>ENA-OBLH01000068-OBLH01000068.1-metagenomes-genome-assembly--contig:-NODE-68-length-34588-cov-3.47757_pt1 | contig 34588 bp, 34 predicted proteins | sample MGYA00153382_OBLH01 | MGnify analysis MGYA00153382
ATGGTGTTGAAATCTCTGGAAACAAGGGGCTTAAGCCCCTTGCCTATCCTAACCCCCTTGGCAAGCGCTATAACTAACGAGAATTCGGGTTAAGCCAAGACCCACTCTAGGAAAAGCAAGCTACACCCTAGCCCTCTCCCAGAATGGGAGAAGGAACAAGAAAAATTTGTCTTACTCCCCTACCCTACGGGAAGTCTAGCACCTAATGCCCCTTGTGGGAGAGGGGAGAAATTTTTAGCCCTTCGCCCCTTGTGAGAGAAGAGTTGGGATAAGGGGAATTTATGCAAATTTCAAATAATCAATAAATTGTCTGGCAGTTCTACCCGATCGCCCGTTGTGTTGCACCGCCCATTGTAAAGCCTGATAGTCTAGGTCTGCGGGGGTAATATTAATCCCAGCTTGCCGGGCAAGATGATGAATAATAGTCAGGTAAGTATCTTGATTAGCCGGTTCAAAGGTCAGGGTCAAACCAAAGCGATCGCTAAAGGATAGTTTTTCTTGCACTGTGTCCCATGCCTGAATTTCATCACCATCTTGGGGACGGGGGCGATCAGCAAAAAATTCTCGAATTAGGTGGCGGCGATTAGATGTAGCATAGACCACCACATTATTAGCTCTGGCGCTGAGGTTGCCTTCCAGAACCACCTTCAAAGATTTATAGCTATCTTCGTGGTCTTCAAAGGAAAGATCATCCACAAAAATAATAAACTTCTGGGGCAGGAGCCTTAATTTTTCCGTAATTTCTGGTAGTTGTCCTAGGTCAGATTTTGCTACTTCTACTAGACGTAAACTCCGATCGCCATACTCCCCCAACAGAGCCTTAACCAAGGAAGATTTTCCTGACCCCCTGCTGCCATAAAGGATAGTGTGCAAAGCTGGATACCCTTGCAACAGAGCCTCGGTATTTTTAATTAATTTCTGCTTCGGCAACTCATAGCCTACTAAATCTGTAAGTTTAATCGGATCTGGGTAGGCAACCCCTACCAATTCTCCCGCCTGCCAGCGCCAAGCATCATAGTTAGCTAAACTACCAGAGCCAAATTGGTAGTAATAGGCCGCTAGATCCGGAAGCCAGTCTGCCCAGTTGGTAGTAGTTTGTAATTTCCGCCGGAGTTCCTGTTGTTGCTGCCGGCGTTTGCTAGGGAACAAGGGATTCTTGGGGTTAGTCTCTTGATCCCAACTTACCAAATCGATCGAGATAGGAGCGAGGGATTTTACCCAATTACTGAGATCAGCCGCAGAACAAACGTAGATATGTTGCAATACCTGAAGATCATGGCGGGCAGCCTTGACTAGATGGGGCGGCAAATCCGCTAGTTCCTGTACCTGAGCTTGGCGACTAAAAGCGTTGTCTGCTTGAAAAATTTGGCTAATTAAGTAATCCTGCCAGCCTTGATTTGACTTCGTTAGCTCTACAAACCATTGAGCATAAGCCTCTACCGGGGCGATCGCCTTACCGCCACTATCTAACAACGCTGCCAAAATTGCCATCCAAGATAACCCCACCTCGGTCTGGAGGAGCGATCGATATACCAGTAAAGAAGCTGCCTGATATTGCAAAAATTGAATTTTTCCCTTGGCCTGAAAATTTAACATAATCCTCAAAAAATCCCTAAAAAGCCTTGAATTAAAAACCTTGATAATATCACCAAAGCTTGATACTTATATCACTCTTACCCGGATAAATAATCACCAATTTATCTTTCCATTATCACCGGATTCACCTTCTAGATCAAAGAATATGTAAATAACTACCCACAAAAATCTTTGTAATGATGATCCCACCTAGGGGAAGATGCGTTACGGCTGCCGCCTAACACATCCTACAGCAGAGATCCCAAATAGGCTCTATAAGTTGTTCCAAAAATATCTTCAATAGGCTCTGGTTGAAAATTTCTCACTAAAGTTCTAATAGGTTTTTATTCATCTTCTAGCTAGGCTTGTAAAAGTTATGCCCCAAGAACAAGTAATGCCCATCAACAATCAAGCGGACAATCAAGACAATGCTCTTGGTTCCATCTCAGACATTCAATCCCAAGCCCACAAAGAGGCAAATACAGCCGTAACTAAAGCGATGGCGGTTTATTGGTCATGGATGGTTGCCGGACTCCTGCCCACTAAGCCAGAAACCACAGCAGAGCAGGCTTCTTCCTCCTTAAATGATTGATGGGCTTCGACTCTACCTCAGTCCCTAATGGATAATAGCTGAGTCCCTAATTGATGATGATTGATAATAGCTCAGTCCCTAATTGATGATGGCTGAGCGTAGTCGAAGCCATGTCCCATAGTGTAAGATAATTTCGTGCTGCCAGATTTTCAGGACTTACGTAAAAATAACGTAATAGCCCCGGTTTATCCTAGTCCTAATCTTGATTTCATTCTGGAAACTATGGAGTGATTCCTACGGAGTGCTATGCGATCGCCTTTATCTTTTCCCCTATCCTTGACCAAATCTCTAAACAAACTAAACCCTAATCTTTATCCCCTATTAAGTATTACTGGGATAGCTACAATTGTCTTGTTTATTTGTAGTGCCATTCGCCATGCTTTATTTAATTCTAATGGTTGGGATTTAGGGATATTTGATCAAGCAATTTATTTAATTAGTATTGGCAGATCCCCTTTCTCTACTTTTTTGGATTTCCATATTTTAGGGGATCATGCAGCTTTTATTTTCTATCCCCTAGCTTTGCTCTATAAAATTTATCCAGATGTTCATTGGTTGTTTGGAGTGCAATCTTTGCTATTAGCTACGGGAACTCTACCTACTTGGTGCTTATCTCGACAGGCAGGATTAACAGAAAAGCAATCCCTAACCATGGCGATCGCTTATATTCTCTACCCCCTAGTTTTTAATATTAATCTCTTTGATTTTCACCCCGATGTCTTGGTGCTGCCGGGGATTTTGTGGGCAGTTTTTGCGGCTAGAAGTAATCAGATTTGGTGGTTTTGTGGCGTAATTGCTCTGATTTTAAGTTGTAAAGGAGCCTTAGCTCTGACAGTAGCAGGTTTAGGATTTTGGCTCTTAGTTTTTGAAAAGAAAAAGTTAGCTGGAACTATTGCTTTAACATCAGGAATTATCTGGTTTTTGGTAGCAACTAAAGGGATTATTCCTTACTTTGGTACAGAAGCAGCAAGCCTCGATCGTCACCTCAATCGCTACGTCCATTTAGGTAAAGATTTTGCAGAAATTACTCAGAATCTAGTTACCAATCCCGGTCTTTTATTAGGAAGTATTTTTAGTATTGCTAATCTTGGTTACTTAATCTTAGTTTTAGCTCCTTTTGCTTGGGGAATTTCCCTCCAATATCTAGTACCTTTAACCGCTGCAATTCCTGCCCTAGCCATTAATCTCTTAACTACCTATCAAGCTCAAAAAGACCTAGTTCATCAATATTCCCTGCCAATTCTGCCCTTCGTGATCCTATCAGTTATCTCTGCCTTTGCCGCTGGGAAAACTTGGATTAAAAAAGAACGTTGGATTATACTTTGGTCTATAGTTGCTTTTGCAGCTCTGGCAAAGTATGGCTACTTTTGGTCGATTTACCTGCGTAATCTGGATACGCTTCAGGAAACTAGGGCGGCGATCGCTCTGGTTGCTCCGGCAGGCAGTATTTTAACTAATTCGGAGATTTCTCCCCATCTCAGCCATCGAGAGGTAATTAGAATGGGAGATAATGAAAATATTAATTTTACAGTCTATGATCATATTTTATTAAATGTCCGCTATTCCAGCTATTCTAGTCCCCCAGAAATTGCTAGAAAACTAGTCAAGAAAATTAGAGAAACCCCCGGATACAAATTAGTTTATCGCCAAAATCGAGTCTTTTTATTCCAGAAGGAAGCTATTAAAAATGGAAAAATCTAATTATTTTGATGATCTCGATGGTTTTGATGATTTGGAATGGACTGCCGAAGCCAAGATCAAACTAAAAAATATTCCTTTTTTCGCACGATCGCAAGCCCTAGCCCGCATCGAAGAATTAGCCCGTGCCAGTGATGAAAATATCATAACAGTTGAGATAGTAGAGCAAGCCCGGCAAGAGTTTGGCCAGTAGATGCCTTTTTAACTACCCCTAGGTTAAGTAAGATGCCCATTGGGGAATAATTTCTGGGGAGCCATACCATAAGCCCAGCCGTCGAGGGGAATGGAATACTTCAGGGATCGTGAGGTTAGTTGCGCCTTCTAGGTGGGCAGCCTCGATCGGCGTAATGCCATCACCCCAAGTATTGCCAGTTCCACAGGTGATCTGATAACTATTAAAAGCCAACCAATTCTGCCATCTCTGCTCTCCAGAAATCGCCCTTCCTGCCACACAAATATATTTAACTTGGGGATAGAAAGCCCCCGGATAATTATTTTTAACAAAATCTAGATTTCTTTTTGTCCAAGGCTCCAAACTAATATGGGGCGTACCAAGGGTGACAAGATGAGATACTTGGGGATGAGCTTTCCAGCAACCTTCTACTTCATTTACATCTCCATGCACAGTATAGGGAATTTCTCCTAGATAAATCCGAGCAATCCAGCCGCCGGCCGAGTGACCAATTATATTCACCTGAGAACTAGAATATTTATCCTGAGCTTGTCTGACTGTGGCATCTATTTTGCGGAGAATTGGCACCATCGATCGCCCCCCCACCGTAGGCAACCAATCTGGAATCGTCAAAGGGACGATCGCAGTGGGAAACCCCATAGTAGTTAAAGATTGCGCTAAATTTTGGTATTCCTGCGCGCGGGCAAAGTAGCCGGGGATGATGATGGTGGGGAGCATTGGGGGAAGGAGGGATAGGGAGGTAATGGAGGGATAGGGAAGTAAGGGAGGTACAGGGAGTACAGGGAGGTAATGGAGGTAATGGAGGTACAGGGAGGGATAGGGAGGGATAGGGAGGTAAGAGTGTGGGTTAGACAGCTAGATTATGGTTGATTGTGATGATTGTAGAGATTTGATTATTTCTAGATTAGCGGTGGGGAAAGTAAACTGTCCCATTTCTGCTAGAGTTACCCAGCGGATTTCTTCGGATTCTAGGGGCTGGGGAGTGCCGCTGAGATAGCGACAGTGATAGAAGTATAGGGTAACTTGCAGATCATTGTAATGGTGTTTGATCGTCCGAAAGTGCTGATTGATCGCAATTTCTATGGCTAGTTCTTCCTTAACTTCCCTGAGAATACATTCTTCGATCGTCTCCCCCAGTTCTAATTTGCCACCGGGAAATTCCCATAGACCACCACTAGAGCCTCCCGGCAAGCGGCGATCGATCAAAATTTGCCCTGCTTGATTCCAAATAATTGCCACACCAATAACTTTATGGGGTGGAACAATGCCTTCTGATAAAGAGGGAGTGAGCATGGGTAAATAGATAATGACGATTGATCACAAGGTGGGCAATGCCCACCCCACTTATAGATTCTGGGGATAAGCCCTATTCTAGTCGGAAAAATTACTTTCTGTAGATTGGAACGATTTCTCAAATACCATACGCTGTTCGGCATTGCGAAGAAAATACCCACTAACCATAGCCGAGGCTAATAATCTACCCAAATTCTCCCGATTGGTACTAATAGTTACCCCAAAATGTTCCGGCGGCAAGTTTCCTAGTAAGCCGATAATATTGCGTTCCATCACCTGAAATACCTCTGAGGAGGTGGGCTTTGATAGTTGGGCGATCATATCTGTATTCATAGACTGGACATACTGCCAAAGAAGATTGGCATCGGCATCTTGGTCAAAAAATTCCGGTACTTGATTAGATGTATTATTCATCTTTCACCTCAGATGGATTATGGATTCGATCGTGACTAACTTCTTCATTCATAGTTTAATCTAATAATTAATCTAGCAATTAATTTAACAATTCTTCAATTTATCAAAGGTAGGTGTAACCGAACTAGAGCTGGTGGGGTTGCTATTCCAGATAATACTTGATACCTAGCAAGCGATCGGTCTAGAGAAATATTTTTTTAAAGTAACTCTAATTTTCTAACTCTAATTTTCCTCAGCAGACGGAATTTCTTCTAAGTCCGATCCTTCATCTCCTAGTTCAGACTCTACAAGCGATCGCTCATGGCTCAACTGATTGAGAAGATTAACCATTTGCGTACCTCTTTCTAGGGAAAGATCGTGCAAGAACATTACCTCTGGAGTCCGACGCAAGCCAATTCTCCTGCCCAATTCACTCCGTACATAACCGGTTGCGGAAACTAGACCTTCTAGAGTTTTAGTCTGTGCTTCTTCCGAGCCGTAGATACTCACAAAAATTTTGGCATGTTGCAGATCCCCAGAAACCGTGACTTGGGTAACACTCACCATGCCAGTCCCTACTCGATCGTCCTTAATATCTTGGATTAACATCTGACTAATTTCCCGCTTAATACTGGCGGCCACACGGGACACACGACGATCTGTAGCCATAACTTTTTACCTGAATTTTTATTTGTAAGGGCGCAAGGCCTTGCGCCCCTACTGAAAACATGAGAAAAGACACTAAAAATGCTAGACAGGACTCAAACCCAACATAGCTTGGAGCGTAAAGCTAATAAATAAAGCCCCGCCGACGAAAAATCCTATTAGGGCGATCGCTGTCACAGGTTTTTGGAATAAAGGCTTGAGTAATTCAAATAGGGCAAAAAATATTCCTAGGGTGAAGGTAATAAAAAACCGGGGATAACGAGAGATATTATTAAAAAATTCCTGCATAACCTTAAAATCCGAAACAGATTTCTTAAATAATTACTAGTCAACTCATAATAACATTTCTCTTTGACATCCTCCCCGCTCTGAAGAGACGGGGATTCCTAAGACTCGCAACTTAGGTTTCTGCTTCATAGCAGCCGCCATCAGACTTACGCCTATCAGGTCTTACACTCGCTCCACAGACTGACACGGCAAGCCCTGCCGCCAAAATATTCTTAGCTGCATTGATATCTCTATCGTGCTTAGTCCCACAGTCAGGACAATCCCACTCTCGGATACTTAGAGGCAGCTTTTCTACTATGTGTCTACAATGTCCACAGGTTTTAGAACTGGGAAACCATCTGTTTATCTTGACCAAAGTTCTACCGTACCATTGGCACTTATACTCAAGCTGTCTGATAAATTCTCCCCAACTAGCATCACTGATAGCTTGAGCAAGTTTGTGGTTTCTTAGCATATTCTTCACGGCTAAATTCTCAACGGCTATTGTTTGGTTTTCACGTACCAGTTGAGTTGTTAGTTTGTGCAGAAAATCTTTTCTGGCATCAGTAATTTCTTGATGCACTTTAGCTAGTTTGAGTCTAGCTTTATGACGATTCTTAGAACCTTTCTGCTTTCGGCTTAAGGCTTTATTAGCTCTACGTAATTTCTTACGCTTCTTTTTCAGATTTTTGGGGTTAGGAATCTTTTTTCCTGTACTTAGTGCAACTAAGCTAGTTATCCCGACATCAATTCCAACGGAGTTAATCGATTCTGGTAATGTCTCAATTTCTACATCTACCAGCAAGGAAACTGTCCATCTGCCAGCAGGGGAGAGCTTTACTGAGATAGTTGAAGGTTTTGCTCCTTGAGGAAGTTCTCTACTCCATCTGATATCTAGAGGCTCAAGACTTTTAGCTAAAAATATTTGGCCATTTCTCCACTTAAAGGCTGCTTTGGTAAATTCGGCACTACCTCCTTGATGTTTTTTCTTGAAGTTGGGATATTTTGCTCTGCCTGTAAAGAAGTTACTAAAGGCTTTTTGAAGATGTCTTAATCCTTGTTGTAAAGGTACAGAGCTTACTTCGTTGAGAAACTGTAGTTCGTCCTCTTTTTTCCATGCAGTCAACATCCCGGAAGTTTCTTTGTAACCAACCTGCTCTTGTTTTTCACGCCATGCTTCAGTCCTGAGAGCTAAGGCACGGTTATATACTAGACGAGCGCATCCCATAGTTCTTCTCAGCAAGGTTTCTTGCTCAGGAGTGGGATAGAATCGGTACTTGAAGGCTTTCTGGGTCACTTCTGCATTTTAGTAGATTATGCTCTCAGTTAGCTGAATTAATTAAAGCCGCCCTAGATGGTGGCTGAGCGAAGTCGAAGTCAGGACGGGGTTTTAAACTCAATTTTTTGATAAAAACTCCTGTTGAAATAATTCCTGTACTTCCTGAAAAGCGGCGGCAGCAGCAGAGGAATTAAAACTGTCGCGGGCATTGCAGAAAAAACCATGACCCGCCCCCTCGTAGACTAAAACCTTGTGTTTGATCTGGTGTTGATCCAATTCTGTCCGAATTGCTGCCACTTGATCTAGGGGAATACTGGCATCCTCGGCCCCAAAGAAAGTGTAAATCGTCCCCTTAATATCCTGAGTCCGGGTAATTGTAGGTGTTCCACCACCACCGGGAGTCCGCAGGGCGATACCAGCACCGTAGAAGGAGGCTGTAGCTTTGATATCTGGCAAGGTGGCAGCTAGGTAAGCCACATGACCCCCAAAGCAAAAACCAATACAACCAATTGCCCCATCTTGAACCAGATTCTCAGCCTTGAGATAATCAATAGTTGCTTGGATATCTGCCAAAAGCTCTTCAGCCGTGGTTTGCTGGGCATAACTCCTGCCTAGGGTGATATCTTCCTTGGTGTAGCCAGTTTCAAAGCCGGGGGCAGTACGCTGGTAGAGAGCCGGAGCGATCGCTACATAACCTTCTTTGGCAAATCTCTCCACCACATCCCGGATATGATAATTAACGCCAAATATTTCTTGAATTACAATAATTGCTGGTAATAGTTTGGAAGTTTCGGGTCGAGCTAGGTAGGCAGAGATATTTAAATCCCCGTGAGGGACTTGGACAAACTGAGTAATAACTTGGGGTGTGGTCATAAATTGGTCAATCTCCTCGCCCCTTAACTTGATTTGTCCTGGGGGCAACATTTTTATATTTTACCGCCGATCGCTTCTCCTAACTTTTGGGCAGTCATGGCGGCCACCGGAATTGGTTCGGATACCTGACCACCACTAAAGATAAGAATTCGATCGCTATACTGCATAATTTCATCCAAATCTGAAGAAGTAAATAAAATAGTTGTTCCAGTTGCACAGCGAGCAATTAATTGTTGCCACACCCAGAGGGAGGATTCCATATCCAAACCCCTGGTGGGATGCTCCATCAATACTAAGCTTAGGGGTGTGGGTAACAAAGCTAACTGAGTCCGCTGTTGATTTCCCCCAGAGAGGCGTTCCACCAAACTACCGGGCTTGCCTCGAATATTAAAAAAGTCGATTATCCCTTGGGTTTTCTGGCGCATTTCTGACCAGTTAATCAAAAAACTTCCTTGATTTTGACGCAGAGTAATATGATCCTGGATGGATAGACCCCGAATCAGCCCTTCTTCAAGGCGATCGGCTGGCAGATAGCCCACTCCCTGCCGCAGGTATTCACGATAGGAGCGGTGGGTCATGTCCATCCCCTTGAGGGTGATCTTTCCCTCTGTTGCCGGGAGTAACCCCGCACACAACAAGGTTAACAAGCGCTGTCCACTGCCCTCTAGCCCCGCCAGACCGATAATTTCACCCTGCTGCACCTGAAGATGAGAGATGTGGACTTGGAGGCGATCGTCCTTAATTACCATATCTTCTAAGGATAAATTCACCTCCCCCCTCGCCGTGGCTGGTTTACTAGGAACTGCCAACTCTTTTTCAAACATGAGGGAGACTAATTGATTGCTAGGGCAAGGAATTTCTGCATTCCCCACCACCTGTCCTTGGCGCAGGATAGTGACTCGATCGCACAATAAATCTACATCCTCTAATTTATGGGAAACAAAAATTACCGATTTTCCCTGACTTGCTAATTTTTTAGCTGCTGCAAATAAGGCATCTTTTTGACTAGCAGAAATCCCCGTAGTCGGTTCATCCAGAATTAGGGTATTAACTCCCAAGGAAATCAACCGCAATATCTCTAATTGTTGCCGTTCCCCCACGGTTAAATTACCTACAGTTTCCTTGAGATCTAAATCAAAACCAAATTGGTCAGCTAAGGCTTGAAATTGTCTGGTGGCAGTTGTGCGATCGAGGAACCATAAACTAGATTTTCTCCCGACCATAAAATTATCTAAGACAGATAAGGGCGGAAAATCTAAAGGATCCTGATGTAGCATTCCAATCCCCGTAATAATCGCCTCCTCTGGAGTTTTTACAGCTACAGGTTTACTATCTAGCAAAACCATCCCCTCATCTCTGCTAATAAACCCACTCAAAATCTTCACTAGGGTACTTTTTCCAGCCCCATTTTCCCCCAACAAACCATGAATACTACCCGCCTCCACTGTTAGAGAAACTGCATCATTTGCCAACACATGACCAAATTTCTTCGTAACATTTTTCAGTTCAACTTTCATTACTTTTAAAAGAGAAAATTAAAGGGGAAACCCTATTTCTAAAGTGCCTTTTTAAGAAAGGAAAAATTCTATTTCTAAGCCCCCCTTTTTAAGGAAGAGAAAATTCTATTTCTAAAGCCCCCCTTTTTAAGGGGGGTTGGGGGGATCCCATCTACTTACTAGAGCCTTGAATACCCTGTAGCAATTGGGGCATATACCAGATTTGTTGGGGAGTTGCAGTTTCCCCAGCCTTGAGAAAATCTGTCCCATCTTGGAATTTCAAAGGTCCTTGGTAGAGATTAACACTCTTATCTCCCAAAGTCTTAATAAATTCATCAAAAGACTTCCCATTAGCTTCCGTTAGAGCTTTACCCCGGACAAAACCCACGGACGAAGTATCTGCACTATTTAAGTCCTTCCAATCGGGCTTACCCCAGATAAATTCCCCTTTGAAACTTCCCGCCTTGGTTTGCTTCACAGCCTCCGTGTAGGCAGGCCCCCAGTTGTAGACTGGCACGCCTAAGCAAACCTCTGGAGCCGTATCACAGCCACTCTTTAACCCGTAGGATGTGAATTGAACTTTTTTCCCGGCAGCTACAGCTTTCTTTGCTTGGACTCCTGCTTCTGGGGTATCAATCCCAGAAATAACTACGTCATAGCCGCCATTGTAGAATTCATCGGCCACTTTGGTGGGGTCGAGGGTGACACCGGGAATGTTAAACCAAAAGCCGATCCACGTTACTTTGAAATCTAAATCTTTAGCATCTTTCTGGCGATATTTTTCCCAGCAGTGCCTTGCTCCTAGGTAGGTAGCAGAGACGAGACGACGAGTTTCATCATTGATTAGAGGGCCAAGGAAACCAATCTTACCCGATTCACTACTCAGGGCGGCTACACAACCCGTGAGCATTCTGCCGTACTCCATTTCTGGCATGAAGTTACCTAGATTAGATAAATTTTTGAAGTTTTTACCATCTTTCCAAGCGTAATCACCAGAGGCATGAATCACCGTAACTTTGGGGTGTTTCTGGGCGGTGGCCAGGGCATCATCTTTGAAGTCATCGGAGTTGAAAATAATTACCTGCGCTCCTTTAGCAATCAGGTCATCGGCAACTTGGGAACCTTTGACGTTGGGGCGATCGGCGGGATTGACCTTATCTACAAATTCTACTTTCACATCGGGGATTTTTTGAGTAACGTATTCTGTCACTGCTTCGTAGTGTCCCTGACTCCAGCCTTTATCATTCTTCGGGCCAACCATGATCACTCCAACGGTAAATTTACCAGCAGCAGGACTAGCACCGGGGCTAGAAGCAGGAGATGCTCCAGCAGTGGGGGAGGTTGCAGGGGAATTAGTCGCAGTAGGAGTGCCGCCACCACAGGCGCTTAATACCAAACTCATGGTAGCTAAGGCTGTTAAGGGCTTAAAAAACTTAAATTTCATAGGAATTTACTCTTTAGTTGTAACGTTACTAACTTATTTTAAGGACTTACCTATCTTTACGATAGATTCAATAGTCAACTGTTACCCAGACTACAATTTGTTTTAATTCCCTTTAATAAAAACTACTAGAGAGACTTTGAAGAAATCAGCTAGTTTTTTAATATGCTCTACAGTAAGCTTCCGTTGTCCCTTGAAAATTGCTGATGCGATCAACTCAGTTTTGAAAATAGGAACTAAATCTTTTTGTTTAAGACCAAATTCCCCAATTAATACCCTAAGCACTTCCACGCCGCTTAAATCTGGAATTGATACATGCTTTTTGCGAATTTAACTACGAGATCGCTTAATAGAAATAGAATAAGAGATGTTGCTGTGGTTTAAGTCAAATAAATTTATGAAAACCTTGTCTTTACAGTTGCCTGAAACAGTTTTTTCTGCATTGCGGTTAGCCCCGGAGCCATTTTTGCAAGAAATGCGGGTGGCAGCGGTTGTGAAGTGGTATGAGATGGAGCAGATTTCTCAAGGGAAGGCAGCGGAGATAGCGGGGTTGACACGAGCAGGTTTTATTGAGGCATTATCCCGGTACAAGGTTTCGGTATGGCAGTACACCGCAGAGGAATTAGAGCAGGATGTTGCAGATGCAGATTAAAAAGTTTATTGAGAACAGTGATCGCAATTTTAGAGTAAAAATATATCGAAAGAGTTAAAAATAGTTGACAAAAGACTATAAGTCTATCATGCTTAATTACCTATAGTTCAAGCGTTTTGAGTATGTGGTAAGACTATTTATGGTAAAGGAAAAACAACCTAATGTTATTGATTTATTTGCCGGAGCAGGGGGATTCGGCTTAGGTTTTGCAATGGCAGGTTTCTCTGTACCTATATCTCTTGAACTTGATGACTGGGCTTGCGATACATTACGTTATAATCATCCTTACATGACAGTTATTCAACATGACATACGTGACTTTAATACAGTGGGTAGTGTTAAGCAAGTTTGTATTGTTAATCCTGATATTATTATTGGTGGACCTCCATGCCAAGGATTCAGCATTGCTGGACCAGCCCAAAAATCCCCCAAAGATCCCAGGAATAGTTTGTTTATTAACTTCGCTCAATGGATAAGTTTTCTTGAGCCAAAGGCATTTGTAATGGAGAATGTTAAAGGATTACTATCACGAAAAAACACAGAAAATATAAAAGTTATAGACATTATCAAGAAAACTTTTCAAGACCTTGGTTATTTCGTGGAAATATGGATTTTAAATGCTGCGGAATATGGGGTTCCACAAATTAGAGAACGTATCTTCATTGTTGGTAATAAAATGGGTAAAGAATTGGGTGTTCCTAGAAAAACACACTCTCTAGAATTACTTCATTTAAGTAGACACCAGCTATCAGTATTTGATAACGAAAATAAACTTCCTGCTCTAACTCTATGGGATGCAATATCAGATTTGCCAAAGCTTAATGCACGAGAAGGGAAAGAGGAGCAGTGTTACTATTTAGAACCTCAAAATAATTATCAGATTTTGGTTAGAGATCATAATAATAAACTTTATAACCATGTTGCAATGGAGCATTCAGAACGACTAGTGGAACGTTTTAAACATATTAAATGGGATGAATCAATTTCAGATGTACCAAAGGAATATGGAGCTAGACTACGTAGTGGTAATGGTAAGTTATCAGATATAGTATACGACCAGAATAATCGCCGATTAAATCCCAACAAACCATCTCACACAATTGCAGCATCATTTTATGCTAACTTTATTCATCCTTTTCAACATCGAAATCTAACAGCTCGTGAAGGAGCAAGAATTCAATCTTTTCCTGATAATTATCGTTTTCTAGGGAAGAAAACCGTTGTATCTCACAAGCTATTGCATCGAGAGAAAAGGTTCAATGAAAAATTTCTTTGCCAATACAATCAAGTTGGTAATGCTGTTCCACCTCTTCTTGCTAAAGTAATTGCACTTCATCTTCAGGAGAAATTAGAGCTATGTCAATAATTAGTAGAAACCCTCTAGTTCATGGGTCTAACCTTGAGCAGAAAGAAAAGCATCGTACAAAATATAGAGATGTTGATAGTATAAGGTATCTCAGCGAAATCAGATCTGAGTATGAAAAATGGCATATAGCTAATATGCAATTAGTACAGCCAACATCAGAAGTTACTGATTATGATGAAGCAGCTATTGCTAGGAGAGTTGAGCTTCTTGCAACATATAAAGATTTTTTAGATCAGCAACATTATGCTGAAAAATTCGACTCAAGATCAAATCTTCACTCTAGTGTTTTAGAGGAATTTCTTTATTATTTGTTTAAAGATTTAGTGCAAGATTTTGGAGAAAATACTCTTATTGGGAAGTCACATACTTTTAAAGATATTTTCTTTGTACCACCAAAATATTCTGAAATGCTTAAACGACCATATGCACGTATTGAAAAGAAAGATCATGATTTTGTAATTGGAGCGACTATTCAAGCCTCATTTGAAGCAGCACCTCCCCCAGAAAAAGACAACAACACTGGTGAGATACTTACACTTTTAAAAGAAGAGCCAGATAAATATTCCGAGGTGACAGTTATGGATAACACTGAAACACATATCTTTGATATTCCGATTATAGCAATTGAGTGTAAAACATATCTAGATAAAACAATGCTTGAAGGTTCTTCACGTGCAGCAGAAGAATTAAAGGCAAGAAATCCAAATAGTTTGTATCTTGTAGTTATGGAGTGGATTAAACTAACTAGTGATGTAAATTTGCAAAAATACAAAGTTGACCAGATTTATGTACTACGTCAGCAAAAAAATACTGATAGAGAATTTAGATACGAGGTAAACTATTTGAAAAATGCAATCAATCCAGTTGTTGTACAACATCTTTTCAATAAGGTGCGAGACCACTTGACAATGGATTGGGCTGGCGGTATTGAACTTGGGATAAAACGTGGATGGTTAATTGACGAATAGATATAACTTTTAACTATTATAATCGCCCCAACTCCCGTAAATTTTTCAAATCTAATTCAAAATCCTCAACATCATAAATGTAGAGAGGAATATTTCGTTGTTTGAGGAGTTGACAAAAATCATTAATGTGTATCTCTGCTAATTTACTAGCATAACCCAAAGTTAATCGCCCTGCTTGAAATAGGTATAGGGCAACTTCTTGGCGAAACTCACTTGGGGTAAGCTGAGATGCTTGCAGAATATCATCAGAAATTATAACACTCATACCACTCCTCTAACTTTAGCTAAGTGTCTTATTATATTGTGCAATGCCCTAGGGAAAACTATGAGACTTTCCTAATCCTGTACGAATTACCAATTGTCTCGATCGCTCCTAATTCCTGAAGCCTCTTTGTAAACTAGAGAACTATCTCTTTGCCTCCTTCCGTAAACCTAACATCCTTAATTTGCCAATCTGGATTATCTATTAGGGTTTTTCTTAAACTGCCAAATAAGTTAAATTGCTCACAACTAGATAGGGAAATAAATCTTCTTTTAGAATTAGCAGCCACTTGAAAATCTATGGTTGCTATTCCTTGGGGGTTAATGGTAACTTTAGAATTAGATAAACTAAATTCATTAATATTACTCTTTTCAATAACTTTAGATACGGCCATATCTAGGGAATTATTTTGAGGTACATCCATCCTCTCAGCAATAAAATCATTGCACTGATTATCTACTTGATAGATATTAATAGATACTGTATTTTTAGCAGCCGAGCTTGGAGATTTAGGAGATTTCGTAACTTCTGGATTTAGAGGTTTTGCTGGAGTAGAATTCTCCTTGCCAAGGCTTGGATTATTAGGAGTTTGGTTATTAGGGCTACTAAAAAGAGGAGGATTTGTAGAATTAGGAGAAGGAGAAATTGTTGGGGTAGGAGTTGCTTGGCTAGTATTGCTAGGATTAGGAGCAGAACTACAACTAACTAAACTACCCATTAAGCTCCCGACTAAGGTCAGAGTAATACTCCCTAAAACTGACTGTACTAGGGATTTCCTTAAGACTTGCTTCCGTGCTGCGAGGGGCAAAAACCCATGAGATAATAGCTTTAACTTTCCTACTCTGCTTTTCATAACACTCCTTCTCAACATAGCAATTATTATTTAGGGACTAATTTGATGATAAATGGTTTCAAGTGGGGACAACAGACTTATTTAATGGGGATATTAAATGTCACCCCCGATAGTTTTAGTGATGGTGGTCAGTTCAACTCGCTAGACAAGGCGATCGCTCAAGCTGATCATTTGGTAAAACATGGAGCCGATATCCTTGACATAGGCGGGCAATCTACCCGCCCCGGCGCCGAAGAAGTTACCCTAGAGGAGGAAACAGCACGGGTAATCCCGGTAATTAAGGCTCTCCGCCAAGCAGAAATCACTCACCCCATCTCTGTAGATACTACCAGAGCAGAACTGGCAGCTACGGCAATTTTGGCGGGGGCAGATATGATTAATGATATTTCAGGGGCTACCTTTGATCCGGCAATGCTGGAAACTGTGGCTAAACTAGATGTGCCGATCGCCCTTATGCACCTCCGGGGAACTCCGGCCACGATGCAAACTCTGACAGACTATCAAGATGTGGTGGAAGAAGTCTACGAATTTCTAGAGCAGCAACTTAAATCGGCACTGGGAGCAGGAATCAAACCGGAAAACCTGATTATCGATCCCGGTATTGGTTTTGCCAAAACTGCCGAGCAAAATATTATTCTATTGCGGCATCTCTCCCGGTTTCGTGATCTTGGTGTCCCAATTTTAGTTGGGGTATCTCGGAAAAGCTTTATTGGGAAAATACTCGATCAACCAGACCCAAAGGAGAGGATATGGGGAACGGCGGCGGCTACCTGTGGAGCGATCGCTCAGGGAGCAGATATCATTCGTGCCCATGATTTCCCCCAAACCTACGATGTGGCACGGGTGGCTGATGCTTTATGGCGCTAAGGTTAAATGATACATGAATGTAATTAATCTCCCCAGTTCTACCCACTCTCCCCAACGCCTAGATGCTTACCTTGCCCAAGAGGTGGAAGGTTTAGAGATGGGTCTATCTCGATCGCGCTTGCAGAAACTCATTGAAGCGGGGCAGGTGCAGCTTAATGATCAAGTCTGTACCGAAAAGAAAACCTTGGTGCAGCCGGGCGATCGCCTTTCTCTGCATATTCCCCCAGACGTACCCCTAAATCTAGAACCAGAAGCTATTCCCCTAGATATTCTCTACGAAGATGATCAATTAATTATTCTCAATAAACCCGCCGGGATGGTGGTGCATCCCTCACCGGGGCATAGTCACGGGACTTTAGTTCATGCTCTTTTGGCCCATTGTCCCTTAGCTGCCATTGGTGGAGTGCAACGGCCGGGGATCGTCCATCGTTTGGATAAGGACACTACGGGGGCGATCGTGGTGGCGAAAACTGACCATGCTCATCATCATCTGCAACAACAACTCAAGGCCAAAACTGCTTACCGGGAATACCTAGGGATTGTCTATGGTTCCCCCAAAACCGAGGCAGGAATTGTAGATCAGCCCTTGGGTCGCCATCCGGTCGATCGCCAGAAAATTACTATAATCCCTCTAGAAAAAGGCGGTAGGAATGCCATTACCCACTGGCAAACCGAAGAAAGATTGGGTAACTATACAGTAATTAAATTTCAGCTAGAAACGGGACGCACCCACCAGATTCGGGTGCATAGCGCTTATATGGGGAATCCGATCGTAGGGGATCCGGTCTATAGTCGGGGTCGGGATGTAGGGGTGAACCTGCCGGGGCAGGCGCTCCATGCGTGGAAGTTACGCTTAATTCATCCAGTTTCGGGAGAGTTACTAGAAGCGATCGCTCCCGTTCCAGAAACTTTCCAGACCTTACTTCACATTCTGCGTCGTCGGGCTAATGCCCCCTACAATAGTTAAAGCTCTTCCTCCAATAGTTTTATGCTACCTAGTGAATTATTAATTTATCGTCAAAACGGCGAAACCGTTGTTCCGAAGCACCTGTCGATAGATAAAGCTCAAAAAGCGATCGCTACAGAGCTAATTACCTGCCTCCAACAACACTTAAATTATCCCCAAGGTAAATTAGATACAGCCCTTAGTGAGATGGAGGGAGAAAAGCCCGATTTCAAGGTCTGGCGGGGCTTGGCGCATATTCTCAAAACTAGTTATGCCACCTTTGAAGTGGTTAGCCCCCTGGAACCCCAGCTACTCAGGCAACGGGTATTTGCCGCAGCTAGTAGCATAGCCCCTAGTCCCCAGGGAGCGATCGCTGTGCTTGAAAATCTAGCAACTAGCCTTAGTACCGAACTAGAAAGACAGGTCTTGCCCCCAGAAATCAGCCAAGGACTCTACGCCGATCTCCCCGCCAATCGTCTCTTAACCCAATTCACAACTCCTACCCCAGAACAGCTCCTCGATCGCTACAATCTTTCCCAAACTCAAGGAATTTTTTACAAAGCTAGTGAAATTAAAATCCATGCTCATCGTAACGATCCGGGGGAATACAAATTACTATTTCGCTATCTAAAATTGTTTCGGCTCATGGCCTACATTGAAGGAGATGCCGATCATGGCTTTACGATCACCATTGATGGGCCGACAAGTCTATTCAAAGAAACCCGGAGATACGGAGTAGATTTTGCCAAATTAATTCCCGCTTTGCTTCATGTAACTAAATGGGATTTAGTGGCAACTCTTCAATGGCAAGATGAATTTACGAAGAAAAAAAGACAGGGGAGATTTACTCTTAATGACCAATGCAATTTAGTTACTCACTATCCTCCCGGTAAGCCCTACGACAGTATGTTAGAGGCATCTTTTGCAGATAACTGGAGTAAGCTAAAAACCGAATGGCGGCTAGAGCGAGAAGTTGATCTAATTCCGATTCCCGGTAGTGTGATGATTCCCGATTTTCGCCTAGTTCATCCTGATGGGCGAGATTATTTATTAGAGATAGTAGGATATTGGCGATCGACTTATCTCCAAAAAAAGTTTGCTCAAGTTAGAAAAGCTGAATGTAGTAATTTAATTTTGGCAATTTCCGAGCGCCTAAATTTAGAAAAAGCCGGAATTAAAATTGATCAAGTCCCTACAAAAATTATCTGGTTCAAAGATAAACTTTCTCCTAAAGAAGTTCTTAAGGTTTTGGATAGCCTAAATTAATACTTGCTAGACAGTGCATTCTAGTAGGGCTTTGACAGAAGGAGCGATCGCTTGCCCAGATTATGAACCTGCTACTAAACCAATGGCTCCATGCTCCCAAACTTGTCAAAAAAACTGCCCTTGGGATCTGAAAAAATGATGAAATATCGCCCATTACCTTTTTAGCAAAGATACTTACTCTACTTCGCAAGCACCAATACTTACCCAACTACTAGAACCATCTGCCCAGTGTTCTTTTTTCCAGATTGGGGCATTGTGTTTCAGGGTATCGATCGCCTGCTGACACGCTGCAAATGCCTCCCCTCGATGGGGACAACCCACAGCTACTAAAACACTAATTTCCCCAATCTTTAAATGCCCAGTCCGATGATGAATCACTACTCGATTGACATTTGGGTATTGTTGGCGTAAGTCTTGGGCAATCTGGCGAAATACATTAAGTGCCATCGGCTCATAAGCCTGATATTCCAGAGAAACTACAGGTTTTCCATCGGTTTGATTTCGCACCGTACCACTCATCACCACGATCGCTCCATTTGCCGCATCATCTGCTAGTTGATAAACTTGGTCTAAATCTAAGGGTGCAAAGGTAATTACAAAGCTATCTTTACTATCATCTTTATTATCTAAGAGAGTGGCAGGCTGGGAGAGTTGGGTAGAAGTCATTTGGCTTATTCTTGTTAGCGAATATGTTCTAGAGTTTAGATTACTGTAACTGTAGCTTAAGCATCGGTAGTGGGATTGGTCATCTCTAAACTTGTCTCAATTTCTTTCCCTAAATTAGATTCTAAAATTGCCAATTCAGATTCTCCTAAAACTGGGATAGTCTCTAAGTTTGGTCTAAAAATTTGCGAGAAGCTGCCACCAATTTTCTCCCGTTGATTAATTAGATAAATGCTCATAATAGTTAAACTTACCCCTGTCCATTGCAAAGGGCTAAGAACTTCCTCCAAAAGAAAACTGCTAAATAGAAGGGCAAATACTGGAGTGAGAAAAGTCAAAGAACTTAAGCTGGTTAGATTACCCTTAGAAGCAAAATAGAAGAATAAGCCGTAGGCGATCGCACTCCCAAAAATTGTGGAATAACCCAAGGCAAAGCTATCAGACCATTGCAGATTTGTCCATTGGTCAGTTTCATAGATTCCTGACAGGGCAAACAAGGGCAAACCCCCCAGAATCATATGCCAGCCCGTTGCCATCACTGCATCTGTATTCTTACTAACATAGGGCATGAGGATAGTCCCCACGGCCATAGAGAGGGAGGCGAGGAGCATTAATAGTTCCCCATTATTAAACAATCCCTGCCAACTAAAAGTTAAAGACCTGCTTCCGTGGAAAATCCCCGCCCATAGTTCCGGTGGCAAGCCAATTAGACTAATACCCATTACCCCCAAGGATAAACCCAACCAACCCCAAACTCCGATCACTTCCTTGAATAGCCATGCCGACATCAAAGCGATCGCAATAGGCTGGGAATCGATCATCACGCTGCCTAAGCCTGCTCCTGTCCGCTGCAAACCCTCGGCCAAAAAGCCCTGAAACATGGTGCCATCTACTAGGGCAAATAAGCTAATCCAGAGCCATGCTCGAATGCCTTGGGGTTGCTTTGGTACAGTCTCCCCGGGGGAGAATCGTCCCCACAACATCGCTGCTACTAAGATCAAAATTCCTGCTGGCACAAGGCGAGTTCCTGCCATAAATAGGGGCGTGGTGTGATCGATCGTCCCTTTCATGGCCACCATTGCTGTTCCCCAGAAAAAGAATGGGGCAATCAGGAGGAGTAGGGTAAAGCGTGACCCAAAGTTTAAACCGGGGAATTTTAACGACATGGCACAGAAATTATTTCTTAATATTTATTTACATTACCCTAAAATCTTGAGGCTTGCAAAAAAAAAGGGCAGAATCAGCTAGAGAATTACTAGTTGATGCCGCCCCTTGATCGCTAAATTAAGAGAAGAACACTAAAAATAACTATAGAGCTTATTGCCATTTATTATCAAGTGTATTGAGAACTTATAGCAATAATTGTGAGCTTAGGTAAGAGATATAATTCTTTTCTGGTTTTAGGATTTTTGGCTTTGGTTCCATTGATTGGCCGCATCAGCGATCGCTTGGTCGACAGTTTTTTCTCCTAACATGGCAGCTTGGAGATTCTCATAAATTGCCTGTTGCAGCTTTTTACCATCCTTCATGGCAGGGACTAGTACCTCAGCCTCAGCTAACTGGGCAGCACTCATACTCCTTGCCTGAGTAACAGCATCTGCCCCAGATTTAGCCGTGAGACTTTTTTGATATTGTTGGACAGATTCCACCGTGGAGGGCAGAACATTGGCAGCTTCGGCAAAGGCTAATTGATTTTCGGTATTGGTGACGTAGAGGGCAAACTTGAGCGCCCAGTCAGGATTTTTTGAGTCTTGGGGAATCACTAAATTCATCACCGCTACATTTTTTTTGCCCGTAGTTCCAGTGATCTGGGGGGCAGCAGCACTAACCTTGGCAATATCCGGGGCATTGGTAGCGATCGTCTTCATAAACTCTGCCCCCGAAGATAAGAAAGCCACTTCCCCAGCTTGGTAGAGTTCGATCGCAGTCCGGTGGCCTTGAGTCAGCACATCCTTGGGTAAGAGATTCTGCTTATACATATCTACCCAGTACTGGAAAGCTGCTTTCCCTGCCGGGGTATTGAACGCCGCCTGCCCTTGGGCATCTACTAGTTTTACGCCCATCTGGACAAGGGATTCTAGCACTTCCCCAGAATCTTGGGGAACAAAGGTGACGAAAATTGCCGACTTACCAGTTTTTTCCTTGATTTGTTTGGCAGCGATCGCTAGTTCTGCATAAGTCTTGGGGGGTTGAGCAATCCCGGCTTTTTGCAGTAGGTCTTTGTTGTAGATATTTACCGGAGTCGTCAAATACCAAGGTAAGCCAAAACTTTGGTTATTTAGGGTGGAAGCTTGCCAAATATTCGGTAAATATTTTTGTTGTTCTGCTGTAGAAACTTTGGTGCTGAGGTTGAGCCAAGCATTTTTAGTGGCCAACTGGGAGGCAAAAGAAGGGTTGAGGTTGACCACATCCGGGGCAGTTTTGGCAGAAACGGCCGAGAGGATTTTGCTTTCCATCGCTGTCCAAGGCACATCCACCCAACGCACTTTCACCCCCGGATTAGCCGTCTCAAACTGAGAGACTAAACGATTAAAATAATCATTAAATTCTGGTTGGAGTTGCATTGTCCAAAATTCAATTTCGGGAGTAGCAGGATTACTCGCCGGTGAACCCCCACAACTAACTAGCCAAGTTAAACTAAGCCCCAAGAGGGCAAAAAGACACCAGCGAAGAATTGATTTGTAAGATTTTATTGACAATGAAGAGTACAACATAGGAAAAATTAATTACAGATTTTTAAAAATATTTATCAACTCTAGAGATTCAGGGATAAATTGAAATGCAGTAGTCACCTATTATAGAGAGTAAGGTAAAATTTACCCAAGCCTACGATTTTTGCCTAATTCCCATCCTAACCTCTAGCTAACCCCCTGCTTATGTTGAGCCGTCTTACTAATCTCTTCTCCAAACGAAAACCGGGTATTGGCATTGAAATTGCGCCCGATCGGATTAATATTGCCCAAATGAAAAAGAAGGGGCAAGCCTATCAGCTAACTACTTTCGCCAGCCACGAAGTCCCGGAAGGAATTTTCATAGAAGGGAAGATTGCCAATTCTCCTGCCTTGGCTGACTTAATTAAGGAGGCTCTAGAAGAAAATAAAATCAAAGTAGATCAGGTGGCTACGGCTGTACCTATGCGGGAATCAGTAATCCGGGTGATCCCGATTCCGGCAGAACTAAACGATCAAGAACTCCGAGACATGGTACTCAACCACGAAGCAGGTTTGTATCTTCCCTACCCTAGAGAAGAAGTGGATCTGGATTACCAAAAGCTAGGCTTTTTTACCGATGAAGATGGCATTGAAAAATCTCAAGTGCTATTAGTTGCTACCCGAAAGGAAGTAACTGATATGTATTTGGAAACTTTTCAGCAGGCAGAACTGAAAGTAAATGTGCTGGAAATTAATACCTTTGCTTTAATTAGAACTATTCGGGAACAACTAAGACAATTTGGTAGCCAAGAAGCAGCGGTGTTAATTGATATTGAATTTGATAGCACCGAAATTGCCATTATTGTAGACGGAGTTCCCCAGTTTAACCGGACTGTGGATATTGGCATCTACCAACTCCAAAGCGCCCTCAGCCGGGCCATGAATCTGCCCACTTCTCGGAACCCAGAGCTACTACAAAGTATGACTATCCCCGAAACCCCCGCTGATGGTCTGCGGACGGGAGCCACCGGGATTAACCCAGGGATGGCATCTTTACTAAGGGTGTTGGGAGAATTGGCAGATGAGTTGCGACGATCGATCGATTTCTACCTAGGACAAAGTGAAAATCTGGAAGTTGCTCAGTTATTTCTCGCCGGGCCTGGAGGGGGCATTGGTAAAATTGATGAATTTTTCACCCAGAGATTAAGTCTTCCGGCTTCCCAAATTGACCCGATCGAATCCTTATCTCTGGAGGTAGAAGAAGAATTTTCCTCTATTCAACGCCCCGGACTAGGCACAGTACTAGGATTGGGCTTGAGGGAAATCTAAAGAGTAAAGAAGGTACAGGTCTTGAATAACTTGAATAAACTGAATAATTAGTAACTGATAACTAAGATTATGTATAGTTTAGATATAAATTTTCTGAAGGACAGACCAGAGAATCAATCCGCAGAATCAGCTCCTAGGGCTGCCCGCCGCAAAATTCCAGTGGGGGAAAAAGCACCGATGTATCTCGGTGTGGGAATTGGTTTATTATTGCCAGCCTTAGCTGGGGGATTGCTGCTATTTGTCCAACAACAAACTACCGGGGTGCAAAACCAACAGGCAAGTAAGGAAAAAGAAATTGCCGATATTCAAGGCAAAATCAAACAAGTAGAGCAAATTAAAAGTAGAATTGCCGAAGTGAAAACCCAAACCAACTTGGTTATTGGGGTATTTAACCAGATTAAGCCCTGGTCAGCAATTCTCCAAGATATCCGCGATCGCACTCCTCCCAACTTGCAAATCAAAATTATTCAAGAGGCACTTCTGCCCGCCACTGCTCAACCCAGTCCGGCAGCTCCTCCTAAAGCTGCATCTCCTAGCCCCTCCTCATCTCCCAGTGGTTCTCCCAAGCCCGGAGGTAGTCCTAGCCCTACTACTCCTGCGCCAACTCCTAGCCTGCCACCACCGCCCCTCACAGGCATTAGTATTACAGGCACAGCTAAATCCTTTGATGATGTAAATATCTTTTTGCTATCCCTAAAGCAGTCACCTTTTTTCCGGGGTACAGAGACTAGGCTCCAATCTGCCCAACGGGTTCCTAACCCAACTCAAATTGAGCAGGTACAAACTCCCGGTCAGAATGCACCTCCGGTTACCTACGAACTACCCCAAATTATTACCTACACAATTCAAACCCGTTTAAGTAACACTTCAGCAGCAGATTTATTGGCAGAGTTGGAACGGAAAGGCGCTGTTGGTTTGGCAACCCGGATTAGAACTATTCAAAAAATTCAAACCCAAGGAGTAACCCCATGACCTTCAATGATGAATTTATTCCCGGTGGTGCAGAAGAGGAGGGTGGTAGTTACCCCACTGCTTTTGGAGTTACTTTTACTCCTCCCATTATTGGCGGAATAGTAGCAATATTAGGTTTGTTGGGTACTGCTTACATTGCCCTGACCTTTATCCAACCTGCTTTTGATGAATACAACACGAAGCAAAATGAACTAGCTGCCAAAATTAAAGAGGTAGAGGAGCTTAAAAAAACCGTTCAAAATATTGAAAAGCTCCAAAGAGACTTGGTGAAAGCTGAGGCTCAACGGAAGGAAGTATTATCTTTGTTTAGTACAGAGAGAAATCTGGATACTTTACTTTTGGATATTAATAATTCTGTTAAGGAAAGAAAGGCGGACTTAAAAACCTTTTCCCCAGTAGTCCCTGCTACCCAAACTGCTGAACAGCAGACTGCTTCAGTTAGTGATCCTTTTCAACGGCAAACTTTTACGATCGCTCTAGAGGGTAATTTTGATCAGATGCAGGGAATTATCCGTAATATTGAACGGCTACAGGTGCTGACAGTAGTGCGAGAATTCAATACAACGGTGACAAAGGAACCAAAAATAGTAATTAATCAAGGGCAATCTAGTGTATCGGGTGCGCCAATTTTGACAACTACCTTTAAACTAGAAACAATTATTCCGAGAACTGCTCCCCCAGCTCCGGTAGCTTCCCCCAGTCCTTCACCTACTCCTAAAAAGTAATATTTTATGGGAATAATTAGGGGATAATTATCTGGGTTTAGTCCAAAAAAGCTATCTCTTCTGGGGATAATTTAGGGATAATAAATTCTAAGATTTAATTTTTTACAGCACATAACTTATTGCAACTGATATTACGACTAAGATAAAGTTCAGCTAACTTGAGGAGTGAGGAAACTACCGTGAAATATCATCAGACGACAACTAATTTGGGAATTCTTGGCGGGGCGGCGGTGGTGTTGATGGCATCCCAGTATGCGATCGCTGCTGAGACTGAGATTACTAATATTCTCCTAAACCCCACTGCGGAGGGAGTACAGGTGGTGCTGCAAACTACTAATGGGCAACAAAATACCCAAGTTGTAACGGGCAGTAATGGCAATTCTTTAGTTGCCGATATTACCAATGCCAGATTACGGCTGCCCCAAGGCAATAGTTTCCAGCAAAATAATCCCATGCCGGGAATTCAGAGTATTACTGTCACCCAAAATAGTCCTAATTCTGTCCGTCTAGTTGTTAATGGTACTAATAGTCCTCCTAGTGGCGAAATTCTCCGCACCAATGGTACAGGTCTGGGATTCAACTTTAGCCCGAATGTCGCTAATGCCCCGGTACAAAATAGCCAAGTCCTCAGCGCTCAAACTCCGCCTAACTTCACTACTCTCGGCGGTCTGCCTCCTGCCAATGGGGGACAAGTGGCTGCTGGAACGCCTACGGTACAAGTACCGGGATTAAATAGTAATAGTTCTAATTTCCCTACTCCCTTGACTGGTACAGGACAACTGCCTACTCCTAGCCCTTTGACTGGGAGAACTGTAGTGGCCCAAAATCCGCCGCCGCAGATTCTGGCCCAAAATCCTCAACCCAGTAGCCAGCCCCAGCCTTTATTTCCTAATCCCCAAATTATTCTTAGCAATCCTCCTGCTCCTCTGGGGACAGTACAGCCGATCGCCCCTGCTCCCCCCTTCCTGCCCGGAGCAGTCCCCCCACCCCTAGGAGATATTGCCACCTCTACAGTAGATTCCTCGACTAGCTTTGTTGACTTAGGTACAGCGACCCGGATTCCTCGCCTGGTATTGCGAGATGCACCCATTCGAGAAGTTTTGGGTTTATTAGCCCGGACTGCAAACCTGAACCTTGCTTTTGTGGAAAGTGCTACTAACCCCGGTGCTGGTGGTACTGGAGCAGCAACCCCGGCAGCAGGGGCAGCGGCAGGAGGCCGGACTATTAATCTGGAAGTACAGGATGAACCGATTCAGAATGTCTTCAATACTGTTTTGCAAATCTCTGGCTTTGAAGCAAACCGAGTCGGCAGAACAATCTTTGTTGGTCCCCGGTTGCCTGATGGTGCCAGAAATGTAGTTACTCGGAGTTTCCGGCTCAACCAAGTTAATGCTACGGCTGCGGCTAACTTCCTAACTACTCAAGGGGCAGAAACCCAAATTCCTTTTGAGCAAGTCCAGATTCAAACCGTCGGGACAGGAGCAGCAGCCCGGACTGTGGAAACCAGAACTCCGACTATTTTAGCTTTACGAGCTACGGAAGGTTTTGGTCCTTTGTTATTGCGGGGGGTATCGGTGAGTGCGGACGATCGCCTCAACTCCATCACGGTAGTCGGGGATCCCCGTAAGGTAGAAATTGCCTCCACATTCCTAACTCAACTAGACTTGCGCCGCCGTCAAGTTGCCGTCAATGTCAAAATCATAGATATCAACCTTCTTGGTACAGATGCCTTCAGATCCAGTTTCTCCTTTGGTGCTGGGGATGGTTTCTTTGTTAATGATGGTGGAGCTGCTTCCCTGAATTTTGGGGGAACAAGACCATCAACCAGAAATGAGGCAACTGGTAGCTTAGTTACTCCGGCTGTGATCAATAATCCCTTTGCTGGTTCACAAACCTTTATTGATCCAAATAGCTCTATTACTGTACCGGGGATTGGTGTAGGGGATACGATAATTGAAAATGGGAGAGTGGTATCTAGAACAAACCCTAGTCAAAGCTTCTTCACTCGTCGTCCGGGAGTCAGTCGTGATCCTTTCCAAGCTCAGATTACCGATATTACTCCGGGAACTAATAATGTTACAACTAGTACTACTAGCGGTACGCCACCTGTTACTACTACTACTTTTACTGGGGGGACTAGCCCCACTGCTCTCGCAGGCTTGCCTTCCCTATTCCAATTCCCTCGCCGTTTGTTGACTGCCTTGCAAGCTCAAATTACGAGTGGAAATGCCAAGATTTTGGCAGATCCTACTCTAGTAGTACAGGAAGGACAGACGGCACGGGTTAACTTAACCCAAGAGGTATTTGGGGGCTTTAACCTGCGATCGGTCACTACCAATAATATTACCAACCAAGTTCAAGAGCCGATTATTAAAAACGCTGGTTTGAGTTTGGAAGTGGTGGTCGAGGGGATTGATGATAATGGTTTTGTGACAATGCGGATCAATCCTACGGTATCTGCCCCGGCGGCTTCGATCGATACTCAACAGGGGCAAATTACTTTAGTTCAATCTAGAGATTTACAATCTGGTCTAGTCCGGCTGCGGGATGGGCAAACTTTAATTCTTTCTGGAGTAATCCAAGAGACCGATCGTACCACCGTCTCAAAAGTGCCAATTCTAGGAGATATCCCGATTTTGGGAGCTTTATTTAGAAGCACTACCAGAGAAAATTCCCGCCAAGAGGTAGTAATTATTGTCACCCCCCAAATTTTGGATGACAGCGATCGATCGAATTTTGGTTATAACTACCAACCCAGTCGAGATGTACAGCAAATCCTTCAGCCTGTAAATAGACCTTAACCCCCCAACCCCCCTTGAAAAGGGGGGCTTTTTCTGATCTACTCAGAGAAAATCTATTTATCCCCCTAAGAATTTAAATTTCGAGAAGATTAGACAGCCATTGCATGATAGATCAGGGCTGTTTTTTTGTAACTAAACTAAATGTATTAGTGATAAATTTCTAATAAATAGGCAAAAAAACCAAAAAATCATTAAAATCTATATAAATTAAGGGTTTTTACGATCCATAATGGGCGATCCCGGATTACAATAATGCAGTGAAAGTTCGATCCGGTCGTAGTTTCAGCAGTTCTTACCAAAGTTATTTCTGTTGAATTATGACTAAAAACCCAACCGAAGTTTTCCATAAAATATTTAACCTGTGATCTACAAAGGAGATTTTGCATGAACAAAGGTGATTTAGTAGACAAGGTAGCCGCTAAGGCTACAGTAACCAAGAAACAAGCCGATGCCGTATTGACTGCTGTTTTAGAAGTAGTCATGGAAGCAGTGGCCAACGATGACAAAGTAACTCTAGTGGGCTTCGGCTCCTTTGAAGCTAGGGAACGCAAAGCCCGTGAGGGTCGCAACCCTAAAACTGGCGAAAAAATGGAAATTCCGGCCACCAGAGTGCCAGCTTTCTCTGCTGGGAAACAGTTTAAGGAATTGGTTGCTCCTCCTAAAGAAGAGTAATTATTAAGGAAAAAGTTAAAGGGTAAAAGGTAAAACAATAACTATAGAAAATTAGAGGAAATCTGAATTTATTGATGACTCTATTTTTGCCTTTTGCCTTTTTATTTTTGCTTTTGAGGTACTTGTGAATAGATTGATACAGTATTGATATGGTTTGCGATGAACCGACCTAATCATGGGGGAAATTTACTCTGGGCAGCGACCTTAGCGGGCTGTCCTCCCTCATTTATTTTAGATTTTTCTGCCAGTATTAATCCCTTAGGCCCCCCCCAATTCCTCCTAAAAGCTATACAGGAAAATTTGGGAGCGATCGCCCACTATCCCGACCCCAGCTATCAAAAACTATGTTTAGCTCTAGCACAGGAGCATCAAATTCCGCCTAGCTATGTTTTGCCGGGGAATGGGGCAGCAGAATTAATTACTTGGGCAGCGCGGGAATTAGCTCAGTTAGATTGGGTAGGATTGGTGACTCCTGCTTTTAGTGATTATGGGCGATCGCTCTCTGCTTTCCAAGCCCACATCAAAGAATTTCCTTTAGAGTTACCTTTGCCGATGGTGACATCGATCGATCCCCCCCAGCCCCCCTATGTCCCTTGGACAGGCTACGCCAACAAAAGGGGGGGGAAAGAAAAATCGCCCTCACCCCCAGCCCCTCTCCCATTTTGGGAGAGGGGGGAAAGACTTTTTGATTTGCCTAGGGATGGGGAAAGGGCAGGGCTGTTGCTGAATAATCCCCATAATCCTACGGGGAAGTTGTGGCAGCGAGAAGAGATTCTGCCCTACCTAGAAAAATTTGCCCTAGTCGTAGTAGACGAAGCCTTTATGGATTTCTTGCCCCCAGAGGAGGAGCAGAGCTTGATCCCTTTGGTGCAGGATTATCCGAATTTGGCGGTGATTCGATCACTCACTAAGTTTTATAGTATGCCCGGATTGCGTCTGGGTTATGCGATCGCCCATCCCGAAAGATTACAACAATGGCAACAATGGCGAGATCCTTGGAGTGTAAATGTGTTGGCTGAGGCCGCAGGTTTAGCTGCCCTAGAAAATACAGAATTTCGTCAGCAAACTTGGGATTGGTTAGCCCCCACTAGGGCTAAATTATGGCAAGACTTAGCAAAAATTCCCGGACTTCATCCCTACGAGGGAGCAGCTAATTTTCTTTTGGTGAGTAGTCAATATTCAGTTTCTCAACTACAGGAGCATTTACTCTGCCACGATCGGGTTTTGATCCGGGACTGTATAAGTTTTCCAGAGTTGGGCGATCGCTATTTTCGAGTAGCCGTCAGAACCGAGGCAGAGAATCAAAGATTAATAGATGGGTTAATTAACTTATGAAAATTGCTACTTGGAATGTTAACTCAGTACGGATTCGGATTGATCAGGTAATTAACTGGCTAGAAACTAATCAGGTTGATGTCCTCTGTCTTCAGGAAACCAAAGTAATTGATAGTGGATTTCCCTATAGTGATTTTACGAATATTGGTTATCATTGCTACGCAGCAGGACAGAAATCCTATAACGGAGTAGCGATGATTAGTAAACAGGAATTAAGCTCATATAGTCAAGGTTTTACGCCTATTCTAGGGGCAGAAACTGTGGGGGAATTTGATATTCAAAAAAGATTAATTACTGGAGTAATTGATAATATCCGAGTGATTTCTGTCTATGTTCCTAACGGTGGTGGAGTAGTAGAGAAATATGAATATAAAATTTATTGGCTGAAGTTACTTTATTACTATTTAGAAGAGTTATTAAAGAGCAATCAAGAAATTTGTATTTGCGGAGATTTTAATATTGCCCCAGACAGCCGAGATATTTACCTTACTATCAGTGAAAATAACCCAGTAGTGGGAGCTACGGAATTAGAGCGGGAATTACTTAAAAAGATTTGCGATCTAGGTTTTACAGATCTATTTAGAAAATTTTGTGATGCGGGAGAAAATTATAGTTGGTGGAATTATCGAGAAGCAGCATTTCGACGGAATTTGGGTTGGCGGATTGACCATATTTACGGTACAGAAAAATTGATCGATCGGGCGACTAGTTGCCTGATCGATCGTCAACCCCGAAAACTAGTCCAGCCCAGTGACCACACCCCAGTGATAGCAGAGTTTTTGTAAAACAACAAGCTAGGGAAAACCTTTAACCGATTGTCACTAATTTGAAACTAAGATAAGCTAGGTATTACAGTTTATTACGTTGAAGTTAATTTTAGCCTTTATGAACAGCACTTTCCTAGCCCATCTCCATAGTCCCGATCGTCCTGTGATTGTTTTTGATGGGGCAATGGGAACTAATCTGCAAGACCAAGATTTGACGGCTGAGGATTTTGGGGGAGCAGAGTATGAAGGTTGTAATGAATATTTGGTGCATACCAAGCCAGAGGCAGTGGCGAAGGTACACCGGGACTTTTTGTTGTCAGGGGCGGATGTGATCGAGACGGATACCTTTGGGGGAACCTCGATCGTGCTGGCTGAGTATGGTTTGGCGGATCAAGCTTACTATCTCAATAAAGCTGCCGCAGAGTTGGCCAAAAGTGTGACGGCAGAATTTACCGATCCGGCAAAACCCCGATTTGTCGCTGGATCCATCGGCCCGGGAACGAAATTACCGACCTTGGGACACATCGACTACGACACTATGGAAGCGGGTTTTGCCGAGCAAGCACGGGGTTTGTACGATGGCGGCGTGGATTTATTTATTGTCGAGACCTGTCAGGATGTGTTGCAGATTAAGGCGGCGCTGAACGGCATCGAACAGATATTTCAAGAAAAGGGCGATCGTCGTCCCTTGATGGTGTCGGTAACGGTGGAAACCCAAGGCACGATGCTAATTGGTTCTGAGATTGGGGCTGCCTTAACAATTTTAGAACCCTACCCCATTGATATTTTGGGCTTGAACTGTGCCACAGGGCCCGATCGCATGGCAGAGCATATCAAGTATCTCTGTGAGCATTCCCCCTTTGTGGTTTCCTGTGTTCCCAATGCCGGACTGCCGGAAAATATTGGTGGTCATGCCCACTACAAACTCACCCCGATCGAGCTACGAATGGCTCTGCATCGGTTTGTGGAAGATTGGGGCGTACAGGTAATTGGTGGTTGCTGCGGCACCCGCCCGGAACATATCAAGGAATTGGATCGGCTCTGCCCTGAAGGTAAAACCCAGAGATTATCACTTTGAACCTGCTGCCTCTTCTATCTACAGTCCCCAGCCCTACACCCAAGATAATTCTTTTCTTATTGTCGGCGAGCGCCTCAATGCCAGTGGTTCCAAGAAGTGTCGGGATTTGCTCAATGCCGAAGACTGGGACGGCTTAGTTGCCCTGGCCAAGGCTCAGGTAAAGGAAGGGGCGCACATTCTGGATGTGAACGTGGATTACGTAGGCAGGGACGGCGAGAAAGATATGCGGGAATTAGTCTCTCGCTTGGTGACAAATATTACCCTGCCCCTAATGTTAGATTCCACCGAGTGGGAAAAAATGGAAGCGGGGCTAAAGGTAGCAGGGGGTAAATGTATCCTCAACTCTACCAACTACGAAGACGGGGAACCCAGATTTCTTAAGGTGTTGTCACTAGCGAAGAAGTACGGGGCGGGGGTGGTGATTGGCACGATCGATGAAGAGGGCATGGCGAGGTCAGCAGCCCGGAAGTTTGCGATCGCTCAACGAGCCTACCGTCAGGCGGTGGAGTTTGGCATTCCCCCGGCAGAAATTTTCTTTGATACCCTAGCTCTGCCTTTGTCTACTGGGATTGAAGAGGATCGGGAGAATGGCAAGGCCACGATCGAAGCGATTAAAATGATCCGAGAAAATTTACCGGGTTGCCATATCATGCTGGGGGTTTCTAATATTTCCTTTGGCTTGAATCCGGCGGCACGGTTGGTGCTTAATTCTATGTTTCTCCATGAGGCTATGCAGGCGGGGCTAGATGGGGCGATCGTCAGCGCTAGCAAGATTCTACCTTTGGCAAAAATTGAACCGGAACATCAAGAAATCTGTCAAAAGCTGATTTACGATCGGCGGGAATTTCAAGGAGATATTTGTACCTACGATCCCTTGGGAGAATTGACTACATTATTTATGGGTAAGACTACCAAGAATACCCAAGCGGTTAATGATAGTTTGCCCGTGGAAGAAAGGCTAAAACAACATATTATTGATGGGGAAAGAATTGGCTTAGAAGAACAATTAAAGAAAGCCCTAGGAAAATATCCTCCCCTCCAGATTGTAAATACTTTTTTGTTGGATGGAATGAAGGTGGTCGGCGAACTATTTGGTTCGGGACAAATGCAGTTACCCTTTGTGTTGCAATCGGCGGAAACCATGAAATCTGCCGTGGCTTTCTTGGAGCAGTTTATGGAAAAGAAAGATGCTGGAAATAATGCGAAGGGAACGGTAATTATTGCCACAGTGAAGGGTGATGTCCATGATATTGGTAAGAACTTAGTTGATATTATCCTGTCTAATAATGGCTATAAAGTGATTAATTTAGGAATTAAACAACCTGTAGATAATATTATTGACGCCTACCAAGAACACGGGGCAGATTGTATTGCCATGAGTGGTTTATTGGTGAAATCTACAGCATTCATGAAGGAAAATTTAGCGGTGTTTAATGAAAAAGGAATTACCGTCCCAGTAATTTTGGGCGGGGCGGCATTAACTCCCAAATTTGTCTATGATGATTGCCAAAAAACCTACAACGGTAAAGTAATCTACGGGAAAGATGCCTTTGCGGATCTGCATTTTATGGATAAACTCATGCCCGCTAAAACTGCTGGCGATTGGAATGATTTACAGGGATTTCCCCAAGAGGAGGAGATAAAGGTAGAGGAGGTAAAGGAGGTAGAGGAGGTACAGAAGGTAAAGAAGGTAGAGGAAGTCAAGAGTATCGATACAAGGCGATCGAAGGCTGTGGCGATCGAGATTCCCCGACCTACACCGCCCTTCTGGGGAACCCAAGTTTTAGAACCTAAGGATATTTCTATTGAAGAAGTCTTTAATTATATAGACCTCCAAGCTCTTATTGCTGGGCAGTGGCAATTCCGCAAACCCCAAGAGCAATCGAGAGAAGAGTATGATGCATTCCTCCAAGAGAAGGTTTATCCAGTCCTTGAGCAATGGAAGGAGCGAGTTATTACAGAAAATCTCCTTCATCCCCAAGCGGTTTATGGCTACCTTCCCTGCAATGCTGAGGGGAATTCCTTGTATCTATACAACCCAGAGGATCACGACCAGTTAGTTGCTACCTTTGAGTTTCCCCGCCAAAAATCTATGCGCCGTCTTTGTATTGCCGATTTCTTTGCGCCCAAGGATTCTGGCCTCATGGACGTGTTCCCTATGCAAGCGGTGACGGTGGGAGAAATTGCGACCCAGTTTGCTAAGGAATTATTTGATGGCAATCAATATACGGATTATCTCTACTTCCACGGGTTAGCAGTGCAAACGGCCGAAGCGATCGCTGAATGGCTCCATGCCCGGATTCGCCGAGAGTTGGGATTTGGGGAGCAGGAACCTGATAATTTACGAGATATTTTGGCCCAACGTTACCCCGGCTCTCGTTATAGTTTTGGCTATCCCGCCTGCCCGGATATGCAGGATCAGTACAAGTTACTGGAATTACTGGGGAGCGATCGCCTGAATCTCTCGATGGATGAAAGCGAACAACTCTACCCCGAACAATCTACCACCGCCATAATTACCTACCATCCGGCAGCTAAATACTTTAGTGCTTAGAACTAGTTTTACAGGACTTACGACACCTTAGATATAGTAAGGGCGCAAGGCCTTGCGCCCCTACCAATGGTGGTTAACAGCAGAATTTGCGTAAG
>ENA-OBLH01000069-OBLH01000069.1-metagenomes-genome-assembly--contig:-NODE-69-length-34122-cov-6.31761_pt1 | contig 34122 bp, 32 predicted proteins | sample MGYA00153382_OBLH01 | MGnify analysis MGYA00153382
CTCGATGTCGGACAGGACGGCGATTTCTCCGAACTCAACCATTCGGAAGATTTCCTGCGTGAGCGGGTGAAGAGCTACACGACCGAAGTACAGCTGAGTGGCGATTTCGACCGGTTCAAATTTACCGCCGGCGGTTATCTGTCGCGCGACGACATCGATTTTCTCAGCGCTTCGATCCGCGTGACGCGCGACACCAACAACGCGACGATCCGTCCGCTGGTCGTCGTTCCCGGTTTCCCGACTGTGTCGCTGCCGGTTCTCAACCCAACTCCGATCGCCAGTGCAACGATCGACCTCGGCGATCCGACCGTTGCAGGGCGCCAAGGCCAGAATTCGAACAACTTCCAGTTCACGTCGACGCAAAGCCTTGGTCTTTTCGGTCAGGCAAGTTTCGAAGTGGTCGACGGTCTGCGTGTCGTGGGCGGCATCCGCTACTCGCGCGACAAGAAGACTTCGGCTGACTATGGTGGGCCGCTGTCCAACACCACGTTGCAAGGGGTCCAGTTCCCAACGTTGCAGCCGATCACGCTCGACGCCTTTTCGACCGACCGGAGTTTCCTGACGTCTTTTCAGGCGCGCACCTATTCGAACTTCACTTTCCGCGGCGCGCTCGAATATGACATCAGCCCTGACGTGCTCGTCTTTGCACAGGTCGCGACTGGATTTTTGTCGGGGTCGCTCGCCACAGCGGGCACGAATACCGACGACCAAAAGTCGATCAACTATGAAGCGGGCATCAAGAGCCGCTTTTTCGACAACAAGCTTCAGATTAACGCCTCGGTTTTCCGGACCGAGTACAAGAACCTGATAACTAGCTTCCAGCGGCCGAATAACTCGGGTGGCGTCGATACAATTTCGAGCAACGGCGGCGATATCAAGGCTACCGGTGCCGAAGCGGTGATCGAAGCACGACCGATCGACGATCTGCGCCTGACGCTGGCGCTGTCGGTGCTCGACTCCAAATTCGGAACGTTCAACGTTCTGGCGCCGCATCAATTGGTAAACGGCAACCCGACGGCGGCGGGGCGCTTCGTTAATTTGTCGGGCGTCGCATCCCCGTTTGCACCGAAGTTCACCGCCTCGTTCATCGCCGCCTACGACATCCAACTCGGCAGCGCGGGTAAGATTACGCCGCAAATCCAGTTCTATTACTCGGGTCGCTATTCGGCGCAGACGCAGCTGTCGTTCGTCGATCCGGCCGGCTTGCAGCCTGCATTCACCAAGACGGATTTACGGCTTGGCTGGACAAGCGCCGATGAGCGATTTGGCATCGATGCTTATGTCGAGAACATCGAGAACGAGATCGTCAACCAGCGCACCACTTATGGTGGCGATGGCATCGAGCAAGTAACTTGGGGCTATCCGCGCAACTACGGTGTCCGCGTCCGCGCCAAGTTCTAGGGAATGATGCAGCAGCTGACCGGGCGATGCCTTTTACGGGGTGTCGCCGGTTCGGCTGCCACCGGACGTCCGACCGAAGTTGCATCCCGCGCGCCACAGCGCGTGTGGAAACCGCATGCCATCATCATCTTGTCGGCGATGTCGGGTGTACCGATCTCTGTTAATATGGTTTGGAGGTCGCGACATCAGCGATCTACACCCTCACGAGCGACACACCCGCTTCAATAGTAGCCGTACAACCGCGCTATGTAAACCGACCCGGCCTGTCGGCGGACCGGCGTGAACGACGATGTGATGGGTAGCCCACGAAGTGACATATGACCGCCACTCGGAAACGCGAATCGTTCGGCAGACGAAGGGACTTGTGCGCGACCCATACCTGCACGGACGGCGACTTACCCCATTCGCGCTTCCGAAACCGGACTGTCGGCAACGTCCGACATTCCAGTCATCGGGTCGATCCGAATGAAATTGCCTCGTTTTGGGTTCGGGGTCTGTGACCAAGTCGGGCCGAAGCGTGCCTTCCATAAATGGGTATGCTGGTGTGACAGATTGGCGGCACCGGCTTAGGTGAACGGCACTCGTCTTAGCAATCAGGCAGACACATGGCCCGCAAACATTCGAAGCATGGACCCCACGTAGAAACAGATCAGGAGGACGAGGCTCCGACTGCAGCAGTCGTATGCTGGCTTTGCGGTCGGCCGACCGGCAAGACCATTGTCTGGCACCATCCCGTGCCAAAGAGCCGGGGCGGACGCGATGTTGTGCCAATGCATCCTATTTGTCAGCAGACGCTGATCGCTAATTTCACCAATTCCGAACTACAGCGCCACGGGATGGATGTGGAGGGTCTGCTGGCCAATCCCAATGTGCGCAAGTTTGTCGACTGGGTGGCGAAAAAAGACCCGGATTTCACGGCGACCATTTCGAAGAAGCAACGCTGATCGGGTTCGCGTTTGGCGTACGGCCAAAATTCTCCACTTATGAGCTTGCAGCGTCGGCGTGTAGCGCCTCATCAGACTTGTGGCGATTAGGCAGACGGCGAATTTAGAGCATAAGACAGACGATCCCGCGATCCCGAAAGATTGCTTGCCCTTTAAACCGGCTACCGCGAGAATCCATGCCAATGCGGAAGGATATCGATCACTTGCCCCCGATCCAGCAGGCAGAGCTGGAGCGGGTGAAGCAGTTACTTATGGCGGAATTTTCTGCGGCGATCGCGCGCGCCACCCAGCCTTGGAAAAAGAACGGCAAGATCCTCAAGATCATCCTGTTCGGCAGCTACTCGCGCGACGATTGGGTCGATGAGCCGGCCAACGGCTACCAGTCTGATTTCGACCTTCTCATCATCGTCAGCCACAAAGACCTGACCGACATCGCCGACTATTGGTATGTCGCCGACGACAAGATCCAGCGTGACACGTCGATTGCTCGGCCCGTAAATATCATCGTTCACACGCTTCAGGATGTGAATCAGGCACTCACGAGAGGCGAGTATTTTTGGGTCGATATCGCCCGTGATGGACTCGAACTCTACGGTCTGCCCAGCAACCCGTTGGCGGCCCCCATGCCGCTGTCCCCTGCTGACGCATTTGAGATGGCAGGCGGCTACTTCGCCCGGCTAAAGGCATCGGTAGAAAATTGGTTGCGCATGTCAGAACTTGCGATGGCGGAAGGCGATTGCGCAGACTGGCGAAACAAAGCGGCTTTCAACCTCCATCAAGCGACCGAAACTGCCTATGCCTGCTTCCTCTTGGTCAAGACGCTGTATTTTCCGCGCTCGCACAACATCAAATTCCTGCGCTCGCTCGCCGAGGACAACGAGCCACGTCTGATCACAGCATGGCCGCGCGAAGAACGTGTCGACCGGCGCCGGTTCGAGCTGGTGAAGCGCGCCTATGTCGAGGCGCGCTATTCAGCGAGCTACGAAATCAGCAACGACGATCTGGCAGAAATCGCGGCATCCGTGCGGGCGCTTCGGGACATTGTCGAGCAAGTTTGCAGGGAACGGGTGGACGAGCTTCGACTTGCGGCTGCGCTCTAACACGTCGCTATCGCCGAAACCTGATATTACGGTGCCGTCAGCCCGAACATCTCGAACGTGAAGGCATAGCGCTCGCTCGACGGAAACGCCGCGAACGCCGTTATCTGGCCGGCTTCATAGCGGAAATGCCATGTTTGCTCGATCATTGGGGTCGGCGCTGTGAACACAGCAGGATCGAACAGCGCGACATTCGCGCGATGGTCGGGATCGCGGACCGACGCATAGCGAATGGCTTGTGCGTGGATGCCGCGCGCGTCTGCCGCAAAGTCCTGACAGGCAGTGTAATCGTCGGGGTCCATCCACCGCGCCGTTTCATCGGAAAACGGCTCGATCGTAAGGTCGAGCGCACAATCGACCGCGACCGGCACCGTAAATGCCGAATGCTCGACGACGCTGTTCGGTGGCACGAACCCTGGCGAGCGCGAAAAAAACAGCAATCGCCAATAGGCCGTTTCGGCCACGGCGGTTCCGACATGCTCGGTGGCATAGAAAATGCCGGGCCGTTCGCTCGCGCGCCGGAACCGTGACGCCTTGGAATACCCATAGCGGAAAGGCGTCGCCAACAGATAATGAAGCCCGCGTGCTGCGGTCGGCAGCGTCGGTTTCACCTCGTCGACGAGGGCTTCGAGCAGTGCTTGATCGGCGGCACTGGCCGCGATGCGGTTGGTAGATATTCGGTGCTGCGCTTCAACCAGTCGCCAGACCTTGCCACGATAGGGGTGGAAGTCTGCAGGTGTCGGGATCATGTCAGACCTGGGCGCGGTAATCGTCGACGTAATTCGCGACTTCGCCCAGACCTCGGACCGACCGGATCAGGTCGATCGGTCGCCCGCCAAGGTCGAGATTTGCACTGCGCAGCCATGACATCGATGCCTCGTCGTCACTGCCCATTAAAGCGTCAAGGCTACGGAACAGCCGCACCAGATACTGGCTGAGCTCGAACGCTTTGCTTGAGCGATCAAGCTCGAAACTGCCGCTGCGAAGCCGCGATGCCGTCGGTGCCGAAACGCCGAGAATGGCCCCAAGCTGCTCGTTGGTCAGTTTCCAGCATCCTGCGATCTTGCCGACGGCACTGGTCAGCACCCGATTCTCGTCGGCGGGTCGTGCAAGTTGCGCTGTTGCCATGGCCATTCTCCAGAATGATATTGTCTTATTTCATTCATAAGCACGATATCGATGATTTGCAACCTGGAGTGCCGCAAGTCTCGATCCGCCACATTCGTCCCTGATCGCCCGCGTAACGCCGCGTACCTCCCTGTAAATTCTGCCGCCCTTCGCGGAATTGTCGTTCGTCGGGTCAGGTGCCCGGCGGGAGCCTCGACGTGACACCCACCAAACTCCTGATCGGCCAGATTGTCATCGTCTTCGCCATCGTGCTCGCAGGGCTGTGGGCCGCGACGCAATGGGCCGCCGCGATGCTCGCCTATCAGCCCGAACTAGGGCGACCTTGGGCAATGATCGGCGGTCTGCCGCTTTACCGCCCATGGGCGCTGTTCGCATGGTGGTACCATTTCGACGCCTATGCGCCGCATGTGTTCGACAAGGCCGGGATGCTTGCCGGGGCCAGTGGCTTTTTCGGTTGTGGCGCAGCCGTTGCAGGCTCGCTTTGGCGCGCGCGACAGGCGAACAACGTCACGACTTACGGATCGGCGCGCTGGGCAAATGCGCGCGAGATCGAGCGGGCAGGGCTGCACGCCGAGACCGGCATCATGCTCGGCAAGATGGGCGACCGCTATCTCCGCCACAATGGTCCCGACCATGTCATGGCGTTTGCGCCGACGCGGTCAGGCAAGGGCGTGGGACTTGTCGTGCCGACCTTATTGTCCTGGACGGGCTCGACCGTCGTCCATGACATCAAGGGCGAAAACTGGACGCTGACCGCTGGCTGGCGGTCGCGCTTTTCGCATTGCCTGTTGTTCAATCCGACCGACCCGCGTTCGGCACGCTACAATCCGCTGCTCGAAGTCCGCCGCGGCACCGACGAGGTGCGCGACGTCCAAAACATCGCCGATATCCTCGTCGATCCCGAAGGCGCGCTCGAACGGCGCAATCATTGGGAAAAGACCAGCCATTCGCTGCTCGTCGGCGCCATCCTGCATATTCTTTATGCCGAGGACGAAAAGACGCTCGCCCGCGTTGCAACCTTCCTGTCCGACCCGCAGCGCAGTTTCGTCGCCACCTTGAAACGGATGATGGCGACCAACCATCTCGGCGATACCGATCATCCGCAGGTCCATCCGGTCGTGGCGTCCGCCGCGCGCGAATTGCTCAACAAGAGCGAGAACGAGCGTTCGGGCGTGCTGTCGACGGCGATGTCGTTCCTGGGTCTCTACCGCGACCCGACCGTCGCCGAAGTCACGTCGCGGTGCGACTGGCGCATTGCCGACCTGATCGAAGGCGCGCGCCCGGTTTCGCTCTATCTCGTTATCCCGCCATCAGACATCAGCCGCACCAAGCCTTTGGTACGCCTCGTCCTGAACCAGATTGGTCGACGCCTGACCGAAAAGCTTGACCAGCCCAGCGACAAGGCGCGCCGCCACCAGTTGCTGATGATGCTCGACGAGTTTCCGGCGCTCGGGCGGCTCGACTTCTTCGAGACGAGCCTTGCCTTCATGGCCGGCTACGGCATCCGCGCTTTCCTGATCGCGCAAAGTCTCAACCAGATCGAAAAGGCGTACGGCGATCACAATTCGATCCTCGACAATTGCCATGTCCGCGTGGCGTTTGCGACCAACGACGAACGCACCGCCAAACGCATTTCGGACGCGCTCGGAACCGCAACCGAGCAGCGCGCGATGCGTAACTATGCCGGGCACCGGCTCGCGCCCTGGCTCGCACATGTCATGGTCTCACGGCAGGAAACTGCCCGTGCGCTGCTGACGCCGGGCGAGGTCATGCAACTTCCGGCGACCGACGAGCTGGTTCTAATTTCGGGCCTCGCGCCGATCCGCGCGACCAAATTGCGCTATTACCAGGACAGCAACTTTACGGTCCGGATGGCTCCGGCACCGGTGCTCGGCAGTGGGCGTTATGCCGATCGACCCAAGGCCCGCGCGGATGATTGGGGCCGCTTTGCGCGCTTGCCCGATGTCCGGCTGCGACTGCCGGACGACGCCGCTGCCGAAAGCGAAGACGGCGGGATGCAGCAGGAGCGACATCCGGGCTTGGCATCGGAATCACCGCTCCCGAGCGTCGAAGACGAACGCGATCAGCTGGCCGTTGGCGACGACGCCGACGACGTTGCAGCCGATCAACGCGCCATGGATCGGGCGCGCGGGCTGAACCCGGTCACACGCGGTTACGCGCTGAACGAAAGCAGCGGCCGCGACCTGCTGCCGGGGATCTGAGCGATGAAGGTCCGCCAGAACCTCTACCTTGACCGCACCGTCAGCGAAGCGCTCGAAATCCTTGCGCGCGGGCAGCGCGGCAACAAGAGCCGTCTCGTCAACGATGCGCTTGCCGCCTGGCTCGCCCGGCGTGGCAACCGCGAGATCGACGATCATCTGAAGCTGCGCCTCGACCGCATTTCGCGCGAGCAGGAGCGGATACGACGCGATCTCGAAGTCCTGCTCGAAAGCCTGTCGCTGTTCATTCGCTATCAGCTGACCGTCACCGCGCCTTTGCCCGACGGCGATCAGGTTGCGCTTGCCATGGGTCGCGACCGTTTCGAAAAGTTCGTGGGGCAAGTCGGGCGCCAGATCGCGACCGGGACACGTACGCTGGGTGACACTGACCGGTTGGGGGCGGCGTCATGACCGGCTCATCGCCACACATTGCCCCCGAAACAACTTCCGACGGTCGTCGGCGTGCCATGCTGCGCTCTGCGATGGGACCGACGATCGCCGCCGCGCTTGCCGATCCTTTGGTGGTCGAAATCATGGTCAATCCCGACGGCTCGCTCCGCCTCGACCGGCTTGGCGAAGGGCGCACCGACACCGAAGTGCGCTATGATCCATCGCAGATCGAACGGATTATACGGCTTGTCGCGAGCCACGCCCGCACCGAAGTCCATGCCGGATCGCCAATCGTCTCGGCAGAATTGCCGCCGCATGGCGACGGTGCCGGCGAGCGTTTCGAGGGCGTCTTGCCACCGGTCTCGCGCGGTCCCTGCTTCTCGATCCGTAAGCCTGCAACACGCGTTTACACCCTCACCGATTATGTCGCGGACGGTATTATGTCGGCCAATATGGCGCGTCTGCTGTCGCTCGCTGTGGTCGATCGTCTGAACATCCTCGTCGCGGGCGGGACAAGCTCGGGCAAGACGACGCTCGCCAATGCGCTCCTTGCCGAGATGGGCAGCCTCGATGCGCGCGTCATCCTGATCGAGGATACGCGCGAACTCCAGTCTCCGGCACGCGATACCGTCGCGCTACGCACGCGTGCGGGAGTCGTGACGATGGCCGACCTCGTCCGCTCGACCCTGCGGCTGCGGCCCGACCGTATCGTCGTCGGCGAAGTACGCGGCGGGGAGGCGCTCGATATGCTCAAAGCCTGGAACACCGGACATCCCGGCGGCATCGCCACGGTCCACGCGAACTCCGCGGCGTCGGCGCTGCACCGGATCGAACAGCTCGTTCAGGAAGCGGTGGTCACTGTCCCTCGGCGGCTGATCGCCGAGGCCATCGACATGATCGTGTTCATTTCCGGGCGTGGCACCGACCGGCGCGTCGAGACGCTGGTCCGTGTCTTCGGACTCGACGTCCACGGCGACTACGCGCTCGCAGACCTGATCCCTGACACCCAACCTCATTTTCAAGGAGACTAACCATGCGCCTGCTTCGCTATTTTCGCTCTTCCGCTTCGCGGCTTTTCGCACTCGCGATTGGCGTTTCGACGATGCTGAACGGCCCGGCGCTTGCCGCGGGTTCGGGCATGCCGTGGGAGCAACCGCTCCAGCAGGTGCTCGCCTCGGTGCAGGGGCCGGTCGCCAAGATCGTCGCGGTGATGATCATCATCACGACCGGACTGACGCTCGCCTTCGGCGAGACCGCCGGCGGCTTTCGCAAACTGATCCAGATCGTCTTCGGCTTGTCGATCGCGTTCGCTGCATCGTCGTTCTTCCTGTCGTTCTTCAGCTTCGGCGGCGGGGCGTTGATCGGATGAGCACGCAGTCTTTCAGGAGCGGCCAGCACATCGACGGATTCGAGGCACCGATCCATTCGAGCCTGGGATCGCCGATCCTCTTGGGCGGTGCACCGCGCGGTCTGGCGATCGTCAACGGGACGATCGCGGCCGCCATCGGGCTCGGCTTGCAGCAATGGCTGATCGGCCTCGCTTTCTGGGCGATCGGCCACAGCATCTCAGTGTTCTCGGCAAGCCGCGATCCCGACTTCGCGCCCGTGCTGGTCCGCCATCTTCGTCAAAAGGGCTATTGGGCATGCTGAGTCTGGCCGAATACCGGCCGCGGGCCGACCGCCTTGCCGATCATTTGCCTTGGGCCGCGCTTGTTGCGCCCGGCGTCGTGCTCAACAAGGACGGCAGCTTCCAGCGCACCTTGGGGTTTCGCGGCCCCGATCTGGAAAGCGCGACCGAAGCCGAGCTGGTCTCCGCCTGTGCACGAGCCAACAATGTGCTGCGCCGCTTCGGCAGCGGTTGGGCACTCTGCTTCGAGGCCGAACGCAGCGAGGCTCTCGGCTATCCGGTCGGCAGTTTCCCCGATGCCGCATCGTGGTTGGTCGACCATGAACGCCGCGCCGGTTTCGAGGAAGCGGGGCAGCATTTCGAGAGCCGGTTCCATTTGACGCTTACATGGTTGCCGCCGGTCGATAGCAGCGATGCTGCCGGTCGCTCGCTGGTCGAGCGCCCCGATGACGGGACCGGTTCGGGCGAGACGCGCGACTGGCGCGCGGCACTCGATGGCTTCGTCGCCGAGACCAACCGCGTGCTCGATCTCTTCGGCGGCTTCATGCCCGAGGTCCAAATGCTGGATGACGCGGAGACGCTCGGTTACCTGCACGGCACGATCTCGAGCCGTCGCCACACGGTCGCCGTGCCCGAGACTCCGATGTATCTCGACGGGCTGCTCGCCGACACACCGTTGATCGGCGGTCTGGAACCGCAGCTCGGCGATCTGCATCTGCGCACGCTCACGATCCTCGGTTTCCCTAATCTCAGTCGCCCTGGCATTCTCGACGCGCTCAACAGCGCGGACTTCGGTTATCGCTGGGTCACCCGTTTCATCGCGCTCGACAAGACCGATGCGACCAAGGTGCTGACCAAGCTGCGCCGCCAATGGTTCAACAAGCGCAAGTCGATCACCGCGATGTTGCGCGAAGTCATGTACAACCAGCCGACGCAGCTGCTCGACAGCGATGCGGACAACAAGGTCGTCGATGCCGATCAGGCGCTCCAGGCACTGGGCGGCGATCATGTCGCGTTCGGTTATCTGACGACGACGATTACGGTCGCGGATGCCGATCGCGCGCGTGCCGAGGAAAAAGTCAGGGCCGTCGAGCGCATCGTCAATGGTCTCGGCTTCACGGCGAAACGCGAAGGCGTCAACGCGGTCGAGGCATGGCTGTCGTCGCTTCCCGGCCAGAATTATGCCAACGTCCGGCAGCCGCTCGTCCACACGCTGAACCTCGCGCACCTGATGCCATTGTCGTCGGTCTGGGCCGGGCCGATCGAGAACCGGCACTTCGCTGCGCCGCCGCTCCTTCATGCAAAGACCGCCGGATCGACACCGTTCCGGCTGTCCACACATGTCGGCGATGTCGGCCATATGCTGGTTGTCGGCCCGACCGGCGCAGGCAAATCGGTTTTGCTCGCGCTGATCGCCCTCCAGTTTCGGCGCTACCCGGGCGCGCAGCTCTATATCTTCGACAAGGGGTTTTCCGCGCGCGCCGCCGTCCTCGCGATGGGTGGCGCGCATCACGCTCTGGGATTGGCCGCCGATGCAGGCAACACGCTTGCGTTTCAGCCGCTGCGCGACATCGACATTCCAGCCGAACGGACATGGGCGCTCGACTGGATTTCAGCGCTGTTGGCTCACGAAACGGTTCAGGTCACGCCCGAGATCAAAGAGGCGGTTTGGTCTGCGCTCGGCAGCCTTGCCTCCGCGCCAGCCGAAGAACGGACACTGACTGGCCTTGCATTGCTGCTTCAGTCGAACGCGTTGCGCACCGCACTGACGGCATACACCCTCGACGGCCCGTACGGTCGTCTGCTTGATGCTGCCGAACAGAGCCTGGCCCTCGCCGACGTCCAATGTTTCGAGACCGAAGCCCTGATGGGCCAAGTCGCCGTCGTCGCGCCGGTGCTGACGTACCTGTTCCACAGGCTCGAAGAACGGTTCGACGGTCGACCGACTTTGCTGATCCTCGACGAAGCATGGATTTTCCTCGACCATCCGCTGTTTGCGGCACGCATCCGCGAGTGGCTGAAGACGCTCCGCAAAAAGAACGTCGCGGTGCTGTTTGCGACGCAGTCGCTTGCCGATATCGCCGATAGCAGCATTGCGCCCGCGATCATCGAAAGCTGTCCGCAGCGCATCTTGTTGCCCAACGACCGCGCGATCGAACCGCAGAGCCGTGCCGCCTATGCGCGGTTCGGGTTGAACGACCGCCAGATCGAGCTGGTCAGCCGCGCGACCCCCAAACGCCATTATTATCTGCAAAGCGCACGCGGCAACCGGCTTTTCGAGCTCGGTCTGGGTCCGATTGGGTTGGCGCTGTGCGGCGCGTCGGATCCCGGCTCGCAAGCGCGCATCGATGCGCTCGTGGCCGAGCACGGCACTGGCGATTTTGCCGCCCGCTTTCTCTCCGGTCTCGGCCTCGACTGGGCCGCCGGTCTGCTTGCCGACTTTCCCAACCCCGTAACCCCCAAGGAGTGACTGCCATGACCATGTTTGCCCCGCATTCGTTCAAAACCCGCAAGGTCGTGACCGCCTCGCTGCTGGCGCTTACCTGCGCTGGATCGTTCGGCATGGCGCTGACCGTATCGACGCGACCGGCACACGCCGCCGGGCTCGTCGTCTTTGACCCGAGCAATTATTCGCAAACGTTGCTGACGGCGGCGCGAACGCTGCAGCAGATCAACAACCAGATCCAGTCGCTCCAGAACGAGGCGTCGATGCTCGTCAATCAGGCAAAAAACCTGACCCGTATCGATTTTCCGCAGTTGCGCGCGATGAGCCAAACCCTCCAGCAGATCGACCGGCTGATGGGAAAGGCACAGGGTATCCGGTTTCAGGTTACCGGACTCGATCAGCAATTCAGTCGCCTGTTTCCCGCCGACTTCGGTGCAGCGCTCAAAACCAACGAGCGAGTCGTCGATGCGCGTAGTCGCCTCGACACTGCGATGGCAGCGTTCAAGCAGACGATGGGCGTGCAGGCGCAGGTCGTTGAGAACGTCCAGACTGATGCCCAGACATTGAGCGAACTCATCGGTCGCAGCCAAGGTGCCGAGGGCGCCTTGCAAGTCCAACAGGCAACCAACCAGCTGCTCGCACTGACCGCCAAGCAACAATTCCAGATCCAGAATCTGATGGCATCGCAATACCGCGCCGAGAGCATGGAAGCGGCCCGCCGCGTCCAGGCCGAGCAGGAAGCGCGCGTCGCCACGAAGAAGTTCCTCGGTTCCGGTACGGCCTATACCCCCAGATAGGCCGGGCCGGACGTCGGTGGCCGGGCCTTCGCGCATCGGGCCATTCGCCGACGTCGTCGCGGGGTGCGTGGCCCCCTAGCGCACCCCGCGGCGCTTCATTTCAATCCGATCTTCGATCAAATCCTTCATCCCGAAAGCGATCCACATCCGTGAACGATCTCAATGTCATCGACCGCTTCATGCAGGCCTTCATCCGCTACATCGACAGCGGGTTCGGGCTGCTTGGCAGCGATGTCGGCTTCCTGACGGCGACATTGATCGGCATCGACATCACGCTTGCCGGTTTGTTCTGGGCAATGGGCGGCGAACAGGATGTCATCGGACGCTTCCTAAAAAAAATTCTCTATGTCGGAGCCTTCGCGTTCATCTTGAACAGCTTCTCGACGCTCGCCGACATCATCTTCCGTTCGTTCGCTGCGGCGGGGCTGACCGCAGGCGGCGGCGGGATGACGGCCGACGATCTGCTGAAACCCGGCCGTCTTGCGGCAACCGGCTTTTCCGCAGCCTGGCCGCTGCTCGATCAAGTGTCTACCCTTATGGGGTTTACGACCTTCTTCGACAATTTCCTCACGATTGCGGTGCTGTTGTTCGCCTGGGTGCTGGTGATCCTCGCGTTCTTTATCCTCGCCGTGCAGATGTTTGTGACGATCATCGAGTTCAAGCTGACAACGCTCGCCGGCTTCGTCCTCGTGCCGTTCGCGCTTTGGAACCGGACCAGCTTCCTGGCTGAACGCGTGCTCGGCAATGTAGTTTCGTCGGGCATCAAGGTCATGGTGCTGGCCGTCATTATCGGCATCGGTTCGAACTTCTTCACCGAGTTCACCACCGCGCTCCAGGGCCAAGAACCCGACATCGGCCAGGCGCTGAGCCTTGTCCTCGCCTCGCTCACCTTGTTCGGTCTCGGCATTTTCGGGCCGGGCATCGCGTCGGGCCTGGTCGCCGGTGCGCCGCAACTCGGCGCAGGCGCTGCGCTTGGCACGACCGCTGGCGCAGTCGGTATTGCCGCCTTGGGAGGGGGCGCAGCCATTGGCGCGGCAGGCGCGCTCGGCGGCGCAGCAGTCGGCGCGGTACGTGCTGGCACCGCGATGGGGTCTGCTGCTTCGACGTCGTATCAGCTCGGCCAGTCTGCCGCAGGATCGTCGAGCGTCGGCGCAGGTCTCGGCGGTGTCGCCCAAGCGGCAGGCGGCGCGATGCGTCAGAAAACATCGAGTGCGTTCGGTCTCTCCGAAGCCGCCCAATCAGGGCGCGACGCGGCCTGGAATGCGCTCAACGGCACAGCATCCGGCGGCATCAGCGCCGATGCTGCGGCCGAGGGCGTGCCGACTTGGGCGCGTGCGCTGCGTCGTCAGCAGGACGCCCGTCACCACCGTCAAATTGCGACGCATGCGATCAGTCAGGGCGATCGCGGCGGCGCTTCGGCAACCCCCGACATTAAGGAAAGGGACGATTGAAAATGGCTACCGGAATGTTCAAGCGGAGCGTCCAGCGCTACGGGCAAACGCCCGAACCGTCGACACCGTATCAGCGCGCCGGCCAGCTCTGGGACGAGCGCATCGGCTCGGCGCGTGTGCAGGCGCGCAACTGGCGGCTGATGGCGTTCGGCGGACTGGCGCTCTCGTCGGCGATGTCTGCGGCTTTGATCTGGCAGTCGTTGCAGAGCCGCGTGATGCCTTATGTCGTCGAAGTGGATCGGTTGGGCGAAGCGCGTGCCGTGACCGAGGTCGAAGCCAGTTATCGTCCGACCGATCCGCAGATCGTGTGGCATCTGGCCAAGTTCATCGAGAATGTCAGGTCGGTTTCGCTGGATCCCGTGTTGACGCGCCGCGACTGGCTCTCTGCCTATGATTTCGCCACGCCGCGCGGCGGTCAATATCTGGGAGCCTATGCACGCGCGGCGAACCCGTTTGCCAATATCGGCGAACGCACAATATCGGTTCAGGTCACGAGTGTGGTGCGCGCGTCGGACAGTTCATTCCAGGTCAAATGGTCTGAAACGGCCTTCGAACGGGGCAGCCAGACCGGCCAGTCGAACTGGACTGGCATACTGACTGTGAAGATCAGGTCGCCGACGTCGGCCGACACGCTGCGCAAGAATCCACTCGGCGTTTACGTGGACGCGATCGACTGGAGCCGCGAACTTGAACCAGCAAAATCGCCGGCGGCACCGTCGGCGGCATCGCCACCACCCGCAGCGCGACCTGCGCCGGTCTCCGATCTGCCGCTCGGTTCGCCGCTCGATCCCAAACTTGCCGAGCAACCGCCTGTCCCCCCGACCCCGAAAGGATAAACGATGACCCGCACTCGAGCTCTATTCTCCTTGGCGGCCGTTGCGGTCGTTTCAATCACAAGCACCCCGCCGGCGACAGCGCAAAAGCCGTCGAAGCGCATCGGCGTGCACCACGCCGACGCGGTAACCCAGCAGATCGCTTCGGCCAATCGGACCGCGACGTTGGAACCCGCAGCGCCGGACTTTATCAACGCCGTTCAAGTCTACCCCTACGCCGACGGCGCAAGTTTTCGGGTCTATACCGCACCCGGGCGCGTCACCGACATCGCGCTCCAGACTGGCGAGCAACTTGTCGCTGTGGCCAGCGGCGATACGGTGCGCTGGGTGATCGGCGATACGACCAGCGGGACTGGGACTGACAAACGCACGCATGTGCTGGTCAAACCCTTTTCGGCGGGTCTTTCTACCAATCTCGTCATCACCACCGACCGACGGAGCTATCACGTCGCGCTGGTCAGCACCGCCAAGACAGCGATGGTCGCGCTTTCATGGAGCTATCCGCAAGATGCCTTGATCGCGCTGAAACGCGCGCAGGCACAGGCCGACGCCGCAGTCCCTGTTGCCTCAGACCTTGCCATCGACCGACTCCAGTTCGGCTATGTTGTTTCAGGCGATCGGCCGACATGGCGGCCGCTGCGCGCCTTCGACGATGGTCGCCAGACCTTCATCGAGTTCCCGGCCACCTTGGCTGTTGGCGAAGCACCGCCGCTCTTCCTTGTCGATGTCAAGGGCGACGCCCAGCTGGTCAATTATCGGGTCCGCGGACGTTTTTACATTGTCGACCGATTGTTCGATGCCGCCGAACTGCGGCTCGGCAGCAAGAAACAGGACATCGTTCGCATCGAGCGCAGCGGCGACCGCCGCAAGTCGGGACGGAAGACGTCATGATCGAGACCGCACAAGACGAGCGCAAAGCTGCGCCCGATGCTGCGGAGCAGCCCGCGTTCGCCAAGGTCGACCCCGAAACGCTGGTATTGCGTGCGCGTCCCGCCCGCGCGATCCGCTTCAAGCGCGGGGTTGTCGTCGGTATTGCAGCGATGGCCTCGGTCACCCTCGCCGCTACCACCTGGCTCGCGCTCAAACCTGCAGCATTCCGTATCGTCGCCGAGAGCGAAGATCGGAGCGATCCCACCAGACCGTCGACCGAGGCGCTGGAAAGCTTACCGGGCAGCTATGGCGATGCCCCGAAGCTCGGCCCACCTTTGCCGGGCGATCTCGGGGCGCCGATCCTCGGTAAACAGCGTGCGATGGCGTCCGAAACGCCGTTAACCGCCGTTGGAACGCAGACCCCGGTCCAATCTGCGGACACCGAGCGCGAACGACATGCCGCTGAATTGAAAGCAGCGCGCGAATCCGGGCTGATGGCCCAATCGGGTAACCGCTCCACAGCCATATCCGAACCCGCGACCACGGCACCGGGTGTTTCGGCAGCCTCCCCACCGCAACGTCTCGCCATGGATCCAGATCGAGATCCAAACACACAGCAGCGGAAGGCCGATTTCTTGGGAGGCGCTGACAAAGGCGGCAGCGTAAATCCACACAATCTGCTGCCGCCAGTATCGCCATATCTGCTTTCGGCCGGCAGCGTGATTTCGGGAAGTCTGATTACGGGATTGCGATCGGACCTGCCGGGCCTCGTTATGGCGCAAGTCACGGAGCGGGTATTCGACAGTGCCACAGGTCGCATCGAGCTCATTCCGCAGGGTGCGCGCTTGATCGGAAGCTATGACAGCGTCGTTGCCTTCGGGCAGCGCCGGGCGCTTGTGGTTTGGCAGCGGATCATTCTGCCCGATGGCAGCTCGCTTGCCCTCGACAATGTTCCTGCAACCGACCCGAGCGGCTATGCCGGGTTGGCAGACAAGGTCGATTTCCATACCTGGACGCTGCTCAAGGGCGTGGCCCTATCGACATTGCTCGGTGTCGGGTCGAGCCTGACGTTCTCGGGTGAAAGCGATCTCGTTCAGGCTATCCGCGAGTCTACCCAGCAGAATGTGTTGCGCGCGGGCGATCAGCTCACGGCGCGCAATCTCCAGATACAGCCGACCATCACGATTCGCCCCGGTGCTCCCGTGCGACTGCTGGTTCACCGCGATCTGGTTTTGGCCCCTTGGCAGGCGCGCGGCTAATGCCCGAACTCAAGCTTCCACGGTTGCCCGAGCGCACCCCTCTCAGGCTGACCATCTCGGTCCTGCCCGAGTTGCATCAACGTCTCGGCGATTACGCTGCACTCTACGCACAGACCTATGGAAAGGACGAGCCGGTTGCCGAGCTCATTCCGGCAATGCTCGTCGCTTTTCTCGACAGTGATCGCGAATTTGCTAAGCAACGACCGGTCGTGTCGCGACAATGAACGAGCCGACCAAGCCCGGAGCCCGAAAGCGCGAGAAATCCGAGGCTATCGGGAAGCTACGTGCATCGATGGTGTTTACCATGATCGCCGAACGGATCGACCGAAGCCTGCGCAACGGCGAGAAGCTTCATCTTGACCTGCGCCACGTTCATGCGATTCTAGCGTCCCCGATTTATGCATTGCTCAATGAACTTAAGGCGAAAGAATACCAGCTGGCATGGCAGGCAGACGAACAACCAGAGGAAAAACCGGCGGCAAAGATGGGATCGGTCGCACACAACTCGGCTCCTATTGGCTCTGGTATCGGCGTGATCGGGACGACTGGTCGATCTGCTGGCTCGACGGACGCGTCACCCGTCGCAAGAGTCTCGGCTTCGGCGGTGGCAGCGCGGATGATCCGCCAGAAGAAGCGCAAGCCGCTTTAGCCGAGCACTACATGGGTCGCGAACCCGATCCCGATACGGCAGCGCCGCCGGATTCGGTCCTTGTCGACGAAATCACGCGGCGATGGCTGACCGACCATGTCGCAGATCTCGATGCGCCCGACCGGTACGCGACCTCGGTAATGACCTGGGAGGGGTTCTACGATCATCTTCGCCGCGACGGTAGGATGCCCGATCCCTATACCGTGGCCCGCGTCCGACCCGCGTTCGTCCGCGAATTCATTCGCTACCGTGCTGATCAGGGCATTGCCGCTCCGACAATCAGCCGCGACCTGAAGGCGCTTCGCGGTCCGATCAACTGGGCTGTGAACGAAGGTCTTTTGTCTGCAGCGCCGAAAATTCCGGATGTGAAGGGCAAGGGGAAGTGTCGTGAACTCGAATATTGCCCGGAGCAGATCGCGGCGATCCTGGATGCGGCTGCAGCGACGCCGGAGCGCGCGCATGTGCTGCTCTACATGATCATCTTCCTGTCGACGAACGGACGGTCGGAAGCCATTCTCGAACTGAATGCCGAAACGCAGATCAAGAAGGGGCTGATCTTTTTCAATGCGCCGGGCCGCGAACAGACGCGCAAGCGCCGGTCGATCGTGCCGGTTGCGCCGACTCTTGCACCGTGGCTCGAGGGCGTAACGGGGAAGGTCGTATGTTACCGGGCACCGACGAGCGCGAAGACGCGCGCGGCAGGCGGACCCGATTATTTCGAGAAGCCGGTTGCCGATCTTGGCAATTCGTTCGAGGCCTGTCTGGTCGAAGCCGGACTCGCGCATCCCGACCTCGAACTTTGCCGGCAGGTGACCGATGATCGCGGCAAGCCGGTGTGGCTGCCGCCGCGGGCAAAACTCGGCGAGACCGAGCCGCGCCGAAAGATGAAGGGGATCGGTACGCCGAACACGCTGCGCCATTCGATCCACACCTATCTCGCCGCACGCGGCGTACCAAAGGCGCAGATCGATACGGCGGCGGGACATGCGACCGACGACGGCACCGGCGATCGCTACAATCACCTGCGCCCGAGCTATCTCACCGACTTTATCGAGGGCATCGAATCGTTCTGGCGCGAGGTCGGGCGCTTCACCAACGCCCATTTGCGATACCATTGCGATACCAACGATACCAAAACGCCGCTTTTCACCTTCCCGATACGTTCGAGCATATCGCAGGAAGTCTATGAAAAAATTGGATATATCACTGGCGCACCGGAAGGGATTCGAACCCCCGACCCCTGCCTTCGGAGGGCAGTGCTCTATCCAGCTGAGCTACCGGTGCGTGAGGACGCCTGTAGCAAGCGTGCCCGCGCTCGGCTAGCCTTATCGCGCGGCGGCTTTGGTCAGCTTGACCGGCTGGAACTGGCCAAGACCACAGCTTGGCCCTTGGCTGAGGTCCGGCGATTGCAACACCGTGATGATGTCGACCGAGCAAAGCTGGCTGGTCGAGGTCTTGTAGAGAAAGCGTTCCTCGAACCCGAGGCTCGGGCAGCTGTTGGGCAGTGTGTTCCGGTACACCTTGCGGTTGTTCATGTGGAAATCGATCACGCTGTCGCCGTGGACGCTGGTCGAGCGGATGTTGGTCAGTTGCACGCAACTCACCGGTTTGCCGTCGGGCGTCGCTTCAGGAACGGCATTGCGGTCGCGCGCAGATGCGGTGGTCAGACCAAGGGCAAGGATGGCTGTCGCTATCAGGAGCTTCGTCATGTCAGTCTCCAATTGCTGGCGTGCCGCCAGTCTGGCGCGGCAAAGCTGACTTGGGCCTGAACGCGCACAGGTCGATGACCGCGCAGCGCCAGCATTCGGGTGTGCGCGCCTTGCAGGTGTAGCGGCCGTGCAGGATCAGCCAATGGTGCGCCTGCACACGGAACGGGGCAGGGGTCTGGCGCTCCAATATCGTCTCGATCGCCGCCGGAGTCTTGCCCTTGGCGAGGCCGGTGCGGTTGGCGATTCGGAAGACATGAGTATCGACCGGAAAGGTTTCGGCACCCAGCGCAACGTTGAGCACGACATTGGCGGTCTTGCGCCCGACCCCGGGCAGCGCCTGCAATGCGTCGCGATCGGTCGGCACCGCGCCGCCATGTTGCTCGACCAGCAGCCGCGACAGCGCGATCACGTTCTTCGCCTTGGTGTTGAACAGCCCGATAGTGCGGATGTGCGCCTTCAGCGCGTCCTCGCCGAGATCGACCATTGCCTGCGGATCGCCGACCTCCGCGAACAACGCCCGCGTCGCCTTGTTCACCCCGGCGTCGGTCGCCTGTGCGGAGAGCACGACGGCAACAAGCAACTGGTAGATATTGCCGTACGCCAGCTCAGTCTCCGGCGCAGGGTTGGCCTCGGCGAGGCGGCGATAGAATTCGAAGATGTCGGTGCGCTTCACTTGCCCGGTGCTTGTGGGTGCGCTGCCTTCCACTCCATCGCTGCGCGGACGCGCCGCTCGACCGAAAGATGCGTGTAGAAGACAAACTCCTGTACTGCGGCTGGACGAGGATTGCGATATTCCGCCGTCTTGACCAGCGCGCCCGCCATCGCATCTGGAAGATTGACGGTCTTGTACGAATAGCTGTCGGCCTCGCTCTCGCCAAGGCGCGAAAGCCCGTTGGTAACCGGCAAGGCGAGCAGGCCGAACAGCCCGACTGTGAACAGCAATACCGGAAATCCGGTCGGGTCGCCGATCCCGGCCCTGCTGCCGAACAGCCGCGCGATGCGGGGAAACAGCCGGTCAGCAAGGAAGAACAGGACGATCGCCAGCAACGAAAAAACGATGACCGACCGCCAGATGTGGCCGAGCACATAATGGCCGATCTCGTGGCCGGTCACTGCGCGCACCTCGTCGAGCGAGGCTTTGCCGAGCGCAACGTCGGAAATCGCGATCCGTGCCGACCCCATCACGCCCGAGACATTGGCAGTGAAGTTGTTCGACTGGCGCGACCCGTCATAAACGAAAATGCGGTCGGCGGGGATGCCTGCTTCGGCGGCTTGAGCGACAAGCGCCGTGCGGACCGGCCCTTCTGGTAACGGCTTGTAGCTGTTGAACATCGGTTCGATGAAGATGGGCGACAGCAGCAAAAGCACCGAGATCGACAGCGCTGCCAGCCCGCCCGACCACAGCCACCAGCGTCGTCCCGTGCGACGGATCAATGCATAGACCCCAAGGAAAAACAGCGCGCCAAAGATCGTCGACAGCGCAATGCCGATGGCGTCCTGCATCAAGAAATCGGACAGCGGCTGGCTGGTGCGCCCATAGCTCGTCTCGCGCTGCCATTCCTCGTAGATCGACCAAGGCAGGGTCACGACGGCGTTGATGAGCAGAAAAGCGGCGCACACCAGCCATGTGCGAAGCGCCCAGCCACGATTGGCCAGTCGCGCCACGACCTTGTCGAGTATGCCCGACCGGACGACGCCCCAGGTGACGAGCGCGCTGACGACCAGTCCCCACAACAACAGCCAGTGGCTGCCGGCCGTGTAGTTCGCGGCTTTAGCCAGCGCCTCTGGTCCTAGCACGTCAATATAGGCGGCTGTCGCCTTGGCCGGATCAAATGTCATGCAAACCCCTTAGTGTGTTGCGGATATGATACAGTTGTATTCCAGCCTAGCAATATGCTGGTCACAGCCCCAGCATATCCGCCATTGTGTACCGCCCCGCCGGTTTCCCGCTCAGCCACAGCGCCGCCTTCACCGCGCCGCGCGCAAAGATCTCACGGCTTTCGGCGCGGTGGCCGAGTTCGATGCGTTCGCCTTCGCCCGCGAGCACGACCATGTGATCGCCCGCGACCGAGCCGCCGCGCAAGCTGGCAAAGCCGATTGTGCCGGGTTCGCGCGCATCGGCGCTCTCGAACCGGTCGAAGCGCGACAGTTCGGGCAAGCTTTTGCCGCGCCCGTTGGCGGCAGCTTGAGCGAGGAGCAGCGCGGTTCCCGATGGCGCGTCGACTTTGTGCCGGTGGTGCATCTCGACGACTTCGATATCCCAATCTGTGCCGAGCCGCGCAGCCGCCTGTTCGATCATTGCCGCCAGGAAATTGATGCCGAGCGAGGTGTTCGCCGCCTGAATGGTCGCAATGTCGCGTGCGGCATCGTCAATCATCACCTGATGGCTGCCATCGAGACCGGTTGTGCCAATCAATATGGGTGTGCCCGCCAGTCGCGCAGCCGCCAGATGCTCGCCAAGAGCGGTCGGCGCGGAAAAGTCGACGAGCACGTCGCTGGCACTGGCGAGTGCAGCGCAATCGTCGCCGACATCGGCCCCGCCCGCATAGGTTGCGCCAAACATCGGAATGACGGTCGCAATCGCCGCCCCCATCCGCCCCCGACTACCGAAAATGCCGATCCGTGTCATGATCACTGCTTTCGCCGGTTTAGCCGCGCTTCGCAATCATCGCTTGCGCCGCGGCTCAGTTGCGGACCGTCGCACCGCTAACGCCATAGGTGAACTCGACTCTACAATGAGCCGGTGTGATATTTTAGTCGACCCGTCAGCAACAGGCATCGGCCAGTCCCACCTCCGTTGACCAGAGAGGTCACATTGTGGCACTCCGCTGAAGGAACGTAGAGAAAAGCGTAATGCGCGCGGTAAACTGATGTTCCGGTAGAACCAACAAAGTGCTGGTTTTCTGCGCTTTAGCGGGTGTAGCTCAATGGCAGAGCAGAAGCTTCCCAAGCTTACGACGAGGGTTCGATTCCCTTCACCCGCTCCAAAATCGCGATCGGCGTTTGAACTTGCGCTTTTCGGGGCGGTCTACTTCACTCATGCAAGGCGGTCGCGAACTTCGAGGCTAGCGGTGTTGAGTTAGAAGCGGTCGGACATATTCCAGTCCTCAGATGGGATAATGTCCGGGCAGCGTTTCGATGGTGATCCAGCGCAACTCGGTAAAGCTGTCGATGCCCGCCTTGCCGCCGAAGCGACCATAGCCCGACGCGCCGACCCCGCCGAAGGGCATCTGCGCCTCGTCATGCACCGTCGGCCCGTTGATGTGGCACATGCCCGATTGGATGCGCCGCGCGATCGTCAGACCCTTTGCGATGTTGCGTGTGAATACCGCCGCCGACAGGCCATATTGCGTATCGTTGGCGAGCGCGACGGCATGCTCGGCATCGCGGGCGCGGATGATGCCGACGACCGGACCGAAGCTCTCGTCACGGTAAATGTCCATCGCGGCGGTAACGCCGTCGACGACGGTCGCGGGCATCAGCACGCTGTCGCTCTTGCCACCACTGAGCAACTTCGCCCCCTTGGTGGTCGCATCGTCGATCAGGGCGTTGACGTGCGCGACGGCCTTGTCGCTGACGACCGCACCGAGCGGTGCCGCCCCCTCGCGCGGGTCACCCGTCGCCATGCTGCGCGCCTTGGTGGCGAATTTCTCGGCAAAACTATCGGCGACCGCATCGACGACGATGATCCGTTCGGTCGACATGCATATCTGGCCCTGGTTCATGAACGCGCCGAACGCGGCGGCTTTGACCGCTTCGTCAAGGTCAGCATCGTCGAGAACGATGAGCGGAGCTTTGCCGCCGAGTTCGAGCAGGCATGGTTTCAGGTGCTCGGCCGCCCGCTTGGCGACGATCCGCCCGACCGCCGTCGAACCCGTGAAGTTGATCCGCTTGATCGCGGGGTGGTCGATAAGCGCGCCGACAACGTCGCCCGCATCGGCTGGCGCATTGGTGACGACACCGACGACGCCCTCGGGAAAGCCTGCCTCGGCAAACGCCTCGACGATTAGCGCATGCGTGCGCGGGCAGGTTTCGCTCGCTTTCAACACTACCGCATTGCCGCATGCGAGCGGCATCGCGATCGCGCGCACGCCGAGGACGATCGGGCCGTTCCAAGGCGCGATTCCCAGGATGACTCCGACCGGCTCGCGCAGCGCCAGCGCGATGCAGCCGGGTTTGTCGCTCGGGATGACCTCGCCCGCGATCTGTGTTGTCATCGCGGCAGCCTCGCGGATCACGCTTGCCGCAAGTCCGACGTTGAACATCGCCCAGCCAGCGGTCGCGCCGATCTCGTTCATCATCGCTTCGACAAACGCGTCTGTCTTCGCCACCAAGGCGTCGGCCGCTTTCATCAAGACCGCACGACGCGCATTCGGGCCGAGCGCCGACCAGACCGGAAACGCCGCCGCTGCCGCATCAACGACACCGCGCGCGTCATCGACCGTCATCGCGCGCGCCGAACTGGCAACCGCGCCCGTCATCGGGTTCAACCGTTCGAAAACGACAACATCTGCCATCGGTATTCTCCTTGGCTTTCCAACAATGAAGCGCGAGCCGCGGCGTTGCTCTACCGGCAAGCCGTGGACGCGATGCGCGCAACGCGCAAGCGGTTGGCGTCGACAGCGAAGATCAAGGCACCGCGATTGGCAGCTGCGGGATGGCCGGTGAATTAGCGCTCGTATCGACGTGGCCCGCCATTGCGTAGACTCGCGCGATTTCGGCGCGGGCTTGCGCGTTCTCCGGCTGGACCGCGATCACCCGTTGAAGCGCGCGCAAAGCGATCCCAGTCCGTCCGCTGTCGGCAGCGGCAAGGCCGAGTGCATAGTCGTATTCGGCGTCACCTGCGCGGGTTGTCTCGAGCGGGGCGAGCAAAGCGAACGCGCCCGCCGCATCGCCACGCCCGTGCAGCGCGAGCGCCTGGGTGACCACGGCATCGACTGCGGCTGCGGCAGGCGCGCACAGGGATACGGCGGCCAAAGCCGCACCAAAAACTATCCGCGATGTCATTGAATACCCCTTGGAACCTCGCTTGCGCTCTCGCGGGTCGCGGCATCCGTCAACAGCCCCATTTGGGGGTATTGGCAAAAGAATTTTTAGCGTTGAGGAAGGGCCGATGGACAAAGCCCAACGCTTTTTCGACTCGCTGCGCCTGGCAGAAGAGCGCGACGAAGCGCTTGTGCCGTTCGCCGAAGATGTCGAAGGCTATGAAGCCGCCAGCGATGCCGATCCCGAAGCGATCGAAGCCTTTATCTGCGCGGCCGGCGACCGGGGCACCGGTACCGTGGCCGAGCTCGACCGCCACGCCTTTGCCTCGGCGGCGGCGGACCCTGACGGCCAGATTATCGTCGCCGACACCAAATTCGCCAGCTGGCTGACCAATGCCGACTTGACCGACCGCATCGTCGGGCAGGCGTCAGGCAACCGGCCCCGGGTGATGGTCGTGGCCAGTTCGCTGAGCGGTCGCCCCGTCGCAGTTGCCAGCGCGCGCGGTGCCGCGACCCGCAACTGGCCGCTCGACGGGGAAGTCTTGCGCGCGCTGGAGACGGGAAAGGCTTCGCACGCGCTGCTCGCGTTCACGCCGCGCGTCGATAGCTGGGCAAATGTTGCCGAAACTTTCGGGCTTACCCCGTCGGAAGCGCGGTTGCTTGCTGCGCTCGCGCGGACCGGCGACCTGCGCGATGCCAGCACCGCACTCGACATCGCTTATGAAACCGGGCGCAAGCTGATTGCCTCCGCGATGCGGAAGACGGGATCGACGCGCCAGACCGAGCTCGTCCGGCTGGCGCTGCAATTGGCCGCCGGGTCGATCGTGGCCCCCGCACGCGCCGATGCGATCTTTGCCGAATTGTTCGGGTTGAGCATCGGACGGGCCAAGGTCGCGCGTCGCGTCGCCAATGGCGAAACGCGCGAACAGGCCGCGAAATCGCTCGGCATTTCGGCTGCCCGGGCCAAAGCCGATTTGAAGGCAATCTATGTCGCCTGCGACGTCGCCACCGCGGTCGATCTTTCGCGGCTCGTGGCGGAGGTCGATGCGCTCGCGGGCCTTGCCGAGGCGTGCGACATCGAGTTGTTCGGGACCGAAGTCCGCAACGAACCGTTGCGCTTGTTGCGTCGCCGCGACCGGCAGGGGCGGATCGCTTTTGCCGATCATGGACCGGTCGGCGGGTATCCAGTACTGGTTTTCCACACAACGACCAGCGGACGCGCGCAGTCGCCGCATTTGCTCGCCGCACTAGTGCAGCATGGCTACCGGCCCGTCGTAATCGAGCGGCCGGGATATGGCCTAACCGATATGGCCGACGGGCATATCTGGGACGCGACCGCGACCGATGTCGGCGACGTGCTCGACGAGCTCGGGATCGCAACTGCGGTCATCCTGTCGCGGGGCGGCGCGCAACCGGCGGTGGCGACGGCGGCAAAGCTTGCCGACCGGATTATCGGTGCGGTTCTGATCGGTCCTGATCCGCCGGTCCATCTTGACCGCTCGCGCCGCGGCATGATGGGCCGCAGCAAGGCGATGATCTATAACAGTCCTAAAATGCTTAACGCGCTGTCGGTGTTTTTGTCGCAACGGACGAGCTCTGACGCGATTGCCCGAATGATGCGGAGCAGCGTGCTTGGCAGTCCTGTCGATCTGGCGGTGTGCGACGACCCCGCCGAAATGGCAGCGTTGGTGCGCGGCGGGCGGCAATCGGCGCAGGGCCGTGTTGGCTTTGTGGCCGAACACAGCGCCCTGTCGCGCGGCGATGCCGTGCCGGTTATCGCGGATGCGACGAACTGGACGGTCCTGTTCGGCGCAGGCGACCCGTTATTCAGTCCCGAAGATGCCGAACCTTACTGGCGCGCCCAGCTTTGCGGCTGCCGGTTCGAGGTTGTCGCGGGCGGCGGGCGTTTTCTTCACGTCACGCATGTCGAGCGCATCGTTGCAGCGCTTGGGCAAGCGCGGCAAGTTGGAACGATTTAGGCGGAACCGCCCTTGACGCCACCCGCGCCGCTGCCCAGCATCACGGGCAGGGGGTCGTTCATGTCGTTTCGTCGTTTTGCTGGGCTTGCTGCCGCGCTCGTCTTGTTCGGCGCGGCATCTGCGCCGTTCAAGCCGGTCGAACATACCGCCTCGCCGCCGTTCCTCGACAAATTGACGCCCGGCGAAGTTGCCTATGCCGCCGATATCGGCACGAGCATCGAGCGGTCGCGTAGCGCGAAGTGGCAACTTGCCGAACATCGCCGCCTCACTACGGCGCTAGCGCGGTTGGCGCCGGGACGCAAAGGGACGGTCGAAGCGTTCGTCCTGTCGGTCGGCCTAGACAGCGATCCAGTGTTCGGGCGCGAGGCGCGCGAGGCCGGACGCGTGCTGGCACGGCGCTATGCGGCGGTCGGCCATAGTCTTGTGCTCGCGGGAACCGATGGCGGCGGCCCGAGCACGCTGCCGATGGGTAGCCCCGCCAACATCGCGGCGGCACTTGCCCGCATGGCCGAACTGATGGGGCCGGAAGATGTGCTGGTGCTTTACACCACCAGCCACGGCGCGCAGTTCGGGGTGGTTTACAACGACGGCGACGCGGGGTTCGGGATGATCGGGCCGTCGAGGCTGGCGGTGTTGCTCAACGAACTCGGCATCAGGAACCGGTTGCTGCTGATTTCGGCGTGCTATTCGGGTGTGTTCGTGCCGACGCTTGTCACTGATACGACCGCCATCGTCACCGCCGCGTCCTCGACCCGGACGTCGTTCGGGTGCCAGGCCGATAACGACTGGACATTCTTCGGCGATGCGTTGGTCAACCGCGCACTTCGCAAGCCGCAAGGGCTGGCCAAGGCCGCGGCAGAAGCGACGATGTCGGTTACTGACTGGGAAGCGCAAGGGCAACTTCAACCCTCGCAGCCGCAAAGCTATATCGGGGCGAAGGCGGAAGGCTGGCTCGGCGTTCTGGAGCGCAACTTGCCGCCCGCCACTGCGCCGGTCGGGAAACCGGCGACGGGGTCGCTGAAGTAGCTTAGCGCGCGATCCACTGTCCTGAATCACGGAATTCTTCGCGGATGGTGGAATCGGGAAGCGCACCTGCCACATAACGGCTGTCGCGGCTCGGCGGGACGGCGCTATATTTGACAGGCGCAGCCTTGGGCGCAGCGACCGGCACACCGACGACCATTGTCGGCACGACGGGTGTCGGCGCCGGTACACCGACTGCCATCAGCTGTGCGGGCGGGGCGACGCGGGGCAGCGGGCCGGGATGCGGTTCGCGTCCGGCATAGAGCATCGGCAGCGTGTCGGCGCTCACCGCGTCGCTTGGCATCCGGTAAAAAATATGTGCCCCGACGATAGCGACCGGCGTCATGCGGCGGCCCCATGCGGGCGCGACCTGCATCGTGTGGTAGAAAGTCGCGCTGCCGACCGGTGCATAGACTTCGCCGGCTAGCGCGCGCTCGGCGACGCGGCGCGCGCGGATCCATGCCGCGAGCATCGGGCCGCGTGCCATGGCACCGTCGCAGGCAAAGCTGAACTGGCAACCGGGCCGGTCCGACCCCTGATAAACGACGCCGCATACGGTCTGCGGCCATTCGCGATGGCGGACGCGGTTGAGCACGACCTGCGCGACGGCGCGCTGCCCTTCGTCGGGTTCGGTCGCGGCTTCGTAATAGATCGCGCTGGCGAGGCACAAAGTCGCGCGCATCCGGTCGCGCTGGCCAAGTCCTGCGAGGAACGACGGACCAGTGACGGGCGCGGGCAGGGCTTCGACGGGCGCGAGATCGTCAATCGGCGCGACCGGGGTCGTGGCGATCACGGGCACATTGGCATAGCTGACCGGCACCGCTGCCGTAGTGACAGGCGTACTGGCGACTCGCGCCACGCCGCCATCGCCGACGCAGGATAGCAGGGCGAAGGGCAGCAGCAGGAGCGCGCCAATCCGCAGCCGCCGCGCGCGCCGTGCCGCCCGCATGCGGGTACGCACTGCAAAGCGCTGGTGCGCGGAAAGACGTGGCCTGATTGACATCGAAGCGCGCCCTTAGCGGAAACCCCCAAGGATTTCGCCCCTCTGTTCGGAGGTGTTCCACAGAGGGACGTTTACAATCTTCCACCATCTTTGATGTGTGGTCCGATGCTGCGACTTGCCAACGCAACACACCGGCGTCAGTCTGCGGTCATCACGCACTCAGGGAGAATTTGCGTCATGATGAATATCATTGGCTGGATCATTATCGGACTTATCACGGGTGCGATTTCGCTGTGGCTTTATCCGGGCGCGCAGGGGCTCGGCTGGATCGGCGCAATCGTTGTCGGCATCCTCGGGGCGTTCGTCGGCGGGTTCATCGGCGGCATGTTCACCAAGGAAAAGGACATGATGAAACCGACCCCGGCCGGTTTCATCATGTCGGTCATCGGCGGTCTCGTGCTGATTTTTGCCGCCAAACAACTAGGTCTGATGTAGGATGGCACTGCCCCCGGCAACGCCCGTTTTCCGCAGCAAAGGCGGCGAACGGTCGCCGGGGGCAAAACTCGGCCTCGCGGTTTTGGTCGGCCTGTTGCTGGCGGTGCCGCTCGCGACGGTCTGGGCGCTGGTTTACGACCGGCAGTCGCAGTCCGAAACCGCGCGCGCCTCGATTGCCGAAGGCTGGGGCGGGCCGCAGACGATAGCGGGACCACTGCTCGTCATTCCTTATCTTGGGCAGACCACCGAGACCGTCGAAGAGGGCGGCAAGCAGGTCACCCGCACCAAGAGCGTGTGGCGCGAGCTGACCCTTGCCCCTGAGACAGTCAAGATCGACACCGCGATGAAGCCCGACAAAAGGCAGCGCTCGATCTACGAAGCGGTCGTCTATCAGGCGGCGGTCAAGGGGCAGGCCCGCTTTGCGATGCCCGCCGATCTCGGGCGCTTCGGCGTCGATGGCGGTGCGATGGCGCTCGACCGCGCCGAATTGCGCTTCGGAGTCAGCGATGCGCGCGGCTTGGTCGGCAGCCCGCGTGTGACGGTCGATGCGCGCCCGCTGGTCCTGCAACCGGGCAACGGACTGCCGACGACGGGCGGCGCGGGCTTTTATGCGTGGCTCGACGCAAGCGAATTACGCGGGAAGGCCATGACCGCCGATTTCGCTTTCGATTTCCGCGGCAATGGCTGGCTGACGCTTTCCCCGCGCGCGGGCGATACGGTTTGGACGGCCACGTCATCCTGGCCGTCGCCCAGCTTTCAGGGCGGCTTCCTGCCCGCAGAACGCCGCATCGACGCCAAGGGGTTCAGCGCGACCTACCGCATCGGTAATCTCGCGCTCGGCCAATCGCTGATTGCGACCGAGGATGCCAAGGCCGTGGATCGCACCAACGAGGGCGGCCCCGCGCGGGGCGAACTCAACATCGATCCCGGCAAATACGATGCGCGGGTCACGCTGGTGCAACCGGTCGATCTCTACGATCAGGTCAACCGCGCGACCAAATACGGGTTCCTGTTCATCGGCTTCACCTTCCTCGCCTTCCTGATGTTCGACGTCATCGGCGGGGTGCGGGTGTCTACGGTCGAATATCTGCTCGTCGGCGTCGCGCTGGTGCTGTTTTTCGTGCTGCTGCTCGCGTTTTCGGAAGTGATCGGGTTCACCTTTGCCTATCTGGTGGCGAGTGCGGGGATTATCGGGCTGATCACGGCCTATTCGGCGGCGGTGCTCAAAAGCTGGCGGCGCGCGGGCTATATCGCCGGATTGCTGACCGCGCTTTATGCGGTGCTCTACATTTTGCTGAGCCTCGAAGCCTATTCGCTGCTGATCGGCTCGCTGATGCTGTTCGCGGCACTGGCAGCGGTGATGTATGTCACTCGGCATCTGGATTGGGGCGCGCGGAGCGACAAGGAGCCGGAGACGGCGTGAAGCTGCCTTCCGTCATCCCTGCGAAAGCGGGAATGACGGAGAAGGGGGTTGCACTCTCGCACTCACGGCGCAAATGGGGAGTGTCACCCAAGGACACGAAACCGATGGCCGAATTTCTGCTTCCCAAGAACTCGAAGATCAGCGGCAAGGGCCGCGTTCATAAGGCTGCGGCGGGCGCAAAACGGACCAAATCGTTCAAAATCTATCGCTACGATCCCGATACCGGCGAAAACCCGCGCTACGACAGTTTCGAGATCGACCTCGACCAGACCGGGCCGATGGTCCTCGACGCACTGATCAAGATCAAGGGCGAACAGGACAGCTCGCTGACCTTCCGCCGCTCGTGCCGCGAGGGGATTTGCGGATCGTGCTCGATGAACATCGACGGCACCAACACGCTCGCCTGCACCAAGGCGATCGAGGACGTGAAGGGCGAGGTCAAGATCACCCCGCTGCCGCACATGGATGTTATCAAGGATCTTGTCCCCGACTTCACCCATTTCTACGCGCAATATGCGTCGATCGAACCGTGGCTGAAGACCAAGACGCCGACGCCCAGCGGCAAGGAGCGGCTGCAGTCGCCAGAAGACCGCGCGAAAATCGACGGCCTGTACGAATGCATATTGTGCGCGTGTTGCTCGACGTCGTGCCCATCCTATTGGTGGAACAGCGACAAGTTCCTCGGCCCTGCGATCCTGTTGCAGGCCTATCGCTGGCTCGCCGACAGCCGGGACGAGATGACCGGCGAGCGGCTCGACGAACTCGAGGATCCGTTCCGCCTCTATCGCTGCCACACGATCATGAACTGCGCGAACGTGTGTCCCAAGGGTCTAAACCCGGCGAAGGCCATCGCCGAAGTGAAGAAGATGGTGGTCGAGCGGGTCATCTGACCGCGTGTCCGACGAACCCGCTTTTGCTTTCGGCGAAGACCCCGACCATCCGGGTTGGTCGAGTTGGAGGCTGCGCGATGCAACCCGCTACAATGCTTTCCTTGGCCCGCTTTTGGTCCGTCGCGAAGGCGAAGGCGCGCGGGTGCGAATGTTGCCGCTGCGCCAGCACACCAATTTGCAGGACTCGATCCACGGGGGCACAACGATGGGCTTTGCCGATGTCGCGCTGTTCGCCGCCGCGCGGATGCTGGGTATCATCGAAGCGGGGAGCGCGGTCACACTCGATATGAGTTTCCAGTTCATCGGCACCGGGCGGCCCGATGTGTATCTCGATGCCGAGGTCGATGTGCTGCGCGAAACCCGGCGACTGATCTTCATGCGCGGTCTGGTGGTACAGGGCGACGCGCGACTGGCGGCGTTTTCAGGGACAGTGCGAAAGGGTGTCGGGACCGGGATCAAAGAGGGGTGACAGCGCCGCAGGCAGAAAGAAGTGGTTTTCACGCGAAGGCGCGAAGGCGCGAAGAAGACCACTCCCTTCGCGCCTTCGCGCCTTCGCGTGAAACATTTCTTCTTTTGCCTGTGGCGCTGGTGTTGCCCGGATGAAAGTCCTCGACCGCTATCACGCCCTCGTTACTGCAGGCGAACTCCGCCCCGACGCGACCCAGGCCGATGCCGCCGCGCGGCTCGACAAATTGCAATTCGATCTCGAAGCCGTCCCTCCGCGCGGATCGATTCTCTGGCGGCTCGGCAGGGCCAAGGCACCGCCGCCGCGCGGGCTGTATCTGTGGGGCGGGGTCGGGCGCGGCAAGTCGATGCTGATGGACCTGTTTTACGACTGCCTCGACATTCGCCGCAAGCGCCGCGTCCATTTCCACGAGTTTATGCTCGAAGTGCATGACCGTCTGCGCGATGAGCGGCGCAAGGAGGCGGGCGACCCGATTGCGCCCGTCGTCGCGGCGCTGGCCGACGAGGCGCGTTGCCTCGCGTTCGACGAGATGGTCGTCAATAACAGCGCCGACGCGATGATCATGTCGCGGCTGTTCACCGGCCTGATCGCGGCGGGCACGACCATCGTTACCACCTCGAACCGCGCACCGACCGAGCTCTACAAGGACGGGCTGAACCGCGAGCATTTCCTTCCGTTCATCGACCTGATCGGTCAGCGGCTCGACGTTCTCGCGCTCAACGGCCCGACCGATTACCGGATGGAGCGGCTCGCGGGCGTGACAACCTGGCACGTCCCCAACGGACCCGAAGCGACGGCAGCGGTGCGACAGGCGTTCTTCCAGCTGACCGATTACCCGCCCGAGGATGCCGTGCATGTCCCCACTGCCGAAATCGAACTCGGTGGCGGGCGCACCCTGCATGTGCCCAAAAGCCTGAAGGGCGTCGCGGTATTCAGCTTCAAACGCTTGTGCGGCGAGGCGCGCGGATCGAGCGATTATCTCGCCGTCGCGCGCCGGTATCACAGCGTGTTCGTCGTCGGCATCCCCAAGTTGGGGCCGGAGAACCGCAACGAGGCAGCCCGCTTCGTCACGCTGATCGATGCGCTCTACGAGTATAAGGTCAAGCTGATCGCGACCGCCGACGCCGAACCCGCCGCGCTCTATCTCGAGGGCGACGGGCGGTTCGAGTTCGAGCGCACCGTATCGCGCCTGATGGAAATGCAATCGGCACAGTATCTTGCGGAAGGGCACGGATAGGCTAGCGTGTCCGGCATCAGGGAGATTTCAGAGATGTTCAAATCCGCATTGCTGCTGACGGCAGCGTTCGTCACCGCACCTGCCTTTGCCGCCGCCCCCGTCATGTCGCCCGCCGACAGCGCCGCGACCAAGGACATGTTCCGCACGATCATCGACACGCCTACCGTGCTCGGGCGGGGCAAGGTACCCGAGATGGCGACCTACCTCGCTGGCGAATTCAAGAAAGTGGGCTTTGCCGACGCCGATGTGATGGTCATGCCGTACGAGACCAAGGGCGACCCGAAGACCGCCGTATTGATGGTCGTCTGGCGCGCGGCGGGCAAACCGGCCAAGCGCCCGATCATGCTGATGGGCCATATGGATGTGGTCGAGGCCAAGCGTGAAGATTCCACCACCGACCCGTTCGTGCTGACTGAAAAGGCCGGCTATTATTACGGGCGCGGGACGATCGACATGAAAGCGGGGATCGTCGCGATCTCGCGCGCGCTGATCCAGCTGAAGACGGCGGGTTTCAAGCCGAAGCGTGACTTGGTCGTGTTCTTCACTGGCGACGAGGAGACCAACGGCATCGGCGCGGAAAAAGGCGCGACCGATTGGCGCGCGATGATGGGCAATCCCGAACTCGGCCTCAACGCCGATGGTGGTGGGATCGGCTATCTGCCGAACGACAAACCTCTCGGCGCGAGCATCCAGACCGCCGAGAAGACCTTTGCGGGCTATACCTTCACCGTCACCAATCGCGGCGGCCATTCGTCGAAGCCGCGCAAGGACAACGCGATCTACGAACTGGCGCACGCGCTCGACCGGCTCGAGGCGTACCGTTTCCAGCCGATGCTCAACGAGACGTCGCGCGCTTATTTTGCGGCTGCGGCCAAGATCGATCCGCGCCCCAACATCACATCAGCGATCACCAAATGGCTGGCCAATCCCGACGACACCGCCGCGCCCGACCTGATTGAAGCGGATGAGACCTATGCGGGGCTGACGCGGACGCGTTGCGTGGCAACCCGGCTCTTTGGCGGCCATGCCGATAACGCGCTGCCGCAGCTGGCGACGGCGATGGTCAATTGCCGCATCTTCCCCGGTATCGATCCCAATGCGACGCTCGCCGAATTGCAGAAGATCGCGGGCGACGGCGTGAAAGTGACGCGCAACGACGACTATGTTTCGTCGCTGACGTCGCCGCTGCGCCCCGATGTTGTCGCGGCCTATACCAAGGCGGTGCAGACGCTGCACCCCGGCATGCCAGTCGCGCCGGAGATGTCGACCGGCGCGAGCGATGCCCGGCCGTTCCGCGTCGCGGGTATTCCGGTCTACGGCGTCGGCGGCGAGTGGGTCCGCGTCCCCGTCGATCTCCGCGCGCATGGCAAGGATGAGCGGCTCCCGATTGCGGCGCTCGACGACGGGGTCAAGCATTGGATGATCCTCGTCACGGAGATGGCGGGCAAGTGATCCGGGCGGCGCGGCGGGCGATTGCCGTCGCGCTCGCGCTTGCCTTTGCAGTGCTTGCCGCACCCGCTTCGGCGGGGCCGCCTTATCTGACCGATGACCCCGCGCCGACCGATACGGGGCATTGGGAGATTTATGGATTTGCGACCGCCGAGGGGCGCGGCGGCAGCTTCGACGGGGTCACGGGGCTCGACCTCAACTATGGGCCGGTGCCTGGCGTCCAGCTGACCGCGACGCTGCCGGTCGAGTTCGCCGACAGCGGCACGGCGGCGTTCGGCAACCTCGAACTCGGCGTCAAATACCGGTTCTTCCACCGCGAGAAGGCGGGGCTGTCGGCGGCGATTTTCCCGCGCATCATTTTGCCGACCGGACCGGGCGGCGGCCCTGCGGCCTACCTTCTCCCGGTCTGGGT
>ENA-OBLH01000070-OBLH01000070.1-metagenomes-genome-assembly--contig:-NODE-70-length-34083-cov-24.4542_pt1 | contig 34083 bp, 31 predicted proteins | sample MGYA00153382_OBLH01 | MGnify analysis MGYA00153382
GAGCGCAACCTTGCCAAGGTTGAGGTCGTCGGTTCGAACCCGATTTCCCGCTCCAGTTTAAGGGGTACATCACTCCTTGGAATGGCGCGATAGCAAAGCGGTTATGCAACGGATTGCAAATCCGTCTAGCCCGGTTCGACTCCGGGTCGCGCCTCCAAAATATTCCTTGTGAATCAATAAGTTAAGCCACCTCTTGAGGTGGCTTTCTTGTTTTCTAACACCTCAATCCACTCTCATCCTTGTTCAAACCGATCAGACGGCGCGGTCAAACCTCGCATGTACCGACGAATTTGGCGTCCAGATGAGTACACTTTAAGCTGTTCATTCATACAGTATTGGTTGTGTATGGCTTATGTGCGCGAGACACGGACAGGCCGTCATGAGCTGACCATTCGGAACAAGCTGTTGCCGAAGCCGGTGTACTTGACGTTTGATTCCAGAGATGAGGAGGAAACCTACGGCGGCCAGGTTGAGCAATTGCTTGCTGTAGGTGTAGTGCCTGCAGGTTTGGTCAATAAGACTGAGCAGCCGAAGTCAACAGAGCGGCTGCGATACATCATTGGTGCATGGATGGCCACAGGCCAGCCAGCGAAAAGCGACCTTGAAGTTTTGGCTTTGCTTCAAGTCGAGCTGGGCAAGGTGCTGATTGTTGATGTGACATATCCCTGGGCTGAAGCCTGGGTCAAGTCCATGAAGATCAGTAAAGAAAAGAACTATGCACCCAGCACGATCCGCAAGCGCATCGGGTCGCTCTCACGTTGCTTTGATTGGTGGCTGCGGCAAAGCAAGGACGTGAACTTTGGCAACCCACTCAAGCTGCTGCCCTGTGGCTTGTCCGTATACAACAGCAAAGATCGTGAAGAGATAGCCTTGGCCAACTCTGCGGCCGCACCTGGTGAAAAGTCTTTGTCAGTGCGCACGGATGTGAGTCGTGAGCGTCGGCTGTTTTCAGGTGAAGCGGAAAAGCTGCTGCGTGCAATGGCAACACAACGATGAATGCAGGGCAATGCGGCATTTTTGATGCTGCCTGCGGAGACATGACTTATGTCGGCAACACCATCATCAACCCTGGCTCCGCCCTACAGGGTATCGATTACTAGGTTGGAGTATTCATTCATGATGGAGAAGAGCACTTCTTGGCAAACAACGTGGTGCGCGGCACGGGGAGTATGAGTTATGCGATGTGGATTGCGCAAGGAGGCGAAACACTCTCAGTGATTGACAATGCACTATCCGGTGGCACAGAGCCATCTCTACGTCTGCCCGGTGGACGGATTCGATTCTTCCGACCAGACCCAATGTTCAGCGCCCTTGGTGCTGACGCCATCTACAATCTGCCAAACGCTTTGCAGCGTGGGACGATGCCAGGCGAGCTCTTCGGCACGGCGGCCCCCACATCGGGCGCATGGTGGCAAGGTGCCAGGGTTCAGAGTCTATACCCAGCCCCAGGCGGGCCGATGGGCTGGGTATGTGTGAATGAAGTGGAGCCTGGTGGGTGGAGACCTTTTGGTTGCGTTGAAGTGTGACGAATAGAGCTGCCATACATAATTTTATGGCAGCTCTAAATTTTATATTTTCGAAATTTATAAAGAGACTGAATGAACGCGGAAGTTGATCGTCCAGCATATAGGCCGGACATAGATGGTTTACGGGCAGTGGCGGTTTTAGCTGTTGTTCTGTTTCATGCCTTCCCAACTGTGATTAGAGGTGGATTTGTTGGTGTTGATATATTCTTCGTGATTTCTGGATTTTTAATAACATCAATAATTCTTAAGAATCTAAGTCATGGTCATTTTAGTTTCATGGATTTTTATTCGAGGCGAATAAAAAGAATATTTCCTGCGTTAATTTTTGTCCTGATATCAAGCATCGCTTTTGGGTGGTTTACGCTGCTTCCTGATGAATACAGGCAACTTGGAAAACATGTGGCTTCGGGTATTGGTTTTTTATCCAATATTGTATACTGGAGCGAATTTGGTTATTTTGACTCATCTGCAGAATTAAAGCCACTACTACACTTGTGGAGTCTTGGAGTTGAAGAGCAATTCTATATAGTATTCCCGTTAATTCTGTGGCTTGTTTGGAAATTTAGATTAAATATATTGACAATAATTCTGGGGATTTTTGTCATATCCTTTGTATTTAATGTGACTAGTGTCTATATTTTCCCGGAAGCTGTTTTTTATCTACTTCCGTATAGAGCTTGGGAGTTGGTTGTCGGTGGTATTTTAGCCTTTATTTTTATATCGAATAAAAAAAAGGAAAACAACATAAGGTCAAGAGTAAATATATTTGTTTCTAAAATAATTTTTAATTCGGAGTCGTATAAAGATAAAAACACACTTGATAATATACTTGCTGTTTTTGGCGCTTTCCTAATTGTATTAAGTTTTTATGCAATAGATGATACGAAAATATTTCCTGGGTGGTGGGCGGTTCTTCCAGTCTTGGGGGCGGTTCTGGTTATATCGGCTGGTGGTAATGCATGGATAAATAGATTTGTTTTGTCAAGCCGTTTGCTTGTTTTTATAGGGTTAATTAGCTTTCCCTTATATCTATGGCATTGGCCATTGCTTGTATTTCCAAGAATAATATTAGGCGATACACCATCCGTTATGGCTCGATCGTTATTGATAGTCGTTGCAATTTTTCTATCCTTTATTACATTTAAATTTATTGAAAAACCTATGCGTCATGGAGGATCTTGGAAAACATTGGCGCTTGTTTTTCTGGGGGGGGTGGTTTTTTCAACGGGCGCTATTATTTACAAGTTTAAAGGCCTTCCTAGTAGGACAGCAAACACAAGCACCATGACTTCACAATTCGGGTGGAATGGTGACCAAAAAGATAGTCTTTGTCAAAATAAAATAGGTGAAGATGCTGAATTCTGCAGGCTTTCTAAAGATAAAAAACCATCTATTTTGTTAATCGGTGACTCTATTGCTTGGCAGTATTATTTCGGTTTAGAGGAGCAAACGAAAAACACAGATGAAACAGTTCTTGCTTATACGCAAGGTGGATGTGCTGCATTCTTTGGATTCTCTAATAGATTTGATTTTGATAGCTGTCTCCGTGTCACCCAAAAGATGCTGAATTTGGCAAAAAATGATAGCAGTGTTAGGGCGGTTGTTTTCTCGTCTTTTCCGCGTATTTATTCGGAAGATGCACACCCCCTTGACCTCGGGTATGGACTTGGGAATAAAGAGAAGTTCTCTTCAAAAAACGATTTTAATAATCACGTGACAACGACATTTTCCGGGGTGATGAATGAAATTCTTGCCAGCGGGAAGACTGTGGTGTTTATTAAAAATAATCCTTACCTATCCTTTGATTTGAAAAATTGCATCACGAGACCGCTCCGTCCACAGGATTATGGTTCCTGCGATGAAAAATACTCGAATCATGTTAAATACGGTCTTGAATATAATCAATTGCTCGACGATCTAATAAAGCAATTTCCTAAAATTAAAGTTTTCGATCCTGCTGACAGTTTATGTATAAAAGATAGAGATCATTGCTCGGCTATAAAAAATGGAAAAATGCTCTATAGAGATGGGCAGCATTTGTCAAAAGATGGCTCCAAGTATCTGGGAGAGCCGCTTTATCGATTGATCAACAAACCATAGATGCGCTTTATAGAAATTTCAAATCAAACCCGCTTCGGCGGGTTTTTTCATCCATGCCCCGTAAGCCGGGGTTTTTTTACGCCCTGAGGGAGGGGTATGTGCAAATTGACATCTAAGGTTCGTGCAGGAAATGCTTTGTGTGCAACAGGAAGCGGAGGAGCCATCGTGTTCAGCTCTCTAATGGCGGCCACAGCGGCTGAGCTGAAGGGGGCTGTTTTCTTGGGGCTTGGTTGGAATGAGCTGGGGATTTTTATCGGCGCAATGGTAGGTGTTGCTGGCGTTGTTTTTAGTCAGTATTGGGCGTGGCGCAAGCACGAACTGGACAAGACCTTGATTAATGCACAGATCGCGGCTTTGACAAGGGAGTGATGCCATGACAACCAGTAAATTCTGGGTCGCAGTGGCGGCCCTTTCTGTTTCTGCTGCTGGCCTGCTGACCACCTTGGGCTCCGAAGGTTTCCGGTCAGCACCTTATGTGCCGACGCAAGGCGACGTGCCAACCATTGGCTACGGCTCCACGGTCTATGAAGACGGCACTCGTGTGACGCTGACAGACCCGGTCATCACCAAAGAGCGCGCCTTGCAGCTGGTGCGCAATCACAAGAGCAAAGATGAAGCCATGTTCAAGGCCAGCTTGCCCGGTGTGTTGCTGCACCAGGCTGAATATGACCTGTATTTGGACTTCACCTATCAATTCGGTGTTGGCAACTGGCGCAGCAGCTCGATGCGCACGCACCTGCTGGCGGGCAACTACCCGCAGGCCTGCCAGGCACTGCTGGCATGGCGCAGACAAGATGGGCGTGATTGCTCCAAGCCCCAGAACTGTGGCCCCAAAGGCTGCAACGGTGTGTGGACGCGCCAGCAAAAACGGTTCAGTGACTGCATTGGGGAGCAATGAAAGCCAAACCTTATCTGCTGGCTGCTGCCGCGCTCTCTATCTTTGGCGCGGGCTGTAGTAGCTCAAAGCCTTGGCCTCGGGGCTGCTGGCATTAGCCGGGTCGATGCCATGTCAGGCTCATTTCTTGAGCACCCACCGTCCACCTTTCGTGAAGCCTGCATGTTTGCAGGCTTTGTTGTTTTGATTATCCGAACCCGTTTTAAGGAAGGCTGATATACAGCTCACGCCCCATTTCAAACTGTCTGAATTTACGCGCAGCCACAAAGCCCAGCAGATGGGCCTGGACAACACGCCCATCGCTGCGGCAATGTTGAATCTGCCGCGCACCGCTCGCATGCTGGAAAACGTGCGTGCACACCTGGGCGGCGTCGGCATCACCATCACCAGTGGCTACCGTGGTCCAGCACTGAACAAAGCTGTGGGCGGTGCCACCAGCTCAGACCATAGCCAAGGGCTGGCCGCTGACATTGTCGCGCCTAGCTTTGGTACACCTTATGAGATTGCCAAGGCCCTCGCCCCGCACATCGATGTGCGGGGTATTGACCAGGTCATCTATGAAGTAAGTCGCAAGTCGCATTGGGTGCATATCTCTGCCCGTGTGCCTGACCGCGTGGTCAATCTTGTGATCACCATCGTGGTGGGTAAAGACACGCAGATGGGGATTCAGCGCGTATGAGCATCACCAAAAAACTGACGGCTGGCCTTGGGCTGGCCCTGGTGATCAGCCTGGCAGGGAATGCCGGTGCTGGTTACATCTACCTGCAGCAGCGCGATGCCCTGGTGATTGCGGGCAACAACTTGGAGCACAAGGAAGGCGAGACCGTCACTGCTCGCGCAGCAGCGGCTTCGTGCAGTGCGTCGATCACGGCCTTGGCCGCGTCGGCGGCAGTCATGTGAGCCAGCTGGAGCCCTTGCGCTTGGCCGCGCAGCAGCGTGCGGGCAAGCACTACACGGAGGCCGACAAGATTTTGTCGGCGCCTGCAGCCGTGCCAGGTGATGTCTGCGCCAGCGCACAAAAGCGCGTGGCCGAGATCCTCGCAACCCGTCAGAAAGAAGGTGGCTGATGCGCTGCTGCTCCATACCCCTTATCTCCGCTGCGCTTGCGGCGGTGCTGCTCATGCCTGGTTGCGGAGCTTCACCACCCAAGGTTGATATCCAGACCGTCAAGGTGGCCATGCCAGTGGCTTGTAAAGAGCCAGAGCCTTCGCGCCCCGTCATACCGACTGAGCATCTAGCAGGTGACGCTGATATGGATATGTATGTACAGGCCGCTGCTGCAGAGATTCAACGCCGTGAGGGCTACGAAGATCTGCTGGTAACGGCCCTGCGTAACTGCAAGCGACCGCTTTAAGCTGCTGCCATTAGAAACTAAAGCCTCCCCCCGGTGCACGTGCGTGTACTGGAGGAGGCTTTTTTTGTTTTGGAGGGGTAAACGTGTGTATACTTGCCCTCTGTCGCAGCAAGCAATTCAGCGGGTTTTGATCGACTGCCTTGTAACTTGTTGATTTTAGATGCGAAGATTGAATTGCAAATCCGTCTAGCCCGGTTCGACTCCGGGTCGCGGCTCCAAAATGCGGGAATAGCTCAGTTGGTAGAGCGCAACCTTGCCAAGGTTGAGGTCGTCGGTTCGAACCCGATTTCCCGCTCCAAATGTAAAAGGAAGCTTCGGCTTCCTTTTTTCATAAGGAAACGGTGCTGGTGCTTCATAAAACATGCGTTTTATGTCTGCCAACATCGGTTATGCTTTAAAGATTCAACCCATTGATTGGTGTTGAAGCCCCGGTGGTGAAATTGGTAGACACATCAGACTTAAAATCTGCCGCCTATTAAACAGGCGTGCCGGTTCGATTCCGGCCCGGGGCACCAAATATTTTTATTTATAGTCTTTTCTTGAACGCAGTAAACCCTAGGTTATCAGTAACTTAGGGTTTTTTTGTTTAACCCCATCTCTATCCCCATAGTCATTCAAGCGGCTTGAGCTCAAATAATGTCAGGAGATCGGCATCGCGGAGTTGTTGTAGGCCGCTCAGTGGGCGTTGTTGGGGGTAAGGCTCAGCGTTGGCATTCCCACCCAGCTGTTGTGATGTTTTCTATTGCTCTGCTGTCGCATGGATTTCGCTTAGTTTGGTTTGTGTAAATCTGATTGCTGCACGAGAGGGCGCTGTTTTGCTCGTTCCTAGCCTGCTTAATGTCACTTAATGTGTGGCGGACAATCTAAGCAAGGGGCAAAAAAACAAGTGGCATGCGAAAATACATCAGGATCTATCAACTGGGATTTCACGCACATTGAGTGTGCGTTTTTAACTGAAGAAAACAATGTCTAGCTACAACGCTCCATTTGAAATTCACGTTCACGGCCAAGTGCTGCTGCGCGCTGATGTGACCTTCGAGCAGTTGCAAGATGCACTTAAGCCGCTGTGGTCGTATGCTGGCGCACGTTCGCTGGCTGCTGGCGCTGCCAGTGCTTATGAAGAAGAGCCAGGCATCCAGTTCAACGCCAAAGAGTCGATGCTGCAAATGTGCTGGACAGTGTCTGGAGATGAGAATTTTCGCCAGGCATTGGATGATGTCTGCATGGGACTCAACGAGCTTGCACAAGAAGGCGCCGCTATTGAAGTGACGTTTTACGATGCCGAATTTGATGAAGAAGAGGGTGAACGTTCAGACCAAGCACGTGATGACTTCATCATGCTGTTTGTGGGCCCCAACCCTGCTGCCATCATGAAAGTGCAGCGCGACATGCTGGTTCAAGACGTGATTCAAATGATGGAGCGTCATTTTGAGGCCTCGGAGTTGACCGGTGTGGTTTCCGAGATTGATAAGCTGTTCATGCAGCGCTTTGATAGCTTGCTGAGTTCGCTTGAAATTGGAAAGTTACCTCCAAGTGGAGGTAGTGGTCCCCGTGGTGGTGGCAATGGTCATCGGCCCCGCCATTTGCATTAGCAGATAACGCTTCATGCACGACCGGCTAAATAGCCGGTTTTTTATTGTTGGCCTGTGAATTGATCCTGCTGCAGTACCGAAGGTGCTGTTTGGGTTCAGGTAGCACATGTCTTACAGATGGCGTGTTGTATGCGGCTTGTTGTGGCCATCACTGCAATAAAGAAGGGGTATCCAGAAAAAGCTAGAGGCAGCACTCTTTCTTGCTGCATTGACTTTGTCGCTGCCACCCCTTCTTTGCTCAGGATGGAAATCTACGCAGCAGTCTCCGGTTGAGTGGCATGTAGTCCTAGCTGGATGTGGACGGTGGGGGCGGGCTCCATGGCTGGTAGGCGCAGAGTAACTCGCTGATTTGCTCTGCGGGTACAGGTCTGCTGAATAGATACCCTTGTGCCTCATCGCAGCCTTGCTCACGTAAAAAGTCCAGCTGCTCTTGTGTTTCCACGCCTTCTGCAGTCGTTTGTATACCTAGAGCTTGAGCCATGCGAATGATTGCGCTGACGATTGCGCGATCATTGCTGTCATGGTCGAGGTCATGCACAAAAGACTGATCAATTTTGAGTTTGTAAATTTGGAATCGCTTGAGTTGGCTGAGCGATGAGTAACCGGTTCCGAAATCATCGATGGACAACCAAACGCCGCTTTTTCGCAGGGCGTCCATAGTCAGAGTTGCTGCTTTGGGGTCGTGCACGGCAACGCCTTCTGTCAACTCCAATTCAAGGGCTGTTGGTGGAATATCTGATTCCAGCAAGATGCGGCTGATTAGCTCGGGCAGCTGCGGCTGGTGAAACTGAATGGCAGATAGGTTGACTGCAACTTTTAATTGCCCAAAACCTGCTTGATGCCAAGTCTGCAGTTGTGCGACAGCTTTGCGCAGTACCCATTCACCAATTTGCAAAATTTGGCCGCTGTCTTCGGCGACAGGAATGAATTCACCTGGTGACACAGACCCAAGCTCGGGCTGATTCCAGCGCAGTAACGCTTCTACGCTGCGGATTTCTCCAGTGTGCAAGCAAATTTGCGGCTGATAGTGCAGCGTGAATTCGTTGCGCTCTAAGGCGCGTCGCATGGCATTTTCTAGCTGCAATGCACGCACTGACTTGGCGTGCATCTGTGGGGTGAAGAAGCGATAAGTGTTTCGGCCTTCCAGTTTTGCGTGGTACATCGCCACATCTGCCGACTGAGTCAAACTGTCAATGTCTTCGCCATCTTGAGGAAAAAGCGCAATACCCATTGAAGGGGCCATGCTGAGCTCGTGGTGACCAATTTGGTAAGGGCGTAACGAAGCCTCTTGCAATTTTCCTGCAACGCGGGCGGCACCTTGGGCATTGGCGCCTGGTAAGAGCAAGACAAACTCATCTCCGCCCAGGCGTGCCACCGTGTCTTTTTCGCGGACCACCGCACGTAATCGCTTTGCAATTTGCTGCAGCAAGGCATCGCCTACTTTGTGGCCCAGCGAGTCGTTGACGTGTTTGAAACGGTCTAAATCCAAAAAGATGACAGCCAAAGGACTGGCATTGCTGCGTGCTTGTGCAATGGCTTCTTGGCTGCGATCTGCCATGAACGTTCGATTGGGCAAGCCAGTGAGCGGGTCATAGTGCGCCATCCAATGAATGCGTTCCTGAACACGTTTTCGATCTTCAACTTCTTGGTGCAATGTCTGAATCGTTGCACTGAGTTCGTTGGTGCGTTCATGAACTTGACGCTCAAGCTCGGCCTGTGCTTTGGTGAGCATGGCCTGGATGTTCTTTCGCTCAGTGATGTCCACCAAAATCCAGACCTCACCTTGCGATTGGTCCAGCGGGTCTACCCAGCGGCTGCGTGCTTCACATTCGATGCGGTGCCCTTGCTGGTGGGCCAGTGTCAGTTCACCTTCAAAATTTCCGGAGCTGCTTGCACTCATCTGTGAAAGCACATTCAGTGGCGATATGTTCGCTAGCAATGAGGCGGGTACGTTGGTGAGACTGAGCAGGGTTTCAGGCTCGTAACCCAGCATGGTGCCCAGATGCGGGTTGCATCGTGTTAAGGCGCCCTGGCGAAAGTACGCAATACCAACTGCAGCGGTTTCGAATAGCAGCTGTTTTTCGCGGATAGCCGAAGACAGCAGTGCTTTGCGATGGCGTTGCTCATCAATGTCATCCACGATCCAGATGGCACCTTCATGCGGGGATTTGGCATTGATGAGGTGGCCTGTCAGGCTGGCCCAGAAGAGGTGGCCGTTGTGGCGACGCAGTCGACGTTCTGTTTTGAATGTCTTGCCCTGAATCATGCTTGGGTAAGCGGTGCGGCCCAGTGCCTTGAAATCTTCGCGAGAGGGGTGCAGGCTGGCACTGCGAATGCCAACGACCTGATCGCGATGGTTGAAGCCAAAAATCTTTGCAAAGTGTGGATTGCAGCGCACGACAACCCGATTTTTGATGAATGCGATTCCCACACCAGCGCTATCAAGTAACGCTTGTTGTTCGCGTGACAAGCGTTCAAGGTCGACGTGTGCAGTTACAAGTGCAGGGTCTTGTTCAACCGAACCAAGGGTCAGGGACATGGGCAGATGCAATACTTGCAATAAAGGGCCAAGCGCTCGTTGTCTTGAGCGAGATGGTTGATAGTGCTGTGCGAATTATTGCCAATGAGTGAGTGCTACTTTAGGTGGGCACCAACTGATTGAATACGGGGTAAATGCAGTGGCGCAGACAGCAACTCAACCATTTCAAAGAGAACGAATGAAAAGACTTGCGTTCTTTACATGCCTAGTGATTTCAACAGTGCTTCTGTTTCCGTATCGTTTGTGCTGGAAGCAGAAGGTGTGGAGCGTGCGCCAGGCGTACCTGCTTGGGCAATGATGGCGTCGGGGTCGATAACTTCATCAGCATCGAACTCATGCAGTTTGATGAATTCGGTGCTGTCAACGGCCAGCTCAAGGTAAAAGATATTGTTGGCTGCTGTGTAAAAGGTCACACGACGCGCTTCAGGATTGTCCAGATTGGCATCCACACTCAGCTGAACTTGCTTGTTCAGCACCAACATTTTGGGTTGATTCTGGGTGATGTGTGTTTGTAGCTCACGGCGCACTTTGCCAGTGAAATCACCCACCACTTGGTTCATCAACTCGCCCATCACGTTGCTGACTTCGTCAGAGGTATGCGAGCTGGCCAAGTCGCTTTCTGACATTCCCATGTTCAACAGATAACTGCGATACAGCTCCATAGCCGCAGCGGCAGAAAAGTTGATGATGACCAGCCCAGAAAATCCACCATCAAACAGTACAAAGCAGCCGATTTCAGGTTTGAGATAGGTCTTTTTGATCCGCTGCACCATGCCTGAGTACTGAATCTGGCAAGTAGTCGCGACATTCAGCACGCGGGTGACAGAGTTACAGAGGCTGACAAGCAGTTCGTCAGTACCTTGAACCGTGGAGAGGGCTTTGTCACTCATGGGTAGTTAGTGCAATGAAACAGAATGTTGTTGATTATGGGTGCTTTCTGCAGGTCGTCGAATTGCTAGCTTGCTTGAGTGAATTGGAGTTGCGCTGTGTCGGGCAAATGGCACAAAAAGAAAGGAGGCCAAAGCCTCCTTTCTTTATTTCGCAGCAGCGCGGGCCTGAGTTAACCAGCTATCGAAAGTTTTCTGATGGGCTTTGATCCAGCCATTGGTATGGCGCTCAATATCTGCAGGTTTGCCTTGCCCTTGGCTCATCATGTAATTTTGTGCGTTGATATCGGATACGGACAGTTGCATCACTTCAAACAGTTTGGCAGCGGCGGGGTTCGCATCTGCCCATGCCTTGTTGGCCAAGATGTGCTGCTTGTTCACAACAAAACCGTAGTTCTTTCCGTTTGCGAGCTTGGTGTCGACACCTTTTTGTTCGCCGGGTGCCGAAGAGAAGGGTACTTCCAGCCACACCACATCTTTGCCCGGCTTGAGTTCGTTGCTGACCCAGTAAGGGGTCCATGTGTAGTAAAGAACGGGTTTACCAGATTTGTAGCGGGTGATGGTGTCTGCAATGAGTGCTGAATAGGTGCCTTGTTGGTGAGTGACCGTATCGCGCAGCTTATAGGCATCCAAGTGGTGCTCGATCATGGCTTCACAGCCCCAGCCGGGGTTGCATCCAGTCAAATCTGCCTTGCCGTCACCGTCGGCATCAAACAGCTTGGCAATTTTGGGATCTTGCAGCTGAGCAATGTTGGTGATCTTGTGGGCGTCGGCGGTTTTTTTGTCGATCAGATAGCCTTGGGCTGCGTTGTCCGAGTACACACCCTTGCGGTAGAGCTTGGCGTCGCCGCCTGCATTCTTGTAGTAGTCAGCGTGCAGCGGGTTCCAGTGTGTTGCCATGAACGTGGCGTCACCATTACCGATGGCCAGATGAGCGGTGGGGTACTCCACTTCTTTGAATGGCTGGACGTCGTAGCCCAGTTGCTCCAGCGCTTTCATGACCAGAAGTGTCTGGAATGTTTCTTCTGCAATCGAGCTTTTCAAGGGGTGAACCTTGACGCCTTTGCCCGGCGTTTCGTTGGCGTTGGCGCTCAAACAGGTTAAAGCCAGGGTACTTGCGGCCACAGCTGCCAGGGTGCGGGTGGCATGGGTGATAGATGTCATCTCTCGTCCTCCTGTTGAAAATGAATGAAATATGGCTATCAGCGCTTATCCAGTAAGCGCTGATAGCTACTGATTTATTGATTAAGAAGCTTTGCGGGGTTTGAGTAGCAAACCCAAGGGGCCACGGTGCCACCAGCGTTCTCCGCCGCGATGGGGCTGGCCCATGGCCTGGGTGATGCGGTCCAGCACAATTGCCAAAAGCACAATCCCCAAACCGCCTACTGTGGCCAAGCCCATGTCCAGACGGCCAATACCGCGCAATACCATTTGCCCCAAACCACCTACAGCGATCATGGAAGCGATCACCACCATGGACAGCGACAGCATCAGTGCCTGATTGATGCCTGCCATGATGTTGGGCATAGCCAGCGGCAATTGCACTTTCCACAGCAGTTGCCAAGGTGACGCACCGTAGGCGCGGCTGGCTTCAATCAAGTCGGGGCGTACTTGGCGAATACCCAGGTTGGTCAGACGCACCAGCGGGGGCAGTGCAAAGATGATGGTCACGATCACGCCGGGCACATTGCCAATGCCAAACAGCATCACCACAGGGACCAGGTAGACAAAGGCCGGGGTGGTCTGCATGGCATCCAGCACAGGGCGCGTCCATCGCTGGGTGCGGTCGCTAGAGGCAATCAAAATGCCCAGCGGCAATCCAATCACAATGCAAAATGCCAAGGAGGTCAGAACCAATGAAAGGGTCACCATGGCTTCTGGCCAGATGCCCAGCGCCGCTACAGCCAGCAGTGACAATGCAGTGCCAATGGCAAGGCCACGGCCTGCAAACTGCCATGCGACCAAAGCCACCAGTATGGTCAGTACAGGCCAAGGCAGCGCCAGCATGAGTTGCTCAACACCTGACAGGGTGGCGTCGATGGGAGCGCGTACGCTTTGGAAGAAAGGCCGGAAGTTATCGACCACCCAACCTAGGCCTTGGTTGATCCACGCTTCAATCGGCAGACCTTCGGTGCGCAGTTGATCCCACAGGCTAAGTGTGGCATCAGTGGAGGGAGTGCTGGCTGCCAGCCAATCGGAGCCCGCGCCTGCATCCGGTGTGGCTGCCGGCGATGCCCATGGATCTGTGGCTGTTTCTGCAGTCGTGCTGGCAGCCCATGGATCTATGGCTTCGGGTGCGCTGCTGGTGTTCCAAGGGTCGGTACTGTTCGTCACCTCACTCATGCTTTTTCTCCTTGTGGTGTGGGGATTGCGGCGCTGTCGGAATGCTCTTGCAGCATCGTGGGCGAGTCCGCGTCACCAGTGGAAAACAAGGGGTTGAGCGTGAGCGGTGGTTGCACTGGCTGTGGTGGTGGGACTGGAGGTGTGTCGCGGTCCAAGAAGCGCAGCATGGTGGTGCGACTGATGACACCCAGAAACTTGCGGTTCTCTCCCAGTACAGGCAGGGGGCAGGGTGCAGTGGCCATGGGGCCATAAAGATCAGCGACGGGGGTGCCTGCATCCAGTGGCAGTACGCCTTCGATAAATGCATGCTTCAAACCCAGCGCGCCTTTATGTCCCTGCAAAGCATCGCGCAGCGACTGGGCAGACACTACGCCCTGCAGGCGCTGGCGGGCATTGAGTACATAGGCGTAGTCGCGATCGGAGTCTTCGATCAGGCGCAGCGCTGCGCGGCAGCCTCGGTCGTTGTGCTCCGAGATGATGGTCAGTGCTTGGCGTGCAATGTCTGAGGCTTTGAAGACTGCGGCGGCATCCACGCCTTTGATGAAGCTGCGCACATAGTCGTCGGCTGGACTGCGCAAAATATCATCGGGTGTGCCAACTTGAATGACTTGCCCGTCTTTCATGATGGCAATGCGGTCACCAATGCGCATGGCTTCATCCAGATCATGCGAGATGAACACGATGGTGCGACGTTTGGTTTCCTGCAGGCGCAGCAACTCTGACTGCATCTCGGTGCGGATGATGGGGTCTAGTGCAGAGAATGCTTCATCCATCAGCAAGATGGAGGGGTCGGATGCTAAAGCGCGCGCCAGGCCAACGCGCTGTTGCATGCCTCCAGAAAGCTCGTCAGGGTAACTGGGGCCCCAGCCGGCCAGACCCACTTGCTCCAAGGCTTCTTGTGCGGCTTGCTGGCGTATGGCGGGGGCAACGCCAGCCATCTCTAAACCAAAGGCCGTGTTGTCTTGAACGGTCATGTGGGGCATGAGCGCGAAAGACTGAAACACCATGGAGATATCTTTGCGCCGCAGCGCACGCAGGTCCTTGTCGTTGAGCTCGTTGATATCTTGCCCATCCACCACGATGCGGCCGCTGGTGGGTTCAATCAAGCGATTGAGCATGCGCACGAGGGTCGATTTTCCTGAACCAGACAGGCCCATGACGACGAAGATTTCACCGGCTTCGATGGTGAAGTCAGCATCGAATACACCGATGGATTGACCGGTGCGTTCGAGGATTTGATGCTTGGAAAGCCCTTGGCGCACGAGGTCCAAGGCCTGCTTTGGCTGATCGCCAAAGACCTTGAAGACGTTTTCGATGCGAATTTGTTTGGCCACTGGTTGTCCTCCCTTGAGTTGTTCTTGGGGGTTACACACAGTGCAGCCGCGTCACAAGCAGAGCTTGAACGGCCTACACGCGAAGCTGAAAGTCATGCCAACCGATGCACCAGCCTTGCCAAATACCTGGCAAGGCCGCAATGAAGGGTGTGAGACTGGGCCCGAATGGCAACGTGGTGTGCGCAAGGGCCGCAAGAGAGGGCAGAGGCAATGCACGGATGTGCGTTACATGATCCAAACATATCCGTGCATCAGTGCCAGAAATCCAGCGCTGTGGCACCAGCGTTCTGCAAGCGCAGGGCTGGTGCCGGATTAATCCATGCCGTTAAAACATGGATTACCTGCATGGCAGGTTGTTAGTGAGTCGATCATTGTAACTATTGGGTATATGGCTGTCAATGGTTAATTTTGAACGGATATTGGCTTCGTGTGACATCCGTCGGCATTGTGTTGTCAGGCGCTGTCAAAAGAGTGCAAAACAAAAAAACCGGCACGTGGGCCGGTTTTTTGAGTTCAAAGCGTTAGCTTTTTAGTGCGCAGTGGGGTGTTGGCTGTGAATCAGCTTGTCGGTGTAGGCAATGGCTAGGGCACTGAGCAGGAACACCACATGAATGATGGTTTGCCACATCAATACTTTGACGTCGTAATTGCCAGCGTTGATAAACGTTTTGAGCAAGTGAATCGAGCTGATACCGATGATGGACAGGCCCAGCTTGACTTTCAATACCGATGCATTCACATGGTCGAGCCATTCAGGCTGGTCTGGATGGGTATCCAGGCCCAGGCGGCTGACGAAGGTTTCGTAGCCGCCCACGATCACCATGATCAGCAGGTTGGAGATCATGACCACGTCAATCAAGGCCAGTACGACCAGCATGATCACTGTTTCATTCAAGCCGGTAAGTGGTGCATCGGGCTTGTAACCAATGCTGGTGACCAGGGCTTGCAGCGCTGTCTGGCTGCCAAAGGCCGCTTCAATCAAATGCCACAGCTCAACCAGGAAGTGCCAGACGTACACAGCCTGAGCGGCTATGAGCCCCAAGTACAAGGGAAGCTGCAACCAACGGCTGGCAAAAATCAAACTGGGCAGTGGGCGCATGGGTGAACGGGGCGTGGGTTGTGCGAATGACTCGGAATGCGGGTCGACGGAGGGCATAAATTGAGGTGTGGGTTGAAGTAAGCGAGGGGCCGCGTATTGAGGCGCGGGCTAGCGATTGTAGAGGCTCGAATTGGTATTAACCCTTGCTAAGTCTTTAATTTTGCTCCAGTTTGTACGCTATGGAGTCAGTGGTATGTAAGTGCTACACCCGACATTTGCGCGCAAACTATCCCTAAAAGAGTAAGGAGATAAATCCATGAGCGCACCAAGTTCTGCAATTGAATCTGTGTTGGTTGAAAACCGTGTTTTTCCACCTTCTGAGGCCACCCAGAAAGCCGCCCGTGTGTCAGGCATGGCAGCGTATGAAGCGCTGTGTGCGGAGGCAGAAAAAGACTACGAAGGTTACTGGGCGCGACTGGCCCGTGAAAACGTGGTGTGGAGCAAGCCTTTCACCCAGGTTCTGGATGAAAGCAATCCTCCCTTTTACCGCTGGTTTGCCGATGGTGAACTCAACGCCAGTGCCAATTGTTTGGACAAGCATATGGGGACTGCGGTTGAGCACAAGACAGCGATTATTTTTGAAGCAGATGATGGTCAGGTAACCAAGGTCACCTACCGCGAGTTGCTCAACCGTGTGGCGCAGTTTGCCAATGGGTTGAAGGCGCAGGGCATCAAAAAGGGTGACCGTGTCCTGATCTACATGCCCATGACGATTGAGGGTGTGGTGGCCATGCAGGCTTGCGCACGCATTGGCGCAACGCACAGCGTGGTGTTTGGTGGTTTCTCCGCCAAGGCCGTGCAAGAGCGTATTGTTGACGTGGGCGCATCGGCGGTGATTACGGCCAACTATCAAATGCGCGGTGGCAAGGAGCTGCCGCTGAAAGCGATTGTGGACGACGCTTTGCAAATGGGTGGATGCGAGCACGTGCACCACGTTTTTGTGTTTGAGCGCACCGCAACAGCCACCCATATGGTGGCTGGGCGTGACATGACATTTGCGCAATTATTGGCTGGGCAAAGTACAGACTGCCCGCCCGTGGCAGTGGATGCCGAACACCCCCTGTTCATTCTCTACACCAGTGGCTCCACAGGTAAACCCAAGGGTGTGCAGCACTCTACGGGTGGCTACATGCTGTGGGCCAAGCAGACGGTCGAGTGGACGTTTGATATGCAGCCGACGGACGTGTTTTGGTGTACGGCCGATATTGGCTGGATTACGGGTCATACCTATGTGGCTTACGGCCCGTTGGCCGCTGGTGCCACGCAAATTGTGTTTGAAGGCGTACCCACTTTCCCGCACGCAGGGCGTTTCTGGCAAATGATTGAGCGCCATGGCTGTACCGTTTTCTACACGGCGCCGACTGCCATTCGCTCGCTGATCAAAGCCGCTGACACAGATGAAAAAGTACACCCCAAGAACTGGAATCTTTCCAGCTTGCGAATTTTGGGCAGTGTGGGTGAACCCATCAATCCTGAAGCGTGGATGTGGTACTACCGCAATGTAGGGGGCGAGCGCTGCCCCATTGTGGATACCTTCTGGCAGACCGAAAACGGCGGTCACATGATTACGCCATTGCCAGGTGCAACACCGCTGGTCCCCGGCTCTTGCACACTTCCTTTGCCCGGCATTACGGCAGCCATCGTTGATGAAACAGGCAATGAGCTGCCCAACGGTGCGGGCGGCATGCTGGTGGTCAAGCGCCCATGGCCCAGCATGATTCGCAATATCTGGGGTGATCCAGAACGTTTCAAGAAGAGCTATTTCCCGGAAGAGCTGGGTGGCAAAACCTACTTGGCTGGCGATGGTGCGGTGCGCAGCGAAGACCGTGGGTACTTCCGTATCACCGGGCGTATTGATGATGTGCTCAATGTCTCGGGCCACCGCATGGGAACGATGGAGATTGAGTCTGCACTGGTCTCCAAGACGGACCTGGTTGCCGAAGCTGCCGTGGTGGGCCGTCCGGATGACATGACGGGTGAAGCCATTTGTGCGTTCGTGGTGCTCAAGCGCCCCATGCCCACTGACCCCGAAGAGGCCAAAGCCTTGGCAACAGAGTTGCGCAATTGGGTGGCCAAAGAAATTGGCCCGATCGCCAAGCCCAAGGACATTCGCTTTGGTGAAAACTTGCCTAAAACACGCAGTGGCAAGATCATGCGTCGCCTGTTGCGCTCGATTGCCAAGGGCGAAGCCATTACCCAAGACACCAGCACCTTGGAAAACCCAGCCATCTTGGATCAATTGTCGAAAACCAATTGATTGGGTTGGGCAGGGGCCGCACTGCGTGAGCGATGCGGTTTGCTGATATGGATAGCGCAGGCATAGGGCCAGTGTCTTTTTATGTCGGAGCAAGCTCTTGCCTGTGTTTGTAATGCCACCTGAGGGTGGCATTTTTCTTTTCACGTGTAGGAGATGATGCAGAGCGAGAATGCGCATGCCACTGGCGTGCAGGTGGTGCGTCTTGGGTTAAAACTCTGACCTATACAAATAGAGCTAAAGGAAGCCGGTATGAAATCGCGTATTGCATTGTTGGTTCTGATCATCGCGGTGATCGGTGTTCTTGCCTTTTTTAACTTTCCTTATTTAGCGCAAGAGGTGCCGATGTCTCTGGGCATCACCACTGTGCAGGCTCCGCTGGGATTGATCCTGATCGCGCTGACTGCCTTGATGGCGATTGTGTTCATTGCCTATGTGATTGCCATGCAAGGCGCCTGGTTGCTGGAGGCGCGTGCGCACTCCAAGGAAATGGCCGCACAGCGCGAGCTGGCAGACAAGGCTGAAGCCTCGCGCTTCACAGAGCTGCGTATCGCCATTGAGAATTTGCACAAAGAAGAGGAGCGTCGCTTGCTGGATCGCATGGATACTTTGGAGGCACACCTGCAAGCGCGTGCTTTGGAGAGCGATAACTCGACTGCCGCCTATGTTGGGCAGCTAGAGCAGCAACTGCGCTCCAGCCTGCATGCAACGACAGCCCGTGCAGATGTGCTCAACCCCGATCCCATAGATGTGACACCCCGCGATACGCGGTTGTGATTTTTTTGAAAAAAAGAGCAGCTAGCGCTTGCTGAGTAATGGTTTCAAAGTCTTTTGTATCTGAAACCATTATTACAAAAGCGCTAGTAGCTATGAAAAAAGCCACCGCAAGGTGGCTTTTTTCATAGACGAAACGAGGCGTGGCTTACTTGAGTGACAGTACCCAGGCAGCCAGTTTCTTGGCATCAGCTTCACTGACCTGGCTGTTGGCAGGCATGGGCACGGGGCCCCAAACGCCACTGCCACCTTTCACAATTTTGGCGGCCAGTTTGTTGACAGCGTCACTTTGGCCTGCATATTTACTGGCAACGTCCTTGAATGAAGGGCCAACCAATTTCTTCTCTACTGCATGGCAAGCCATGCAGTTCTTGGAAGATGCCAAAGCTTGGTCGGCCATGGCTGGTGCGATTGCGCTCAGAGCCAGCGCAAAAGTGATCATGGAACGTTTCATTGTTACACTTTCCTCTAGTGGGGGAGATGTTGAAAGCCATTGTAGGGTGCGGTGCGCGTGCGCTGATTATTCCTGTGTGAACAAACTGTGAAGAGGGTGACAAGCTATGTGGTTGCTAATGGCTGCGGTGGTCTTGGCGGTGCTTAAGGTGCTGGCACACCTGGAGGTGGTGGATGTGGCAGGCATTGCCGCCATGTCCTGGTGGTGGGTGCTGGGTGGGTTTGCTGCCACGATGGCCTGGTTCTCTTACGCCGATCAATCAGGCCTGACCAAGCGCAAAGCCATGGAGAAGATGGACAAGCGCAAGCAAGAGCGCCTCGACAAACAACGTGAGCTGCTGACAGGGCGGCGCAAGCGTTGAGGGCAGCTTTCGCCAATCGCGAGACCGCTTGCCTTGGTGTGCGGGGTGTCACGTACCCGCAGGGCGAACATGGTGGGACATAATGTTTGAATTGGCTTTTGCGAGCCTTGAGACATTTTTGCAAACCAACAATTAGCTCCACCATGCCTGTTTACCGTTCAAAAACCTCTACCGGTGGCCGCAATATGGCCGGTGCCCGTGCCTTGTGGCGTGCCACTGGCATGAAAGATGGCGACTTTGACAAGCCCATCATCGCCATTGCTAACTCCTTCACGCAGTTTGTGCCCGGCCACGTGCACTTGAAGGATATGGGTCAGCTGGTGGCGCGCGAGATTGAAAGAGCCGGTGGCGTGGCCAAAGAATTCAACACCATTGCGGTAGACGACGGCATTGCCATGGGCCACGATGGCATGCTGTATTCGCTGCCCAGCCGTGATTTGATTGCTGACTCTGTGGAGTACATGGTCAATGCCCACTGCGCGGACGCGCTGGTGTGCATCTCCAACTGCGACAAGATCACCCCCGGCATGTTGATGGCCGCCATGCGCCTGAACATTCCGGTGATCTTCGTCTCGGGCGGCCCCATGGAAGCGGGCAAGACCAAGTTGGCCAATCCCACCACCAACGTGATCGAGTTCAAGAAGCTGGACTTGGTGGATGCGATGGTGATTGCCGCCGATGACCGCTACTCCGATGAAGAAGTGGCACAGGTGGAGCGCTCCGCTTGCCCCACCTGCGGCTCATGCTCGGGCATGTTCACTGCCAACTCCATGAACTGCCTGACCGAGGCGCTGGGCCTGTCCCTGCCCGGCAACGGCACGGTGGTGGCGACGCACTCGGACCGCGAAGAGCTGTTCTTGACAGCAGGGCGCCGCATTGTCGAGCTGGCCCGCGATTACTACGAGAACGACAACGACCGCGTGCTGCCACGCTCGGTGGGCTTTAAGGCGTTTGAGAATGCCATCACGCTGGATATCGCCATGGGCGGCTCCACCAACACCATCTTGCACCTGCTGGCGATTGCCAAAGAGGCCGAGATTGACTTCACGATGGCCGACATCGACCGTCTCTCGCGCGTGGTGCCCCAGTTGTGCAAGGTGGCGCCAAATACGCAAAAGTACCACATTGAAGACGTGCACCGCGCAGGCGGCATCATGGCCATCCTGGGCGAGCTGGCGCGCGCTGGCAAGCTGCACACTGATGTGCCCACGGTCTACGGTGCCAGCATGGCAGAGGCACTGGCCAAGTGGGATATTGCCGTGTCACACGACGAGGCAGTCAAGCATTTTTACCTGGCGGGCCCCGCAGGCATCCCCACGCAAACCGCATTCAGCCAAAGCACCCGCTGGCCCAGCCTGGATCTGGACCGGGCTGAAGGCTGCATCCGTTCATACGAACACGCATTCAGCAAAGAAGGCGGCCTGGCCGTACTGACTGGCAATATTGCCGTGGACGGCTGCGTGGTGAAGTCGGCCGGTGTGGATGAATCCATTTTGGTGTTCGAAGGCACAGCCCACGTCACTGAGTCGCAAGACGAAGCCGTAGCCAACATCTTGGCCGACAAGGTCAAGGCGGGTGACATCGTTATCGTGCGCTACGAAGGCCCCAAGGGCGGACCAGGCATGCAAGAGATGCTGTACCCCACCAGCTACATCAAATCCAAGGGCCTGGGTAAAGCCTGTGCGTTGCTGACCGATGGCCGTTTCTCGGGTGGCACTTCGGGCTTGTCGATTGGTCACTGCTCGCCCGAGGCGGCAGCCGGCGGCGCAATTGGCCTGGTGCAAAACGGAGATCGAATTCGCATTGATATTCCCAACCGCTCCATCAACGTGCTGGTCAGCGATGAAGAGCTGGCCAAGCGCCGCGAAGTGCAAAACGCCAAGGGCTGGAAGCCTGTGAACCCCCGCCCACGCAAAGTGTCTGCGGCACTCAAGGCCTACGCTTTGCTGGTGACCTCGGCTGATACGGGCGCGGTACGCGATTTGTCCAAGCTGGGTGACTGATTGAAATAGCTCTGCGGACCATGCAAACCGCTCAACGGCCTCACCGCCTAACCGCCCTTCGGGGCGGTTTTTTTATGCATGCCCGCTTGTGGGCAACCATGTTTAGCTCATGTACAGCGCTTGCATGAGAGGGGTAGTGTGGCCACTGACGAAGTGCAGGCTCAAGGCCTGTGTGCACAGCCCAGATCGCCGCGCAGGGGTGCAAGTGCGCTACGCTGGTAAAACCTGAAGCTTTTTGCCTATGATGCCAAACATGCGCCCTATCCAACGCTCCTTATCCCTGCGCATCTGGCATGCGGCACGCGACATTGCGCTGGCGTGGGGGCGCATCTTTTATCTGGCTGCCATGGTGTGGGTGCTGTTGCTTTCACCTTCCACATACCGTTGGCAATCTTTGCGGCCCATTTTGCAGCGCATGTACAAGGATACGGCATCCATTCTCTTGGGCTTTACAATTTTGGCCGCGCTGATTTGCCTGGTCATCACGCGCATTGTGGTGGTAACGGCCATCAGCTATGGGCTGTCGCGCTATGCGCTGGAGATGGTCATTCGTGTGCTGGTGCTGGAGCTGATTCCGCTGACAGCCGCATTGTTTGTGGCCATGCGCTGCACCATTCCGAATGCGACAGAGCTGGCGTTGATGCGCCAGTCTGGTGAGTGGGCAGCGCGACAAAGCCGTGGCGAAGCATTGATGCGCCTTGAGGTGCTGCCACGGGTGGTTTCAGGCTTGTACGCCTGCGTGACGCTGGCGGCGCTGTCGTGTGTGGTGGCGCTGATCACTGCGTACATTGGTGTTTATGGATTTACGCTGGCGGGCTTGCCGGGCTATACCCGCATGTTTGGGCACGTGTTTAATCCCTCAGTCACTTTGGTGTTTGTGCTCAAGACGTGGCTGTCGAGCTGGGCTGTTGCCATCATCCCGGTAGCCACAGGCCTGTATGCACGTCGAACGCACCGTGAAATGCGGCCCGGCGACGAGCTCAGCGGTCTGGCACGCATGTTTGCAGTTCTGTTAATGATTGAGCTGGCATCGCTCATGGGCAACTATTACTGAACGAGAAGGGTAAGCGCATCTTGTCTGATACACGAATGCAGTCTTCTGCGCCACCAGAGCCAGAAGCCATGTCATCACTGCGGCCTGTGGCCCATTTGGAGCGTAAAGCGGCAGCGTTGCTGTTATTTACGATAGCGCTGATCGTGGGGGCAGGCCTGTACCTGCTGTATGCACGCGGTGCTTTTGAGCCCACCCAAACTTTGGTGCTGACCGCTGATGATTCAGAAGGGGTGAGTGTGGGCATGGACATGACGTTCTCTGGTTTTCCCATTGGCAGGGTGAGCAAGCTGGAGCTGGCCAACGATGGCAATGTGCGCATTGTGGTGGCCGTGCCCCGCAAAGATGCCCATTGGCTGCGAGAGTCGAGCGTGTTCACCTTGGTCAAAGGCATTGTGGGTGGCACCACCATCAAGGCCTATAGCGGCATATTGCAAGACCCGCCCTTGCACGACGGGGCAGAGCGCCCGGTGCTGCGTGGCGATGCTACTGCCGAGATTCCGCAAATCGTGGCCATGGCCAAAGACTTGCTGAACAACCTGAGCCTGATGACCGCGCAAGATTCTGCCTTGGGCAAATCGATGGAACAAATACGCCAGCTGGGCGAAAAACTCAATGGCAAAAGCGGGGCGATGGAGGTGTTGCTGGGCACCCCAGAAAACGCGCAAAAAACGGTGGAGATGCTGGAGCGCACCAACCAGCTGCTGGCGCGCATGGACCATGTGGTGCAGCGCGCGGACCAGCAAGTGTTTGATGCCAACGGCGTCATGCCGCAAGTGCGTGCCACCGTGGAGACACTCAACCAATTGCTGCAAGAAACGCGTGGCAGTTTGAAAAAACTGGATGCAGTGCTGGTGAATGCTGAATCCATCAGCACCAATGTGAACGATGCGAGCAGCGACATCGGGCAACTGCGCAATGAGGTGGAGAGCAATCTGCGCAAGATTGAAACCATGCTGACCGACTTGCAGCGCAAATGGCCCTTTGCCAAAGATGCGGAGGTCAAACTGCCATGAACAACGCACTGCGAATGCCTGTTGTGCTGGGTTTGGCCAGCTTGATGCTGGTGGCCTGCGCGAGTAAAACGCCTTCGCCAAATTGGGCGCTGGAGGCGCAGTCGGCTTCAGAGCGTGCCGTGCAGGCTTATCTGAAAGGCCAGACGCGCGTGGCCGATGTGGAGTGGAGCAAAGCCTTTAACGAAGTGGCGGGCACAGGCTTGCCCAGCCAGATGGCACGCATGGCCTTGCTGCAGTGCGCCGCGCAAACAGCGGCGCTGGAGCTGACGGATTGCCCGCGCTTTCAACGCTATGGCGCAGGGGCAGAACCTGCGGAGCAGGCTTACGCCCGTTATCTGCAAGGTGCGCACACCGCTGCCGATGTGCCGTTGCTACCGCAAGCACAGCAGGCCATGGCCACGCAATTGTTGACTGCGGCGCAGGCAGGGGTGGGTTTGCCTGCGGCGCAGGCTTTGTCGCAGTTGACCGCAGCAGGGGTGGCCTTGCGGGCAGGCGCCATCACAAAAGCGCAGGTGCAGCAGGCGGTAGAAGTTGCGTCCCAGCAAGGCTGGCGCAGAGCCGTGATGGCGTGGCTGCTGGTAGAGCGGCGTGGGGCACAGGACGCGGGTGATGCAGCCGCTTTGCAGGTTCTGGACTTGCGTCTGCAGGTGCTGCAGGAAGGCTTGCGCAAGGATGAGCTGAAAAATGATATGAAAAGCGAGCTGAAAAGCGAGTTGAAAAGTGAGTTGAAAAAGTGAGCTGCTATCGCTTATGTATAAAGGAATTCAGATAGATAAGTATCTGAAAACATTGTCTATAAAGCGCTGAAAGCTATGAAATAAACCTCAGAGAACATAAAAAAGGCCCCGAGTTCGGGGCCTTTTTGCGTAGCGCACGGGCTTAGAAGCGGTGGCGGATGCCGACAGCCAGGCTGGTGCCGGATTTGTTGTCGATCAGTGCACTGTTCTTGTCGTACATGGCTGCTGCATAGGCGTCAGTGCGCTTGGACAGGAAGTGGTCGTAGCCCACAGTGGCTGTCGTCCACTTGCCGGAGACAGAGTCTGTCTTGGTTTGTGCCATGGCTACTTTGACTGTGCCAGCCTTGGTCACTGGTACATCCAGGCCCAGAGAATAGGTTTTCTTTTTGATGTCATCAGCACCCGTGCTGAAGTCTTGCGTGGCTTGGCCGTAAGTAGCGTACAGCTTCACAACGCTGAAGTCATAGGCTGCACCCACCATCCACTTGTCTTTGGAGTAACCAAGCGCGTTGTAGTTGGCCAAACCTGGGTTGCCGATGTCGGCTTGTTCATACACGGCGGTCAAAGCCAGCGGGCCTTGGTTGTAGAACACATTGGCACCTACGTTGTTGGTACCTGATTTGCCTGCTTGTTCACCAAATTGGTACTGCAGATTGGCGCGCAGGCCCGCAAATGTGGGGGTGCTGTATGTGATCTGGTTGCTCCAGCCTGTATCTGCAGCGTTGTTGCCTACGGAGTGCAGCACCAAAGGAGAGATCGTGAAAGAGTCACCATAGGGGTTGAACAGGATGGTTGGCAAGAAGTTAGGGGCCATGGAACGGCCCAGCTTCAAAGTACCAAAGCCGCCAGACAAAGATACGTTGGCATCGCGTGCAAAGAACGTGTCTCCATTAAAGCGGCCAGGGGTGCCGGTGTCAGCGCGAAAGAACGCACCCAGTGCAAAACCGACTTTCAGACCATTGCCCAGGTCTTCCGTGCCATTCATGCCCCACCAAGAGGTGGTCATGCCGCCAGAGCCGACTTCGCTGGTGCGTTCTTTGCCTGCGGTCTTCATCGAGCCCACATACATATCCACCAAGCCAGTCAACTGCACATTGCTTTGCGCTTGTGCAGCACCCAAACATGCCAAGGCGGCGCCAAAAGCGATCAGAGATTTTTTCATGGTATTTCCCTCCATAGATCAATTGAAAACGTTGCTCACTGGTTGCCCACTTCAGGTGCGTGGGGGCATCCTGCGTGCTGCTTTTGTATACAAAGCACAAGATGTGCCAGGTTGATTGATCTATGGAAAAGAAGCTGGGTGGGCTGTGTTTGCTTAGCGCATGCAGGCCAGCAAATGGTGGGCAGCAGCCTCAGGCTCTGGGGCGTTGACCAAGGCACGCACGACGGCAACAGAGCCTACGCCCGTGGCCAAAATGGCCGGAAACTGCTCGGCAGCAATGCCGCCAATGGCCACCAGCGGGTACTGCTGCATCAGGCGCACATAGGCTTGCAAACGGGCCACACCTTGCGGTGCGGTTTCCATCTTTTTGAGGGTGGTAGGGAACACCGCACCCAAAGCAATATAGCTGGGCTGCACGGCATGGGCACGCACCATTTCGGCGTAGCCATGGGTGCTGACACCCAGGCGCAGGCCACTGGAACGTATGGCGTTCAACTGCGAGCCTTCCAGTGCATCCAGATCTTCCTGCCCAACGTGAATGCCGTAGGCCCCTGCGTCAATGGCGGCCTGCCAGTGGTCATTGATGAACAAGAGGGCGTTGGTGCCCTGTACTGCTTGCACAGCGGCAGCCACTTCATGGCGAATGGCGTTTTGGTCTTCACTTTTAAAGCGCAGCTGCACTGTTGGCACACCGGCACGTGCCATGCGGCCTACCCATTGGGCGCTGGGCAGTACGCCGTACAGACCCAGGGCGCGTGGGCATTGCGGGAAAGCGAGTTGCGGGTCAGCACCGGCCAAGCCAAAGTCTTGCGGCGTATCTGGCCAGTGTGCTGCATCAAACTGGCCCGTGCGCTGGCTCTGGTTTTGCCACGCCTGTGCCAGACATTGCGCATCAATGGCGATAAAGCCCAGCGCACTGCACGCTTGCAGTGCGGCCAGATAGACGGGCTCTTGGCTGGTGGCCGCGGGTGTGGGCTGTGCAGGCAGGCGACTGCCTTCTGGTGCAAAGGTGCTGGTGTGGGCGGCGATGATGGCATCAACCATGCCGGAAATGGGCTGCTCAGTCATGGTGCCAAAACGGTGTGCCCAGAACGGGGGTGCTGGGCTGAGCAGCGGTTTGCTCGGCCATGGCGCCGGCCAGATAGCCATCGCGGCCTGCTTGTGTGGCGTCAGCAAAGGCACCGGCCATGCGCACGGGGTCTTCAGACAGGGCCACGGCGGTGTTCAGCAGCACGGCATCAAAACCCCACTCCATCACGGTGCACGCGTGGCTGGGCCGGCCCAGGCCGGCATCCACAATCAGCGGCACCTTCAGGCGCTCGCGCAGCATTTGCATGGCGTAGGGGTTGGCGGGGCCACGGCCCGTACCAATGGGTGCGGCCCATGGCATGACGGCCTGGCAGCCCACGTCGACCAGCCGCTGGCACAGCACCAAGTCTTCGGTGCAGTAGGGCAGCACCTGAAAACCGTCCTTGATCAGGATGGATGCGGCTTCCACTAGGTTCAGCGTATCGGGCTGCAGGGTGTAGTCGTCGCCAATCAGCTCCAGCTTGATCCAGGGGGTGTCAAACACCTCACGCGCCATCTGTGCTGTGGTGATGGCTTCCTGCGTTGTCATACAGCCTGCCGTGTTGGGCAGCACGGGCACATTCAGCTTGCGCAGCAGCTCCCAGAAGCTGGCGCCAGTTTCGGCTGCATTGCTGCCCTGGCGGCGCAGTGATGCCGTCACCATGGCGGGGTTGGCGCGGGCCACCGCCGCTTCCAGCACGGCGGGTGATGGATAGCGTGAAGTGCCCAGCAACAGGCGGCTGTGGAAGGTCTGGCCGTACAGCACCAAGCTGTCTGCGGGGGCGGTGTATTTGCTCATGGCTGAATTTGTGAGCTATCAGCGCTTGTGTGATGAGCGCTGCAAGCTAATTTGACTGTGTAAATTATGCGGCAAGCGGTTTAGCCGCCAGTGACGGGGGCAATCACTTCCATGCGATCGCCTTCTGCGAGCAGGTGCATGGCGTAGCGTGATTTAGGTACAAAGTCGGTGTTCACGGCCACCGCAAACGGCGGTTGGGCTTGCCAGTGCGCCACAGCGTCTGCCACTGAGGCGTTGACGGGCAGTTGCACAGGTTGCTGGTTGATGGTGATGTTCATGGCGTTTAGGCAGGGGGCGCAGGCCCCCGTTTCAAAATTTAAGCGTCTGCCGTGTCGTGCACGGCCACATCAAAACTGGCCGCCAGTTCGGTGCTGCCGGTGCGCAAGATTTGCAGCGTGATGTCCAGCATCGCGGGCGAGATCATGTAGCCATGGCGGTACAGGCCGTTGACTTGCAAGATGCGCTCATCCAGCCAGCGCACGGCAGGCAGATTGTCAGGCAGTGTGGGGCGGCACTGGGTGGCAATTTCCAAAATACGGGCTTCTGCAAAACCGGAGTGCACGGTGTAGAGGGCGCTGAGCAGTTCCATGACCGAGCGCAAGCTGGCCGGGCCCATGTCGTCTGATTCAATCTCGGTAGCACCAATGACAAAGATGTGATCTTCCTTGGGTGCGATGTACAGGGGGTAGCGCGGATGCACCAAGCGCGTGGGGCGTTGCAGTGTCACCTCGGGGGCGTGCACGCGCACCACTTCACCGCGAATGCCGCGTAAATCTTTCCATTCAGTGCGGGCGCCCAGGCCTCGGCAGTCAATCACCAGATCAGGCTGGTGGGCGGTGCCAGGAGCGAAATCTGTGGTTTCGCGCGGGGTGTGCCAATGGAAGGTGACGCCTAGGCGGGTCAGCGTTTTTTCCAGTGTGGCCAGCAACTGGCGATTGTCCAGCTGGCCTTCACCGGGCAGATACACGCCTTGGTTAAAGCGGCCTTGCAGGGCTGGCTCTACTTCATTCAAACGGTCGCTGGCCAGGGTTTCCAGCGCCGGCAGGCTGGGGTTGATGCGGCGGTTTTTCTCAAACAAACCGCACAGGCGGTTGGCATCGGCTGCATCTTGGCGGTGCCACACCACCAGCGTGCCGTTTTGCTGGAAGTAGACGTGACCGTCCAGCTGGGCAATCAATTGAGGCCAGCGGCTCAGCCCATACTGGCCCATGCGCACTACGCCGGGCTCGGTGATCGCCGATTCAGCCAAAGGCGCCAGCATGGCCGCTGCTACACGGGCTGCTGCACCATCGGCCTCTGGGCCCTTGGCTTCAAAGACTTCCACGCGGTGCCCTTCGCGCGCCAGCTCCAAAGCCAGTAAACGGCCCATCAGGCCTGCGCCCAAAATAGCAATGTGAGAGGGTGCGGTGAGAGCGATCATGGTCAGTATTTCGTCCGTTGCTAGGTATCGCCATGGACAAAACGGGCGTTGCAGCCGTCTCGGGCCGCCGCTCTGGTGAAACTCCCCACGCCAGCATGATCTGGATCGGGTAACGGGGCACATGCTGTGATGTTGATTGCCCCAGGGTGTTTCTCAGTCGCTTGCCGCGTAAGCGATAGGCTTGGCGCAGCAGGACACCCCTGTTTCGTCCGCAAGCAGTAATTACATCATATGGGGGGCAACTGCGAGGCCAGCATGTGAACAAGCCTTGGCTTGGGTCATAATTTTTGGCATGACTACGCAAATCCTGCCTTCAAGCAGTGCATCTACCCAGTTGCCGCGCTATCCCCGCGTGCTCTCTATCGCCGGCTCTGACAGTGGCGGCGGCGCAGGCATTCAGGCCGACCTTAAAACTTTCAGCGCTTTGGGCTGTTATGGCATGACCGCCATTACCGCCATCACAGCGCAAAACACATTGGGTGTTCGAGGCATTCATGGCATTCCGCCAGAAATGCTCAAGGCCCAGATCGACGCTGTGGTGCAAGACATTGGCGTGGACGCCATCAAAATTGGCATGCTGCATGCCCCCGAAGTGGTGCATGTGGTGGCCGAGGCGATCCGCAACTATGGCATCACCAATGTAGTGCTTGACCCAGTGATGGTGGCCACCAGCGGAGACAAGCTGATTCATGACGAAACCGTGGATGTGCTGGTGCGCGAGCTGTTTCCACTGGCCACAGTGATTACACCCAATCTGGATGAGGCAGGGTGGTTGATCGGCGGCAAGATTACAGCTATCAGTGACATGGAATCTGCAGCCCAGGCCTTGCTGGAGATGGGCGCACCCCATGTGCTGCTCAAAGGTGGTCACTTGCCTGGTGACTGGGTGGTGGATTTGCTGGCAGGCGATGGTGGCTTGCGCAAAGAACTGGGCTCGCAGCGCATTCACACACACAACGGGCATGGTACGGGCTGCACGCTGTCATCAGCGATTGCCGCGCACATGGCGCTGGGTTTTGATTTGGTGGCTGCGGTGGAAAGCGCGCGCACTTACATTGTGGGGGCCATCGCTTCCGGGGCGCAGGTGCACACAGGCAAAGGGCAGGGGCCGCTGAACCATGGCTTTGCGCCGCTCCCACAAGTCATTTTTCGTAGCTAAGCGTTCTTCAGGACTGGCACGTTAAAAATACAAAACGGCGCTGAAAGCGCCGTTTTTCTTTGGGTGGAAAGTCGCCACAGAGCAGGGCTTACCAGCCCCAACCCAGCTTTTCCATCATCCAGCCTTCTTGGCCTTCTGAGGTTTGCACTTTGGCCCATTCGTCTTGCTTTTGAATGGTTTTGACAATGTCGTATTTTTTCAGCTTGGTGACCACGCTGTGATTGGTGCCTGGGCCTGAGCGCAGATTGACCGTCTCGGCTTTCACCAGAAAGTGAGGCTCGGTTGATGTCAGGGGTTTATGCACCCAGCCCAATGGGCCCTCAAAGTCTTTGACTTTGACCCAATCGTCTTGCTTGGCGATCACTTCTACGGGATAGCCGTTGATCAATTCCCAGGCAATTTCAGACTGCGTGCTGGGTTTCGCACGGATGTTGACGGTCTTGCCCTTGATGCTCAAAAACTCTTGGGCTTGGGCCAATGTTGGGGCGGTGGCGATAGCGCCTGTCAGCAACAGGGCAGCAATGCCGCCGCGACGCAGGCGGCCGGTGAGGTGAAGGGCAAATTGAGGCAACACGCGGTAATAACTCCTGTGAATCAATGGATGAGGCACTTACGTATAACGCGTTGCCTGCAGTGGCATGGATCATGCCTTGGATGGCGCTGCTGATTTTGAATGAGACATACAAAAAGAAGAGCGAAATCCTGACGTCATCGCGTTGCGGCCCATATTAATTGATGAAACGTTTGGACACAACTTGCAAATTGCCTTCACTTGATCACACGCGGGATGCAGGCGCGCGCGGTAGCCAGCGCGCCAATACAAAGCAGACAATCAAGGTGGGCACTGAGCGACCAGCTTCTGCTGCAATCAACGGTATGAGATGGTAAAACGCCACGCCCGACAGCCACAGCAGCACTGCAGGCCAATGGGTGTGGTGTGCATCTTGTAGCCATTGCGCAGCTTGGGACAAGCGCAGTGGGGCTGCCTGCCATGCCAGCCGGCCCAAAATGACACCAAACAAAGGCACAAACACGGAACTGAGCGTCAACAAAAATGGCTCAATGCTGTGCATGGGTAGTACCAGTGCGAGCAGAACGCACACCAGCGTCAGAGCCAGGCCCCAGCGGCGCAGACTCCAGCGCGGCACGATGCTGTGCGCAGCCATGGCTCCCGAGTAGGTGTCGCCATACGCGTTGTCTACTTCGTCAATCAAGATCAAGGTCAGTGCAATCAATCCTCCCTGGGCTAGCAGCAAGGCGGTGACCAAATCGGCGTTAGGCAGCGTCAGTGTCACGAGCACGCCCAGGCCGTAGCACCACATATTGGCTGCGGCATAGCCCAGCCATGTGCCACGCAGGGCGCTACGGCCATCGCGGCCGTGGCGTGCATAGTCGGCCACCAGGGGGAGCCAGGAAATAGGCATGGCAATGACCAGATCCATGGCGGGTAACCAGCCCATGCCGCCTGTGCCTTCACGTTGCCACAGGCTGTGCCAGCCTTGCTCCATGGCCAGGCCCACAAAGTGCCACGTCAGCCACAGCAGCGATGCGATCACCAGCGGCAGTGCCACACGTGCGATCAGCTGGCGCACCAGTTTGAGCATGGAGCCACTGATAAGCAGTGCAATCACGCCACCCCAGACCAGTGTCATCACCACAGGCCAGAACGTGGACACCATGCCACCAGCTTGGCGTGCAATGGCAACGCTGGCATCGCGCATGACCACCAGCTCAAATGTGCCCCAGCCAATCAGTTGCACCAAGTTCAGCAAAATAGGCAGTTTGGCAAACTGACGACCGTACACATGCGTCATCAGTGCTGCGCTGGACAAGCCTGTTTCACAGGCAATTTTGGCCATCCAGCCCAAAAGCCCAGCACCTAAAGTTGAGCCTAAAACAATCGCCAATACGGCTTGCTGAGTAGACAGTGCAGGCAATAAATAGGCACCCACCTGCATGACCAGCAAGCCAACGCCCAGGCTGAACCACAGTGCGGCATGGTCGCGCGTGGCAAACACCCGTTCAGACGGCAAAGTCTGTGACAGCGCTTGGTTAGCGGGCGTGGAAGAAGAGGGACTCATTAAATGCTCCGTATGCCAACGAAGCAGGGGCCGTGACAGGCGAGTACCCGGGCAGCGCTCAAAGCGTGCGCAGGCATAGACCGGCTGAACAGCTTCCCTGCGCGAGGATGATCTCAATCAGGTTCAAAGGGACTCTCTCAGCCCTCTGTCCTGCGACAGGGGGCACCCCTAGCGAGTTGCTGCAAGAAAGCAGCGGGGCGATTGTGCCACGTTGTTCAGAGAATTTGCGCGGGCGCAAATCTGGCACAGATTGCACTGTCTTTGCTATTTAATCTGCGGTGCGCGCAATCGCGCGTATTTGATAATGAGCGCCCATGTTGGAGCAGATCCGTAACAACCGTCGATTGCACACCGTCATTTTCACGGTGTTCACAGCGCTATGGCTGGTAGCGTTGCTTTCTGGCGCGCGTGTGCGTGGGCTGCCGACGAACAGCGATACGCTGGCCGTTGCGATGCACGACAGCCTCTGTATTTCAGAGGCCGAGGGTGCCACGAGCAGTCTGCTTCAGATGCCACTTTGGGTGGATGCACAGGTCGATCAAGACCACGGCAGCAATCCACACAGCAACCACCAAGACCCGCAATGTTTGCTTTGTATTGCACTGAGTCCGCCCCATGCGTGGTCATTGCAACTGGCTCAATACCCTGAGCCCGTCTACCTGGAAAACTGGCGGCTCCCTGCACATTTCCCCCCCTCCTTGCAGGTGGCGGCGCAACTGCCGCCCCGTGGTCCCCCCGTATCCGGGCGCGTTTGAAACGGGCGCATTCCTTGTGAATGCGCTGATCCCTCATTCAAATTTGCCTTGACCCGCATGCACGCAGGGCAGGTGTGCTTGCACGCTTGTGATTTTTTGCAGTCGGGAAGGGGCGCGGATTTTTGCAAGATGAATAAACAATTTTGGGCACCACGTGGCCCTTTGGCCCCCGGCGTGTGTGTCTGGGCGTGTGCATCCGTGTTTTCAATGGCCTCTGTCAGCCGGGCTGCAATGCCTGTTGAGCAAGGTGAGCAACTGCCTGAAGTCGTTGTGACAGCAATCCACGACCACTCTTTCGCGCATGTGGTCACCGACCCCAAACAGCCGCGACAACCTATTCCTGCCAGTGATGCGGCGGATTACCTCAAGAGCATTCCTGGTTTTTCGGCCATCCGCAGTGGCGGCTCGAACAGTGACCCCGTTTTTCGGGGGCAGTTTGGCTCACGGCTGCCGCTATTGACCAATGGCTCGCAGTTGATGGGCGCTTGTCCCTCGCGCATGGATGCTCCCAGCTCGTACATCTCCCCAGAGACCTATGACCAGCTCACCTTGGTGAAAGGGCCGCAAACCGTGCTGTGGGGGCCTGGTGCATCGGCGGGGGTGGTGCGTTTTGATCGCTTGCCACCTGAATTTACCGAGCACGGTGCGCGCGGTTCTGCCAGCGTGCTGGGTGCCAGCCATGGCCGCAATGACCAGCGTGTGGAGCTGGAGCTGGGTAACGCCAGCATGTTTGCTCGGATCAGTGCCAACCGCGCGCACAGCCAGGATTACCAAGATGGTGCTGGGCGGCGCGTGCCTTCAGCCTATGAAAAATGGAACACGGATGTAGCGCTGGGCTGGACCCCCGATGCCCAGACTTTGCTGGAGTTAAGCGCTGGCGCTGGAGATGGTGAGGCGCGGTATGGTGCACGCGGTATGGACGGTACCCAGTTTCGTCGAGAAAGCTGGGGGCTGCGCTTTGAAAAGCGCCAAATCAATAGTTGGCTATCCAAAGTGGAGGCACAGCTTTACCACCACAACGCAGACCATGTGATGGATAACTTCAAGCTGCGAACGCCCCCGGCGGCAGGAATGATGGCAGGTGGCATGGCCAGCAATGTGCGCCGTATTACAACAGGGGGGCGCATCGCAGCCACTGTGCAACCTGCGGCGCAATGGGAGCTGACCACAGGCATGGATATGTACACCAGCCCGCACGACAAACGTACAGGAACGCCACTGGTGTCTTTCCAAACGAAAGAGCGTGTGCGCGATGCCAAGTTTTCTAACTGGGGATGGTTTGCAGAATTGGGCTGGCAGGCCAGTGTGCAGACACGCTGG
>ENA-OBLH01000071-OBLH01000071.1-metagenomes-genome-assembly--contig:-NODE-71-length-34010-cov-3.38804_pt1 | contig 34010 bp, 33 predicted proteins | sample MGYA00153382_OBLH01 | MGnify analysis MGYA00153382
CTAACTCCACCTCTAACTCCACCTCTAACTCCAATTCCAACTCTTACAAGGGAACAGATCAATCAAGTAGCTAGAGACCTGCGACTTAGAGAGCAACCGCTTCCCATCCAGAGAGATATTCCACCTTTTATGCTAGATACAGTATTTAGGGAGTTAGATCGATCGTTCACTAGTGATTTTGAAGATTTTCTTGGTTTGAAAGCTAGCCAAGATTTATCCTTGGAAGATGTCCAACGATCGCTAAAAGCCATAAATCTGGAAACTGGGACTAAACCCGCCATCATCTATGTTTTCTTTAGTAAGCCAAATTCTTCTACCACAAAAAATGATGAAACGAGGGGGACAGAATTAGGACGGGCAGCAGTAGAGCGATCGAGCCTATTTCCTAGTCCCGATGACCAGTTAGAAATGATGATAGTTTTTGAAACTGGTGTGCCGATCCGTAAAACCATCGGGGCAACTCGCCAAGAAGTAATCGCTGCCGCCAATCGTTTTCGGAGTGAGATCACCGCCTACCGCACTAGCCCTAGAGCCTACCTCGCCCCTTCCCAACAACTGTATAAATGGTTGATAGCTCCCCTAGAGAAGGAATTAAAGGAAAAAGAAATTGATAATTTGAATTTCATTCTTGATCAGGGATTGCGATCGCTACCTATTGCCGCCCTCCACGATGGTCAGGGATTCTTAGTAGAAAAATATAGCATAGCTATGCTACCTTCTTTGAACTTGACCGATATGCGCTACCGGAATATTAAAACTGCATCGATCTTGGCTATGGGAGCGACTACTTTCCGGGATAATGATCCCTTACCAGCCGTGGGATTAGAATTAGCAGAAACTACGAAAGGACGGGGCAGTAACTACTTTCTCAACGAAGAATTCACTCTGGCTAACTTAAAGCAACAACATCAACAACAAGGTAGAAGGATCATACATCTGGCAACTCACGGAGTTTTTCAAGGTGGCAATTTAGATAACTCCTATATTCAACTCTGGGATCGTCGTTTGACTCTCAATCAGCTACCAGAACTGGGGTTAAATGCTCCCTTAGTGGACTTATTAGTTCTGAGTGCTTGTCAGACTGCTTTGGGTAATCGGGAGGCAGAGTTGGGCTTTGCCGGTTTGGCGGTGCAGGCGGGAGTGCGATCGAGCATGGCTAGTCTCTGGGAAGTTAGTGATGAGGGAACTCTAGGGATGATGACTAATTTTTATGATCAATTAGCCACGGCTCCTATCAAGGCTGAGGCAGTACGCCGTACCCAAATAGCAATGCTGCGCCGCCAAATTCGCCTAGAAGGAGGGAACCTGATCTCAGAGACCCGATCGACTCCTTTGACCAGAGAGTTGGTAGCACTGGGCGATCGTAATTTCAGCCATCCCTACTTTTGGAGCGCTTTCACCCTAGTGGGTAACCCTTGGTAAAATTTGGGCAGCCATAAATTAGTTATCTATGAAAATTAGTTTATTTTTAATTTGTTTGGCCGCAGTTTTTTGGGGAACTAGCGGCACAACGATGGTACTCATGACTCAAGTTGCCCCCATGCACCCCCTAGTAGTAGCCTTCTGGCGCCTAGCGATCGCCTCCCCCTTCCTTCTCTTGTGTGCCTACACAAATAAATTTCTTACCTCCTCTACCTCCTTTATCTCCTCTACCTCCTTCCCTTGGAAACCCTACCTAGGCTTAGGAGCTTGCATGGCAGCATATCAGGCTTGTTATTTCTTGGCAGTTCCCCTTGCTGGAGTAGCTATCACAGCCCTAGTTTCGATCTGCTCTTCTCCGATTTTTATTACTCTCTTGGCTGCCAAATTTCTGGGAGAAAAGCTCACTCTAAAAATTTATCTATCCTTGGGTTTGGGTATAGCTGGAACTAGCTTATTAGTAATTAATCCTAATGCAATTACTAATCAAGGGTGGCAATTTTTTGGGGGCGTGTTGTTAGCCTTAAGTGCAGGATTCTTTTATGCTACCTACGCAGTGGGAGCAAAGTCCGTAATTAAAAATCTTGATCCTTTTACTGTCCTAGCCTTAAGCTTTACCGCGGCTGGGTTGATGTTATCTCCAGCCCTTTTATTTACTAACAGTCTAAATACTCAAAATTTGCAGATTCAGGCTCCTTTTCTCCTCTATTTGGGTTTGGTTTCTACAGGCGTAGCTTATCTAATCTATATGCAAGGATTAAAGTCTACTACTGCCACCGTGGCCGGAATTGCTGTTCTACTAGAGCCTTTAACTGCCACTTGTTTGGGGATTCTGATATTTCGAGAAACTATGGGGATTAATGGGGCGATCGGGGGATTATTACTCTTGGGGGCGATCGCTATTCTGAGCTTGCAGAAACAGCCTAATTAAATTTATTAAAACTTATCTAAACTTAATTTAATTTGTATTTTTACCTCTACGTAAGATAAATATTGTAACTATAGTTAAATAAACATTGCAATCCCATCTATTCCTAATTTCTTACGTCATGATTATAACCATAACAAGTTCTTTTTTCTCTGGATATTCAACCTGAATATTCAACTATTAAATCCTTCCAAAATCAAGAGGTATACTATGAAAGTTTCCCATACGATCGCTCAAATTGCCCAATATCTCTCAGAAGCTGTTCTGCGTATTTTCTCTCCTAATCAAGATATCTATCCCTTAATTGGGACTCAGGCTTTTGATGGGGAAGTATCTAGATCCAGAAACTGAGAAATAGGCATTCCTAGCTGACTTAAATTTAGGACATGGCCATTAGTCACCAAATAGACAGGATCAGCGATCGCCCCAACACACCGAGTTAAACTGCCCAGGCGATCGCGGAATTTCCTGCCTAGGGCATAGGCGGGAATCACTCCCCAACCAACTTCTTCAGCTACCAGAATGATCTCTGCGGTTGTGACAACCAGACTTCCCTGCAATTCCTTCAAGGCTGATTGCCACTCGGCTTCCTCAAGCTCTAATAAATTTGCCACCCATGTACCTAAAGAATCCACAAGTAAGCAACTTTCTAAGGCGGCATTTTGCAGAACTGGGGCTAGATCGGTAGGAACAGCCAAAGTTTGCCAACTGGGGGGGCGGCGCTGTTGGTGTTGGCTAATCCTAGCTTGCCATTCTAGATCGGTAGGGTCTGCGATCGCCGTAGCAATATAAATAACTGTCTTTCCCGTAGCTGTGGCCAAAGCCTCAGCTACTTCGCTTTTGCCCGATCGAGCCGGGCCTGTAACTAGAGTCAATTTAGGTGGAACTGGCATAATTAAACATCTGCAATGAAACGGTAGATCTTTTGAGTTTGCAGTTCCCCAGCTAAGGTAGCTAACAGGTTAGTCCGTAGTTGAGTTTCCCTTTGTAACTGAATTTGCAGACCAATTAGGGGATCAGAACCAGAGGAGATCAAAATCTCTAGATGACTTACCCCAGCCCAAGTATTTACCTGCTGAAGCATAGTCTGAATCCCTTGACGATAGGGATGATCTGCTTGTTTGTACCAATCAGGGGCGGCTAGTCCGGGTTGGTCTAACCCCAAGTGAAACACCAAAGATGGATTACTAAACACAGCGATCGCCACTGGGCGGGTATCTTCTTGCAACAAAAGATCGTTGGCTTGAGCAAGATAACGAAGTTTTTCTAGGCGCTCGTAGCGATCGGTCAAGCTAGGCTCATCACCCCATTGAATCGCTACACTGACTAGATAGGTTTGCAGCAATAAATGTCCCAACTTGGTAGCTTTGGTAGCTAGATAGGCGGAGTTATAATCGTTAGCTTCAATCAGCAGGGGCAAGCGATCGACCACTTCCAGCCCATAGCCCTTTAATCCGGCAATCTTCCGGGGATTATTAGTAATCAACCGAATTTGGCTCACCCCCAGATCATTAAGAATTTGCGCTCCTACCCCGTAGTTACGCAGATCGGCGGGGAAGCCCAACATTTCATTAGCCTCCACCGTATCCATACCCAAATCCTGTAGGGAATAAGCCTTGAGCTTATTAATCAAGCCAATGCCCCGCCCTTCCTGCCGCAGATATACCACAACTCCTGAACCAGCACTTTCAATCATTTTCATCGCCGATTGGAGTTGGAGACGGCAATCACAGCGGAGGGAACCTAGGGCATCCCCTGTCAAACATTCCGAGTGCATTCTGACTATGACGGGCTTACCCTTAAATTCCTCTGGATCACCTTTGACAATGGCTAAATGCTCAGAATTATCTAGAGTATTCAGGTAGGCATAGACCTGAAACTGCCCAAACTGGGAAGGAAGTTGGGCGATCGTCTCCCGGCGAACAAAGCGCTCGTGGTGGAGTCGATAGCTAATTAAATCCGCAATACTAATAATTTTTAACTCATGAAGTTGGGCATACTCAATCAATTCTGGTAGCCGAGCCATAGAACCATCAGGATTTTGAATTTCGCAGATCACCCCCGCTGGATACAAACCAGCTAATCTTGGTAGGTCTACCCCCGCTTCTGTATGACCTGCTCGTTTGAGGACTCCGCCGCTCCGCGATCGCAACGGAAAAATATGCCCCGGACGACGCAGATCGTGGGGTCTAGTTTCAGGATTAATGGTGACTTGAATGGTTCTGGCCCGGTCTTCAGCAGAAATTCCGGTACTTACCCCTAGATGGGGCGAAGCATCAATGCTGACGGTGAAAGCAGTTTGATTGCTATCGGTATTATTAGTCACCATCAAGGGCAGGTCTAGAGCATCGAGGCGATCGCCCATCATAGCTAGGCAGATTAGTCCTCTAGCATAAACTGCCATAAAGTTAATCATGGCCGGGGTCGCAAACTGGGCAGCACAAATCAAATCTCCCTCATTTTCTCGTCCTTCATCATCTACCACGATGATCGATCGACCATTCTTTAGGTCTTGGAGAGCAGATTCAATATCATCGAACTTAAATTCAGTCTGGAAATCGGTAGTTGGACTATGACTGGGAGACATCACTAGATAAAACCAAGGGCAAATAATACTAAGATTAAAATTCCTTTTTTTAGGAGGAACTACTTCGATCCTAGCGACTAAACCGAAAAAAAGCAAAGTAGCCCCACTTTCAAATATGTAACTGCTTCCTACCCAAGACAAATTTTTGAAAATTTACGGAGATATGGAACATTTTTCAGAAGAAATCTTTAGGTTTTCTATATTACCCGGATTCTCCTGATAAATCTTGCTAAATTAACCTCAGTTCGGGATAAGCAAACTTGCTCTTTTAGTCTGCAATGGTGGACTCTATTCTTATCGGCATGATTTTAATTGCCTGCTCCAAAAGTTTCTTTTAGAATTGCGATATTAACTCCCAATAAACTACTTTTTACTATGCCCTTTAATCCTGAAGCCGCCTTTAGCTCTAGCTTTGTTACAATTTTTCTCAGTACAGTGATTTTTTTGACCTTAGCCTACTTGTGCTACCCTCTCCTCAAGCGTAGTCCCCTCCAGCCCCAGTTATCTAAAATTAAGCAGGGCTTACTAAAAACTATTCAAGGTTTAACTCAGAATCTAGAGCAACAAACTCGATCGGGGCGAAAACAACTACTTTTACAACTTCTAGGATTTTTGGTATCTCAGGATTGGTTAATTACCAAGGTAGAAAAACATTCTTTAATGACTAAGGCCTTGCTATGGCTAATTTCCCAAGACTATGGCAAAATTAAGCTCAACCCTTCTTTGGCTGTATATTTACCCATCTACTATGATGATGTAACTTATTTTTTCTTAACTAATGATCAGCCAAGAAATGAGCGCTATATAGATTCAATTAATCGGGCAGTTAAAGATAAAATTGTCGTAGAAATTGGGACTGGGAAAGATGCGATTCTCTCGCAGTTTTGTTGTGCTGCTGGAGCGAAGAAAGTTTATACCATAGAAATTAATGAGCGAGTTTATCAACAAGCAAAAGCCTGTGTGGCTAGTCTGGGTTTAGCAGATAAAATTCAAGTAATTTTGGGAGATGGTCAAACTACAGAAATTCCTGAGTTGGCAGATATTTGTGTTTCTGAATTGTTGGGATCGATCGCTAGTTCTGAAGGTGTTGCCCCGATTATTAATAGCTCCCGCCGTTTCCTGAAACCCGATGGAGTGATGCTGCCCTCTAGAAGCCTCACAAAATTTGCCGCTATTTCTCTACCAGATAATTTTCTAGACCATCATGGCTTTAATCAAATTGATTGGTATTGGATCAAAAAAGTATTTAGATATGTGGGCTATCCTTTTGATATTCGAGTAGGAGTTTATAACCTGCCCCCAGAACATTTAGTTTCTAGTATTGAAGTTTTTGAAGATTTAGATTTCACTCAACCCACACCAGTAGAAACTACAGAAGAGGTGACGTTACAAATTACGAAATCTGGAAAAATAGATGGCTTTCTACTATGGCTAGTTTTATATACAGATCCAGAGCAAGTTATGGATGCTTTGGAAGAAAAATCTAACTGGCTTCCTACTTTCTTTCCAGTATTTTATCCCGGTGTAGCTGTCACCTTGGGAGATGAAATTAAGGCAGTTTGTCGAGTAACTTTAAGTGCCAATAAATTAAACCCCGATTATCATATCCAAGGGCAATTAATCCGGCAGCAAGGAGAAGCGATCGATTTTACCTATTCTTCTTTCTATCAACAACCATCTTTCCGACAAACTCCTTTCTACCAAGAATTATTTACTCCCGAAGGTAAGGCGATAATTCATACCTAAAATTGTACAAACTCTTGAGGTGTGTATTTTTTTCTCTTCTTTTTCTCAAGCTAGTACAATTCATACTTTAATAACTGACAAGGAATAGAGCCGTTGAGAATAGGAGTTTTTTGGCTCGGTTTGAGACCGATCGCTTTAGTTAGTTCTTGATTGCCACTAAGCACAAAAGCTGTCCAGCCCTTAAATCTGCGCTTCATAGTATCACCCAAAAGTTTATAAAATCCCCCTAGTTCGCTAGCATCTCCCAACCTCGCACCGTAGGGAGGATTGCACAACAGCACCCCCCGATCTGCTGGAGCTTCGATATAGGCAAGGTCAGTATGGGCAAACTTTACATGGCGATCAACATCACAACTCTGGGCATTATTCACTGCCTGTTTTAGCACCTCGGCATCTATATCACTGCCTAGAATGGGGGCTAAAAGTTGATCTAGTTGACTCGCCTCTGCTTCTTCAATTAACTGGTCTAAAAGTTGGGGATCAAAATCTGTCCATTTTTCAAAGCTGAAACGCTCTCGAAATAAACCGGGGGCAATATTTAAGGCTTGCATTGCTGCCTCTAGGGGCAGAGTTCCAGAACCACAGAGGGGATCAAGAAAGGGTAAATCCGGTGTCCAGCCCGATAGCTTGACCAAAGCGGCAGCAAGGGATTCCTTCAGGGGTGCTTGCCCCATAGCAGGACGGTAGCCCCGCCGGTGCAGACTGCTGCCAGAACTATCTAGACTGACGGTACACATGGAGTATTTATCAATAAACACATTAATCCGTAGATCTGGGTCTTCGGTATCTACACTAGAGCGCCCACTAAATTTTCCCTGCTGTTGATCGACGATCGCATTTTTCACTTGCAGGGCGGTGAAATGAGTATGGTTAAGTTCCGCATTACCCCCGGTGGCGGTGACAGATAAGGTTTGTTGGGGGGTGAGGTATTTTTGCCAGTCGATGGTTTGGATCCCGGCGTAGAGAGCCTTGGCATCGGGGCAGGAAAATTCGTAGAGTTTCCATAAAACTCGAAAAGGCAATCTGGCCCAGAGGTTAACTTTGTAGAGCAGGGTGCGATCGCCGGAAAAATTCACTCCACAAAACCCCGGACTAACTGCCCCGGCTCCTAACTCCTCTAATTCCTGAGCTGCTAAGTTTTCTAAACCACGAGCTACCGTTGCAAAATATTGATTCATTATTTGATTTATTATTTGACGTTAATTCTCTTTTCGGTTCGACTCCGCTCACCGACCGAGATTGAGACAGAATTTATGCAAAGAAAGCAAGTTTTTATACAGAATCGGTTCGACTCCGCTCACCGATCGAGATTAGATGTTCCCTGAGTAAAATCAAGATGTTCCCTGAGCGGAGTCGAAGGGAACTTGACTACCAACCATTGGGTGACGATCGCCATCCCTTTCCACCCCAGAAATTTTCCCACAGGCTCTGCCCTTTGGATCGCAATGCGGGTTAATTCTCCCCCTAGTTCTTGCTGTTTTTGGAGTAATACCAATTCACTTTCTACGGTAACGGTATTAGCTACTAGTCTACCGCCCGGACGGAGGGCAGACCAACAGGTATCTAGGAGATTGGGAATTGTTAAACCACCACCAATAAAAATAGCGTCAGGGATAGGTAAATCCTTGAGCATCGCTGGGGCAGTTCCGGCAATGATTTGGAGTTGGGGAGTTCCTAGGGCAGTGGCATTATCAGCAATATATTGTAAACGCTGGGGATGCTGTTCAATGGCGATCGCTCGGCAATGCCTATGGCTCCGCAGCCACTCAATACTAATGGAACCACACCCCGCCCCCACATCCCATAATAGCTGTCCCGGCAGGGGGGCAAGGGCAGCCAAGGTGATTGCTCGAACTTCTCGCTTAGTCAGTTGGCCATCGTGGTGGTAGGCATTATCGGGGAGACCGGGAGAGTAGGGGCGCAAGGCTTTGCGCCCTTGAGGAGAAGGAAGGCAGGTGATGGCGATCGTATTTAAGTCGGCAATATTAGTAATCTCCTTATTAGCCCCTCCCTTTACCAAGGGGAGGTTGGGTGGGGTTGTATTTATCTGCCATGAATCAGCGATCGCAGTAATCTGGCGTTCTTTGCTGCCTCCCATGTGTTCTAAAATTACCATCTGACTAGCTCCAAATCCCTTTTCAGTAAGAATCCTCGCTACTACTGCCGGGGTATGGCGATCGGCACTGAGTACCAAAATTTTGGCATGGGGATAGAGCAGACTGTGGAGCAAAGCCGGATCTCGACCGCACAAACTCACGGTTTCTACCTCTGGCAAAGACCACCCCAACCGAGCGCAGGCCAGACTAAAGGCCGAAGGGGCCGGCACGATCGTCATTTCATCAATGGGAATCCGCCGTAGTAGAGTAGTCCCAATGCCATAACACAGGGGATCACCACTAGCCAACAAACACACAGCTTGTCCCCGGCGGTGAATAATTTCTTGGATTGAATCTTCTAAAGGAGAACTCCAAGGTATTTTCTCCCGTGGATCATCTGGGGATAGCATGGCTAAATGCCGATCGCCCCCCACCAAAACTGTAGCAGCAGCAATGAGCGATCGACCAACAGGATTAACCCCTACCAATCCATCTTCTCCTATACCTACGATCGACAACCACTTACCCAATGAAACACCCCACTACTTTGTAAAATATGATTGAGAAGCCTTATCAATTATTAACTTATCAAAACGAATATGCAATGCTCTATTAATTTAGATAAAGCCCATAATCTCAAAGAACACCTGAGAAAAACAATTCTGGAGGAAGCAATTCTTGTCTTCTAAATCTTCACCTGAATTTTATTCCTTCCAACTCTCCGAACACGCTCTCAAGCGATTGAACCAAAGACAAGATATCTCTCTAGAATGGATAGAGCGCATTTTAACTAATCCTACCTATATTCAGCAAGACCCAAAAGACTATCAACTCAAGCAAGCCTTTGGCCGGATTCCTGAGTATGGCGATCGCCTGCTTAAAATTGTTTACAATGATCAGAGAACACCTTGGATAGTTGTCACTGTTTATTTCGATCGAACAATGGGAAAAAAGCTTTTATGATTAATAAAATTGAATTTGATCCAACGGTAGATGCTGGATATATTTACCTAGCTAATGGCAAAGTACTAGAATCAGAAGAAATTGCTCCCGGTATTGTGCTTGACTATGACGATAAAAATAATATTATTGGCATTGAGATTCTTGACCTCCACAAGCAAACCAACAGCACTATTGAAAAACTGCCTCTAACAATCCAGCAACATGTTCACACCCTGATAGCCAACGTCCTTGAACAGGAAGTAGTCAGAAATCAGAACTATTTTTGATACTTTCATATCTCTTTACCTCAATTCTGTTAATAGTTTTTAATTAATAATTCCTGGCCGATCGCAGCAGATTTTTGTTTATAGTTATTCATACCGTACTGGAGTGTCCAAGGGGTAATATTAGCGAAGTTAAATAATGTCCTAATTTCTGGGGAATCATCGTAGGTAATTAACCATTTATGCTGACATTGACGCATATTATCGGCAAATCGTTGATGATCAAAAGTAGTATGTAAATTTCCTCTCCGCCCGTAGAGTTTAGATTTTGTAGCACTAAAATATGGCGGATCAAGAAAAATAAATACCTCCTCTCCGGCTGGAACTAAAAGTTCGGTGTAGTCGGTATTGGTAATATGAATAGATGATAAATGTAAATATAAATTTCGGAGGCGATCAATGGAAGAATCTGTAAATCTTCCCTCAAAGGCTTTTTGAGAATATCCCCCAGAATCAACAGTGCCAGAGAAAGTAATCCGGTTTAAGATAAAGAAACGAACCGCCCGATCAAACTCACTCCATTTTATATCTTCTCTTGTTAAATACTGAAATAGCTCTCGACCATCTGTGTGTTTTTGTTTGATTTCATCTATCTTATCTGCAAGTAAATTATTATCATTCTTGGCATACAACCAAAAACAATATAAATCAAAATTCAAGTCATTAATCCAATAGGATTTTATATTAGTTCCAAATAGGTTTTTATATTAGTTTCAAACAGGTTTTTTACGGCTAAACAAACTGAGCCACCACCAATAAAAGGCTCTCGATACTCCTTAATATGCAAAGGAATATGAGGCATAATTTTATCAATAGCTTTTGATTTGCCCCCCGGATAACGTAGCGGACTTTTGAGTTGAGACATAATAACTAAGGGCTTGCTCTAGGTATAAATCCGGTAAAATGGGGGATTAAGGTCATATTTTTAGGATTGAAATTTACAAGCAAAATTCGATTATATCGCTACCCTTGCCTATGCTATACTGCTAAGACTTGATTTTGGGGAAGTCCGGTGGGATTCCGGTACTGTGCCGCAACTGTAATGCACTGCAATACTTTAGGGTAATGCCATAGTGTCATGAGTCAGAATACCAAACTTAAGGGTGTCTTAGGATTTAGTAAATACCAGATATTTAGTAGGGGCGCAAGGCCTTGCGCCCCTACCGATAGTGATTATTACGACTAAAACCTTCTAGAGACACAAAACTAATTATTCTCTGCGTGACACAGAGAAGGGGTAATTCTTTGGATTGGTTAGTAAAGTCAGATGTTTGTCCGGGATTGTTTTATGGGACGCCTGCTGCCGATGGTTTTTTGGTGCGGCTACGGATACCGGGGGGCTTGCTAGATCAACAACAGGTGCGGACGATCGCCACCATCCTCAACCACTGGGATCAGCCAACTTTGCAAGTCACCAATCGGGGCAACCTCCAACTACGAGGAATCACCACTGCCCCTACTCCAGAAATGTTTCAGGCACTACAAGCCGTAGGTTTAGCTGCCCAAAATCCCCAGATTGATCGCCTCCGCAATTTCATGGTTAGCCCTACAGCGGGTATTGACCCCCAAGAATTGCTTGATCCCCGCCCCTATCTCTGGGCGATCGATAGTTATCTTCAAAATCATCCTGAATTAGCCGCCCTGCCTTCTAAATTTAGTATCGGCATTGATAGTGGTGGTGTAGTGGGCATTGGGATGCGATCGCCTGAGCGTTGCGGAGCAAAATCGCCTGAGCGTTGCGGAGCAAAATCGCCTGAGCGTTGCGGAGCAAAATCGCCCCTTGCTTGGGAACATCGCTACAACGAAATTCAACTATCAGCAGTGACAATTAAAGATCAGATTTACTTTCACCTAGCCCTAGGAGGTGATAAACAACTTTTAGATACCCAAGTGGTGCTTAAGTCAGCAGATTGTGTCTCAGTAATAGGGGCTTTAGCCACTGTCTATCTAGAATATAGTCAGCAAGCTCCTCCCCGTCAGCAGCGCATGAAACACCTCTTGGAAGATTGGGGACTAGAAGCATATCTTGAGCGGGTAAATCAATTATTACCTACTCCTCTAAAACGAAGAGAGAAATTAGCCTTATCACCGACTATTCCTTACAGCTATTGGGGAGTTCATCCTCAACGACAAGAACAATTTTCTTATGTAGGTATAAATCTGCCCCTAGGGAAACTGACAGCGGCGCAATGGATTAGTTTGGGGCAATTATCTACTACTTTTGGGAATGGGGAACTACGCCTTAGTCCTTGGCAGTCGGTGATAGTTCCCTATGTTCCCTCTGATCAAGTACCTGAATTATTAAGGCATTTAGAAGATTTGGGATTATCTGCCTCAGCTACCAGACCTGATGCAGCGATCGTCGCCTGTGCTGGCAAACCGGGTTGTGCTGCTTCTGCTACCCATACTCAAGCCCATGCCTTAACCTTGGGAGATGAACTGATCAAGTGTCAGATATATGATTCTACTCTTGCTCCCCTCTCCCGCTCTGGGAGAGGGGTCGGGGGTGAGGGTTTCAGTTTAACTCCGGTGAATATTCATCTAACGGGCTGTGCCAAATCCTGCGCTCAAGCTAGTCCGGCAGAAATTACCCTGCTGGGGAGAGCGATCGAGCGAGATGGGGTGATGATTGAGGGCTATGATGTTTATGTGGGCAATGGTCAGCAATCTTGCGCCCAGCAAATCTATCAGGGGACTTTTGCAGAAATTCTGCCGCTGATGCCCCAAATATTACAGCGGTATCAAGGCCAAACTGTATGATGGAGTATCTACGCCAAGGCGATGAAATTTACCGTAAATCCTTTGCCATGATCCGGGCAGAAGCCAATTTAGAGGGTTTGCCGGCGGATTTAGCTCAGGTAGCAGTCCGGCTGATTCATGCCTGTGGAATGACAGATCTAGTTGATGATTTAGTAGCGGCCGCCGATGCCGTAAGTGCGGGAAGGAAGGCTTTGCAGCAGGGTGCGCCCATTCTTTGTGATGCCCAGATGGTTGCCTACGGAGTGACTCGCCAGCGATTACCGGTTAATAATGAGGTGATTTGCACTCTTAATGATCCCCGTGTCCCAGAAATTGCCCAGCAAATTGCTAATACTAGGTCAGCGGCGGCGATCGAACTCTGGAAACCCCACCTAGCCGGGGCTGTGGTGGCCTTTGGGAATGCTCCTACTGCCTTGTTTCGGCTCTTGGAACTGTTGGATGAAGGGGCGGCCAAACCAGCCCTGATTTTGGGTTTCCCCGTCGGTTTTGTGGGAGCGGCAGAATCAAAAGCAGAACTAGCTGCCAATAGTCGGGGCATCCCCTTTATTACCCTGCATGGACGGCGGGGCGGCAGTGCGATCGCTGCGGCTGCTATCAATGCGTTAGCCAAGGAAAGTGAACTATGAATACATCACCAGATACTATCTCAACTACATTAATTACCAATTCCCCCGGACGTTTATATGGTTTAGGCATTGGCCCCGGCGATCCTGAATTGCTGACTCTCAAGGCGCACCGGATTTTAACTTCTGTGCCAGTAATTGCTTATCCAACCATGGAAAATGGCAAAGTTTTGGCCCGGGCGATCGTGGCAGATTTTATTCGTCCTGAGCAGATCGAAATTTCTATGCCTCTGCCGTTTAGTGTGGAGCGATCATCTCAACCCTACTACGATATTGCAGCAGCTAAGATTGCCACTCACCTAGAAGCAGGGCGAGATGTAGCAGTGTTATGTGAAGGGGAACCCATGCTCTATGGGAGTTTTATGTACCTATTTAATCGTTTATCTGGGCAGTTTGTCACGGAAGTTGTGCCGGGGATTTCTTCAACGATGGCTAGTGCGGCGATGCTGGGAGTGCCAATTACTTACCGAAATGATGTGTTGAGTATTATGCCTGCAACTCTGGATGAGGAGACTTTGCACGATCGCCTTGCAGTAGCTGATGCAGCGGTTATTATCAAACTAGGCAGACACTTTGCCAAAGTTCACACCATTCTTCAAGATTTGGGGCTACTCGATCGAGCCTTATATATTGAACGAGCAACTCAACCCAATCAAAAGATTATTCCTATCAAAAATGTGGATGCGGCCCAAGTTCCCTACTGGGCGCTAATTCTGATTCCTAGTCAAACTCAACCCCAATAATAGGTGTGCTGACAAAAAGATAATATTTTTCTGGCGTTGCAACACCGTTTATTGTAAGAAAAAATAAGTCTATGGAAGAAAATACTTCGGAATGTCCTCCTAATTTTGCTGCGGATGATGCGATCGAGCAGATGCTAGAAGCTCACTTCGATAAATTTGCTGTCCCGAAGCAAGAAATTTGCCGCAACTTTCAGATTTACACTCGTCGAGCTTTCTTAAAGCGATTTCTGGCACACTACGAATTTTTTCAGCAGGTAATAAATTTGCCCGGAGATATTGTAGAGTTGGGGGTACATCGGGGCGGCTCTTTGATGTCTTGGGCTAATTTTCTAGAGATTCGGAATATGGGCGATCGGCAAAAGAAAGTTATTGGTTTTGATTATTTTCCTGAGGAATTTGTAGAACAATTACGAGATGCTATTAATATCTTTGATAGCGATCGCTTTATTCCCTACAAACCAAGGGTTATTTTAGTTAAGGGTGATATTCAACAAACTGTCCCTGAATATGTTGAGCAGAATCCCAATTTACGCATATCTCTCCTACATATTGATGTTGATTTTTATCAACCAACTTTGATTGGTTTATAGTATCTATGGCAGCGAGTAGTTACTGGTGGAATTGTTCTATTTGATGGCTATAGTGTGTCTCCTTGGTCAGGAGAAAGTAAAGCCGTAGATGATTTTTTTGCTGATCAGAAAATAACTATTAAGCGATTAGATTGGTGTAGTAGTCCCGGTGGATACATAGTTAAAACATGATTCAAATTAACCTAATATAAATTGCTACAATTCCGGTTCAATACCCGCCGCTCGTAACTGAGCAACTAATCGTGCCGATCGCTGACTTTCTGCTTCAGCTCGTTGGTGTTCCATCTCAGTTTTTTGCTGTTCTTGAGCCAATCGCTCTGTTCCCCAAAATAATAGATTGCCCTGCTCATCCCACCAGCACAGCCAATGACTATTACGGTTCTCTCGCTGTCCTTGCCAGACTCCCAAGAAAAGCTGCATTTCTAGAACCCAAAACCGGCCTTGGGAGTTTGCAGCTTCTAACTGATACTTTTTCTGGTCATATTCAACCGATACAATTCTAGAACTCCCCTCTCAGGCTCAAAAATGCCGTAATCTGGTACTTGTAAAATCTGTTCATAATAAAAGAATTTACCCACAGGAAAGGTTTCTTTGACGGAATATTCCCCCCCTTCGGTATCCGAGAGAAACTCTAGAACTAAGGCGGGAATTTCTCCTTGGAGACGGGGGGTGTAACTACGGATGATCTCAGAGCGATCGACCCCAATCTGAGCAATATAAGCCCAATCAGGAGCTTTTACAGCAAATTTACCGTTGATAGTGGCACAGATGCCATAGTTGGTGGGAGTGAGGGCAGTTTCTGGAAGTTTGCCAGCTAACTGGAGACTTTCTGTCAGGGCAGCAGCAAGGGCGGGTTGGTTGATATTATCCACAGGATCATCAGGCAACACAAAATCAGGGGGTAGTTTTTCCCAAGTAACTTGATAGGTGCGACTATAAGTTGGAGTAGTAGCTAACATGATTATGGATGCAAAAGTAGTTAGTTGTTACTATAAATTATAGAGCGATTAGCTTGACTCTAGAGATTTAATCGAGCAAAGATACCTTCAAGATCAAGAAAGTATAGGTATTAGCAAATCTCAGATAAGTTAAATCTGCAAACTTCTGGCCTACTTCTTGGTAAACCCATTCAAATAACTCTCGATCGCTACAGGTGAATACTAAAGCTCCCCCAGAAACTAAGTCCGGAATTAAATTATCTAGTTGCTCTAAAACTCCCACCCCAAATAAATCTCCTCGGACCAGGGCAAGATTGATCGCCCATACCCCCACAAAGGAATTTTGTAATCTACTCAACGCTGTAACTGGATCTCCGGTCACAAATCTTGCATAGCCCCGGTAATTAACTCGCCCTAACATATTAGTAGCGTAGTAGGGAGAAGGTTCGCCCCCATCTTCTTGCCAAGATTCAATCCCATAAAATTCTACCGTCGGGCAAGCTCCCACCACCACGGCTGCCGTGTAGCCCAATTTTGCGCCAAACTCTAGATAAACCCTAGGGGAATGATGCAAACTATACCAAGCTAGAGCATAGAGAACTTCCTGATCTGGGGCAGTGACCCCCAATAGTTGCTGGGTCTGTTCCACTTGGCTAGAAGTGCGATCGCCCATCATCTCGGCTAAAACTTCTGCCCTTGTCTGTTCCCATATTGCCAATTGGTAGGACTCTGGCTCAGATTCGGCAATCTCAACTATATTTTTTGCCTGTTGAATTTCTAGGTCATAATTTCCTAAACCCCAGTTGTCATCGTTAACTTTTATAGTCGGACTAACCGTGTAGGGGTTGCGATCAATGGGTGCACGTCGGTTCTCGACCCAATGCTCCATATCATATAGCTGAACTCCAAGACTAGATAAATGTAACCAAGGATACTTCTGGGTTATTCTTAAAGTCAATTCCGTATCTGCCCAGCCCCAGTAGAAAAAACTTTCATCATAGGCTCCTGAATTGTGCCACAAATCCCGATGGAGAAGCTGGGCTGATAAATGCGTCCCCAATCCAGAGTGTCCTTGCTCTAAAGGTAATTGCGCCCCATGTAAAAGAAGATAGCGATCCCACTCGTGCAAACTAGGCCGGTTTTGAACAACCTGCCAAGGAATGTGGTGTCGCCCTCCAAAAAAGAAAGTTTGATTAATTTCTAAAGGTAAATCTATTTTGCCCGCTAGTAAGTCGAGGAGTATCGCTAGAGAGTAGTAGGGCAGGAGCAGGTCGGCGTTAACTAACATGATAAATTCTCCTTGGGCGCGGCGCAAAGCTACATTAACAGCGCAAGTAATATAAAAAGCCTGCTCAGGTTTTTGGACTACTTTAGCGACTTTTGGAGGTACGTAAATAAAGCGAGAAATTTCTACTGCGGCCGCCGATAGAGGCAAACTTTCAGCCAAGGGAATTTCACTATTCCAATCTGTAACTATAATTTCGATATCTGCAAGTCTTCCTAGTTTTTTGGCTCCATGGGCAATATAGTTAAGACAGGTACTGAGGCGGTAGGTGAAGTTTCCCATGTAATTGTCATTACGCCCAGAAACTATGAAGGAGATAAGCTTAGAAGACAAAACTCTTTACCTAAAAATAATAATTAGTAAATATATTTTTATACTTAAGACATTCTATCATGTTCAAGATTTGCCCAAGCTACAAAAATCTTGGAAAATATCTAGATAAAAGCTACTCTAGATCAAAACTTAGTGAAAATATGAAAGTTGCAATTCTTTATGAATATCTTGACCGTTAATGATGAAGTCACCTTTACACAAAACCCAAGTTTGGCATTAGAACAGTACCATGAGTTAGGTTACCATATAGAGCCAAATCTTTGGACTGCCCAAGAGTGTGATGAGCTTATTGAAGCAGCCAAAAGTTTGCCTACTTACCAAGATGGTAGCTTAAAGCCAGTTATGCACCCTCACCGAATTGAGCTTAGGTTTCTTAGGGCTTTAAAAAATCAGAAAATCCTTCAAATTCTAGAATTATTAGTAAAAGGCCGAGTTAGTGCTATCCAGAGCCAATTCTTCTTTGGTCGTCCCGGAACCAAAGGCTTTGTCATGCACCAAGATAATTACTATGTCCAATCTAGTCAGGATGGATTTGCCAGCGCTTGGTGCGCCTTGACGGATGTTGATCCTAGTAATGGAGGACTGATTGCCTATCCCAAAACTCATCTGGAGCCATTATTACCTATGGAACCAGTCAAAATATCTGATAGCTTTGGGCAGGATCCCAATGCTGTCTATCAACAGACTGTATTACCTAAGGGATATACACCAGTGGATTTGTATGTCCCCAAGGGAGCCGTAGTGTTTCTACATGGTCACAATGTCCATAAATCCCATGATAATCAGACTCAGGATAGATTTAGACAGGCGTTATTAATGACCTATATTCGCCAAGGGGAAACATTCCGTCCAGGATTTGCTGCCCAGAGAGCAGAGATTGATGTCTACAGTTAAGCCCTATTTTAGTCAAGAATACTATTACAAGACTTGCCCACTGGCAGTTTTTACGATCGCTCCGTGCCAGCAAAAATCTCCGAGACCTATCTAATCAATTACTAATTAATTTCTAGAATGCTAAATAAACTATTAGATCATCCCCTGTTTCAAGCGATCGCACCCTACCAATCTTTTAAGGAAACTCCTTTAGGCTTTATGGATATCGGGGCAAGAGGTGGTGTTCACCCTTTAGTAGAACCCTTAGCCGGAGTAACCGCAATTCTTGGTTTTGAGCCGGATGCAGAGGAATGTGTGAGAATGCGCCAAGAACTAGGCACTAATTCTCCTTGGGCAGTATGGGATGTCGAACCTTGTGCCTTAGCAGGAAATTCTGGTGCAGCTACACTCTATAGATTTCATACTCCTGCTAATGATTCTCTGCGCCCTGCTAATCAAAAGATGGTTGATCGCTACAATGTAAAAACCCTAGCCCCAATTGGTACTTTACCTCTCCAAACTACTACCCTAGATGAGGTGATTTGGCAGCGCCGGGTTCAGGAAAGTTTTTGGGGTGAATTTATAAAAATTGATACTCAAAGTACGGAATATGAAGTTTTTCAGGGAAGCTTAAGGACTTTGAGCGATCGCACGGTTGCCCTATTTGTGGAAGTAGAATTTCTACAAATGTATCAAGACCAAAAGTTATTTTCTGAGGTAGAGATTTTTCTCCGCCAGTATGGTTTTTCTTGCTATGGTTTTCATAGCTTGCACCACCGTTCCTGTAAGCAGTTAGATAAAACTCAACAAGCGGGTCGGGAAAGAACTTGGTGGGCAGATGCAGTATTTTTTAAGGATCCTCTAGCTGGAAATTCTTGGTCTAAACCAATTTCTGAAAGAGAAACCTATGTATTGTTTAGTTGTGCCATGCTCTTGGGTTACTACGATTTTGCTCTAGAATTGGCTCTAAAAACTTGGGCTACCGGAGCAGAGGCGGAGCGGGTTAAGGAACTTGTGTTTAGCTATGGGACAGTCTCACCAGAAACTACTGTAAATGAGGTAAAAGACTTATCCCAGAAGGTTCAAGCTCATCCTGAGTTGGCGAATATTATCACCGGGCATTTTGTTGATCGCCGCCGAGGGAATAGTGATTACGATGATGTGATCCTAAGCTACCTAGATAAAATTTAGCTAAAACTATTCGCAATAAAATAAAACAGAGGGGCTAGGAGTAGAGAGGGTAGAAAAGAGGCAACTTGAATAGTGGCAACTTCTAGCAGATTTAGTCCTAAGCCCAAAAGCATTAAGCCCCCGACTCCGGTAATTACCAACACTGGGGGGGCTTGGGCTGGGTTGGGTAGTACTTGAGCTAGAGTGCCGGCAAGGAGGGATAGGCTGCCTTGGTAGAAAACTACGGAGAGAGAAGAAAAACCCACCCCGATACCAAAGCTACTGGTGAAGGCGATCGCAATCAACCCATCCATCAGAGCCTTAAGTACCAACAGGGTATTATCCCCGGTCAAACCATTATTTAAGCTGCCAATAATAGCCATCGGCCCAATACAAAATAGCAAACTCGCTGCCACAAAACCTTCGGTAAATTTGCCCCCGCCCCGGAATTTTGCCTTTAACCAATCTCCAAGGGATTCCAGTCTTTTTTCCAGTTGCCACCACTCTCCCAAAAGTCCCCCAGTAGCGAGAAGAATCACGGCTAAAACTACCCCATCAATTAGCCCCGCTTTAACCTTGAGCAGGCTGGTGGCCATCTGCATACTGACAAAGAGGGTGACTAATCCTGTGGCTTGAATAATAATTTTCTGCATCCTTAAGGGTAGTCTGCCCCGTAATAACAAGCCAGTAACTGTACCTAGAATAATTGTGATCACATTAATCCAAGTGCCGCTAGTCTTAAACCATAGATCAATCATCAGCAGCATCTTGAATTTTGAATTTCTTGATATGGGGGTTATGCTTTTCCCCAAGGATAGACCGGGCATAACCTTCGAGAATTTCTTCCCAAGGAAAAGTACCGATGCGCGATCGCCAAGAACTCCCCGGTAGCGGCTTAATATCTATTACTTCCCGCACCATTTGCCGGACAATAACTTCTGCCTTAGCATTCGGATCTGGGAAATTACCTTGGAGATCAGCATCCCAAGTCCCGACTCGACTGACTACATTCCGGTTTTGCAACGCCACAATCCACTGGATACTAATCCGGTGAGTACGGCGGATTTTATCTTTCCAAGCTAAGGCGCTATAGGTGGTGGTGTAGGAATCATCGGTGGGTTTGCGTTTTCCTTTTTTCGCCCTAGCTTGATTTGCCATTTCTAGGCGTATTGCTGCTAAGTTATCAAGGGTAATAATTAATTGAGCTTGGCTTTCCTGATGCTTGATGTACCACGTATGTACCGAACCGGGAGTGGTTCGATCGATTCTCTTTGCCTCCGAGAGCAGGTCTTTTGATTTTAATTGCTCTACTATCTCTGTAGATTTTTTCCCTTCTGTACTACTGACAAATAAGGTTTTAATCCACTGTACTAATCCTTGTAACCAACTAGTAACTGAATTCATATTTTCTTACTTCCTATCCTGATCAGCACTTGTATCATTAAATATGTACTTAAAGTTGTTAAATGAGTTTTTAAGCAATGGAAGGTAGGGCTGTACCTAGCCAACCATGAAAGTTTTGAGCTTGAATAGAACTAGGGCTTTCTAGGGGTGACACTTGATAGCGTTGGGGACGGGGAGGAGCCAAGGTTAAAGGGACAGTCCGTAGCGTATCTCCATGAAATAGGGTAATCTTCAGAATATTTCCTGTTTGATAATCCCTAAGCCTATCACTTAAGTGTTCTGCACTAACCCGCACCCCGTCGATCGCTAGTAGTTCATCCCCCGGATCAATCCCCGCTAGCTGGGCTGGGGAGCCGGTTTCCACAAATTTAATCATTTCGTGTCCCCCTTCAGTTTTTACAATCATGCCTAGGTGGGGAACACTCTGATCGCCACTAGAGATTAATTGCAAACCAAAGGGAGCGAGGTATTCATCTAAGGGCAATTCTTCCACCCCATTAATATAACGATGCCAAAAATCCGTTAGATCGATGCCCGCAACTTTAGTAATCACCTGTTGCAAATCTTCGGGGGTAAAGCCGATTTCTGATTTACCAAATTGCTGCCAGAGTACTCCCAACACATCATCCAGCGATCGCTTATTACCATGATGCAAACGAATTAATAAATCTAATAATAGCGAAACCATTTCCCCTTTTAAGTAGTAGGAGATTTGGGAGTTATCACTATGAGCATCCCGACGATAGAGCTTAATCCAAGCATCAAAGCTAGATTCACTGGCGGGTTGAACTAATCTGCCCGGCGTGGTTTGCAGCCGAGTAATCTCTTTGCTCAGGTTATCCAGAAAAGTTTTAGCATCATAGATACCTGCTCGGAGGGGGATCAGCAGATCGTAATAGCTAGTAGTCCCCTCCGAGAACCATAGGGAAGAAGTATAATTTTCCTGCTCGTAATCAAAAACTTCTAGGGCTTTGGGACGAATTCGTTTGATGTTCCAAAGATGGAAGAATTCATGAGCCACTAACTGTATAAACCTTTGGTATTTTTCTGGCGATCGAAATCCAAATCGAGAGTAGATCAAGGAACAGGAATTTTTATGCTCTAAGCCCCCAAAGTTATTGGCAGTTAAATGAAGAATAAATAAGTAGCGATCGTAGGGCAGTCCCCCAAAAATCTGACTTTCTATCTCAATAATTTTCTGGATATCTTGAATAATTTTTTCCGGCTCCAAGTTCCCTTCTCCCCAGATTGCCAGTTCGTGGGATTTACCGCCGGCGGTAAATTTATGGAGAGAATGGTTGCCGATCTCGAAGGGACTATCTACAAGGGTGTCAAAGTCTGGAGCTTTGTAGGTAAAAGTCTTACCCGGAATTGGTTCTAGGGGAGTGCTAACAATCCAGTCAGGAGCAGGGGGGGCGATCGTCACCTGAATTGACTCCTGCTCCCGTCCCGGAAGGTAGAAAAATAATGCTGCCCCATTAAAATAACCGTGGGTGATATCCAGATGATTTGTCCGCACCGTTAGCTCATTGGCAAATACCGTATAGGCGATCGTAATTTCTGTCTGCTCTGGGGTTTGGACTAGCCAATGGTTTTTTGCCACTTTCTGCCAAGCTAATTTTTTGCCCTCTGCTAGTTTTTCTTGATCCAAAGCAGAACTACCTTGGGCAGAAAAACTCTGGACATGACGGGCATACTCCCGGATTAGGTAGGAACCCGGAGTCCAGACGGGCATTTTTAGATGGAGGGTCGGCTCTGACCAGGGCTGAATTTTTAAGGTAACTACAAATAGATGGGATTCTGGATGGGGCATACCCACTGTATAAGTCAGGAGGGGTTTAGGGGGGGCGGATATCTTGGGCATTAAGGCAATAGATTCTTGCATATAAGAGCTAATTTAGTAACATTATTCTGCCTTAGCAACTAATTGACTTAACTGCTGGATATTGGGTATACAGAGACTTTGGGATTTTTCATCAATTTTCAACCATCCCCGTTCTTGGAGTTTATCAATAATACTAGTAGTATCTTCAACACTAATATCGGCAACTTCCGCTAAATCTTGGTAGGGAATATTATGGATTTCCATACCCTCAGCCGTGGGTTGTCCATAATTTTCTACCAAAGTGATTAGACTATTAAGGAGTTTAACGGGGGGCTTTTGATGACGCTGCTGAAACCGGAGATTGGTCTGGCGGAGCCGCTTTACCATTAACTGTAATAGCCGATGGTGGAGTTCGGGGTCTTTAAATAGCATCTGGATAAAACTTGGGGCAGAAATACTCAATAATTCCACCCGGGAGAGGGCTACCACATCAGTAGAACGGGGGGATTCATCCAAAACAGCCATTTCCCCAAAGAAATCTCCGGGCCCCATGATAGTAATGGTAAAAACATCTTCTTTATAGAGACGGCGGACTTTGATCCAGCCAGCAGTGATAAAGTACACGGCATTACCCCACGCATCTTCCATCAGCACAGTTCTGTCTTCAGGGTATTCATGTTTATCTACTGCTGCGAGGATCGAGGCGATCGTCTGGGGGTTAGCAGTACTAAATAACGGGAAAAGCTCACCAAAAGCTTTGGTCTCCATAGTGAATTTTAAATAAGTCTTACTTATATATAGGGGACAGTTGCGAACCACCAAGGGAAAGTCTCAAGAAAGGACACAAGAAAAAAGCTTTCCCTACACCCATTACACCACAACCCCGATCAGTCAGAGCAGCAATGGTAAAAAACTTAAACCATTACTGTTTCTAGATTTTTCTCTGTTCAGAGATAAAGGGGGATTAATTTAGTCGGGTAGTTTGTTAATATCTTCAAGGGTTGAGAATTAGGGCATGATGGCGGATATGGTCGCCGATGAAAGTAGCAATAAAATAATAACTATGATCATAGCCCTCTTGCATTCTCAAGATTAAGGGCTGATTTGCCTTGCTACAAGCCTGAGCAAAAACTTCGGGCATTAGTTGAGTAGCTAAAAAAGTATCCTTAGTTCCTTGGTCAATCAAGATTGGCTGGGGAAACTGGTGCTGTAAGACCAGTATGCTCGCATCGTAGGCAGCCCATGTTGTTTTATCGAGGCCGAGATAATTAGTAAAGGCTTTTTCTCCCCAGGGGCATTGGGTGGGGGCAGCGATCGGGGCAAAGGCAGAAATGGATTGGTAGCGATCGGGATTTCTTAGCCCACAGACTAAAGCCCCATGCCCCCCCATAGAATGCCCAAAGATACCCCGCTGGTCTGTTGCTGGAAAATGCTGCTCAATTAAGCTGGGCAACTCTTCCACCACATAGCTATACATCCGGTAGTTGTCTGCCCAAGGTTGCTCGATCGCATCTACATAAAACCCTGCTCCAGTCCCAAAATCCCAGTTATCATCCTCACCCGGAATCCCCAAACTCCGGGGGCTAGTGTCGGGTACCACCAACATCAATCCATACTGAGAGGCAAACTGCATTGCCCCGGCTTTAGTGATGAAATTTTCTTCATTACAGGTTAATCCAGAAAGAAAATACAAAACTGGCACAGGTTGAGTTTGGGCGCGGGGGGGTTGATAAACTGCAAAGCGCATTTCACTATGGCAGCTAAAAGAATTATGACTATAAAAACCCACACTTCCTCCGAAGCAGGCTTGAATAGATTTGCAAGTAAGTTGAGTAGTCATAGTTAATTTGACGTTAATTTGATAATATTCTGATTATTGATCAGTCAAGCCTACAGCACTTTTCATTCAGATGCAGCCAGAACCCCCCCCGGAATCTCTGCACTAACGTGTCACTACGCTAGAGCCAAGAGGAACTTGAAGATCAAGTGTCCCTACCAAACTGCGAAGTGCTGTATAACCTAGGAGATAGAATCATGACGGAACAAGTGACTGAGTTACCAGAAATCTTGCTTAATCTAGACCAAGTACCCGCCTTGCAGATTCAACAATTACGCAAGGTTTACCGCACCGGCTTTTTTATGAATCAAACTATTGAATCTTTGAAAAGCTGTACTTTGACCGTGTATCAAGGGGAAACTTTTGGTTTATTGGGGCAGAACGGGGCTGGAAAGACTACTCTCCTCAAAACCCTTGTGGGTATAGTTCGCCCCAGTGGTGGTACGGGTAAACTCTTGGGAGAGCCTTTGGGACAAAGAGAAGTAAAACAAAGAATTGGCTATCTGCCAGAAAATGCTTATTTTTATGATTATCTGACAGGATGGGAATTTTTGGAGTACGCCGCTGGGTTATTTCAACTTCCTGCATCTATCCAGCGTCGCCGGATTCCAGAGTTATTAAATCTAGTCGGGTTAGATATTAGCACTGCCAAGAAAAAACAACTCCGGCAATACTCCAAGGGGATGTTGCAAAGAATTGGCATGGCTCAGGCATTAATTAATGATCCAGAGTTAATATTTTTAGATGAACCTATGTCGGGGCTAGATCCCTTGGGGCGCTATCAATTACGGGAAATTATCTTGGCTCTGAAAGCCCAAGGAAAAACAATTTTTTTTAATAGCCATGTTTTAAGTGAAGTGGAGCAGATATGCGATCGCATAGGTATCCTCGATCAAGGAGAATTAATCTGTGAAGGGGCTTTAGATGAATTATTAGGCAACACTGATACCTATCAGGTTAAGGGGAGTAATGGCAATCTAGAAGTTCTTCGGCGCTGGGTTCCAGACCTAGATTTTAAGGATGATTACTGGTTTGGGCATCTCCAAGGCGAACCTCAAGAATTTTTGGCTAGTCTGCGCTTGATGGGGGCAAAGCTAATTCAGATCAATCTTGCCCGGCCGAGCTTGGAGGAATTTTTTGTCCAGCAACTCCACCATCGGGGCATTCATCCTAGCAGTTGATTTATAAAAAACCTTTTTTTGTGGGACAAGATTAACTCCCCAAAAATTTACTTGAGTAATATCTATCCTTGTGCTAAGATACAAAAATGTAATCTGGAGAGGTGGCTGAGTGGTCGAAAGCGGCAGATTGCTAATCTGTTGTAGGAACAGTAATGCCCTACCGAGGGTTCGAATCCCTCCCTCTCCGTTCTATTGTCCATACAAGTAGCTTATTTCTAGAACGATCCCCCTGCCCCCTTAAAAAGGGGGATTTTAATTGATAGCTTCGATCGCTAAATAAATGGACTCAAGTAACATCGGAATCTCTGTGGTTGTCCCCGTTTATAATGAACAGGAAAATTTAGACTATCTATTTCAGCGCCTATTGGGAGTATTACAAGGTTTAGGATTAATCTACGAAATCATTTGTATTAATGATGGTAGCCGGGATGATACTCTCAAGGGCTTGGTAGATTATCACCATAGATATCCAGAGATCAAAATAGTTAACTTGTCTCGGAATTTTGGTAAAGAAATTGCCTTGAGTGCGGGTTTAGACTATACCCAAGGGAAGGTGGTGGTGATTATTGATGCGGATCTGCAAGACCCGCCAGAGTTGATCGGGGAATTATTAGGGAAATGGCGGGAAGGCTATGATGTGGTTTATGCCACTAGACGATCGCGGGCTGGGGAAACTTGGCTAAAACGTTTTACTGCCTTTGGTTTCTATCGAGTCCTGAATTTGCTGAGTGAGGTGGCAATTCCTGATAATACGGGGGATTTTCGGTTGCTCGATCGGCGGGTAGTAGAAGCTCTGCGGCAACTTCCAGAGCGGAATCGGTTTATGAAGGGCTTGTTTTCTTGGGTGGGCTACAAACAAACTGCCGTAATGTTCGATCGTCCCCCCCGCCACCGGGGCAGCAGTAGCTGGAATTATTGGAAACTATGGAATTTTGCCCTAGAAGGCCTCACTTCTTTTAGTTTTATGCCTTTGAAAATTTGGAGTTATGTCGGGTTAGCGATCGCCATCCCCGCAGTTTTCTACGCTACTTATCTAATTCTCCGTACTCTAATATTTGGCATTGATGTACCGGGCTACGCCTCCCTAATGGTGGCAGTACTATTTTTCGGTGGTATCCAGTTAGTTACCCTAGGGGTAATTGGGGAATATTTGGGCAGAATCTACCAAGAAGTTAAGGGCAGACCCCTCTACTTTGTGAGAGATAGTTATGGCTTTGAACAACCAAAAGATCAATAATCCGCCGCCTACTACAATACCTACTACAATTTTCTCGCTAGGCATGGGGAACTAAGGAATTTTTGCCGAGTCATAATTTTTAAGTTCTGTAATTTTAGGAACATTGCGATCTAATTGGGGGGCAAGGCTTTGCGCCCTTATATATAGTAATCACTAAGGAAGTTGTGGTGTTGAAGTAGCTGGAGAACAAGGGGCTTAAGCCCCTTGCCTATCCTAATCTTAGTGGCGAGGGCTATATAGTGATTAAAGGCAGAATCTGCGTAAGTCTTAATCAAATTAGTGTCAAATTATTGACAAATCCTGTAAATTCAACTATGGGCATTGTATCTAGTTATATCAAGCTGCAACTCAAAAGAGCAGCCATGCTACAGCAAAGATTATGATAGAAAATTACGATTTTGAGGAGATTAATTAGCTATGGGTTTTTACAATTCTTTTGGTCGATCAAGTGGCATAGCTCTAGTAGCGTTGGGATTAACTACGACCGTCCCCGCCTTAGTCATGGCACAAACCCGTGTCAGCTTTAGTGATATTCAAGACCATTGGGCGCGGCCTTTTATTCAAACCCTAGCTCAAGAAGGATTAGTTAATGGGTTTACCGATCGCACCTTCCAACCAGACCAAACTATTAGCCGAGATCAATTCAACTCGATCGTTAACCAAGTATTCAACAACCAGAATATCCGCCTCAACCAAGAATTTAATACTACCGCCGCCAACTATTGGTCTAGTTTTAACTTTCAAAATAATCGCCCTATTCCCCCCAACCAATTACAGGGAACTGACAGCCTCTCCCGGCTCCAAGTAGTGATGGCCATCACTAATGGTTTAGGCTTGGCTCCCCGTGGCAATCCTCAAACTGTTCTAGGCGTTTATCAAGATATCTCCCGCATCCCTAGACCTGCTGTTGATGGGTTGGCGGCGGCTACGGAAAATGGTTTAGTCGTAAATTATCCTGATGTCCAGTTTTTTGACCCCAATAAACCAGCCACCAGAGCAGAAGTTGCCGCCTTTATCTACCAAGCTTTAGTTAATCAAGGCGTATTTTATCCTGTATCTAATCGCAATGCCGCCAGCTATATTGTACAACCGGGAACTGGAGTAGCGAATAACCCCAATCCCTCTAGCTCTAACAATCCTAGCAACTCTAACAACTCTAATCCTGTCACCTCCAACCCCCAAAATTTTGGAAATAGAATTGCCACAAACACCCTAATTAATGTCCGCTATCCCCAAGCTCAAAAGATTGTAATTACGCCGGGGGAAAATCAAAACCTAGTCTTATTGGTGGCAGATAACATTACCAATAACCAAGGACAAGTAATCATCCCTGCGAATAGTCAAGTTGAGGGACAATTAACTTCCCGATTTAATGGCAGTCAATTTATGGGAGCGCAGTTTATTGCCCAGCGATTGATTATCGGGAATCAAGCCTACACCTTTAATGCTAGTTCTCGGTTGATTAATGGTCAAGCAGCAGAAGCAGTTAGTCAGCAGGGGGTAGGCGATGCAGTGATCTCGACCGCTGCCCGGACAATCCTCGGTACGGTGCTGGGGGGAGGCGGAGGATTTAGTCTCGAAGGAATTTTGGGGACAATTCTCGGCGGGGGCAATCGTCCTGCACCTAATCCTAATGCTGGCAATCAGTTAGTGATTATTAATCCAGCTACAGATTTGCAATTAACTACCCAAAGCGATTTGGTATTGAATAATTAACCAAATTTTGATCTTTAGTAGAATTTGTAAGGTGGGCATTGCCCACCTAGGGTAAGTCTCATTTTTATTGGGGCTTAGGAAGATTTGGGGCAGACTGAGGGGGAAATATCCGCTGCCATTGTTTTTGCAGACCGGCAGAATCTACCACATTCCAGACTAGAAAAGTAGAAATTAGGGCGGCAGTAACTATCCCTAAACCGATGCCTAATCTCCGGGCGATCGCTAATTGCTCCTGCCGTCTCTGGGAAAATCTATCTTCTAGGTCTGTAGGGGGTTCACTATCTGCATACAAAAGCTGGGCTGATGCTGGAGAGAGGTAGGTATCCGGTTCTTGAGGTACGCCTAGATTCATGAGAGATTGTTGGTCTGGATTGAGAAGGACGGGATACTCTGGGGCGACACTACAATAAGTCAGGACTACAGAAGCACTATCATGACCATTTTTTTGACTAGCGATCGTGAGGAACTGCTCCACGGCAGTTTCTAGAGCAATTTTTCCCCCGGTAACTTCCCGGACAACCCCTTGCCAAGCAGTTTCTACTCGGTTTTGATCGCTCATGCCATCACTACACAAAAGTAACAAACCATCTTCTTCAATAATTAGGCGCTGGACTGTAGGGCTGAGGTGTTCTGCCGATCGAGTCCCGATCGCTTGGGTGAGAGAGAAAGCATCCGCCCTTTGGAGAGCCTGACGGTACAAGCTCCGTCCCATTCGTACTTCCCGGTTAGCCACATCATCATCCACCGTTAGTTGATGGCAATACTCCTCGGTGATCCAGTAGGCACGGCTATCCCCCACACTGACTAGGTATAGCTCATGGCTATTCCGTTTTCCTTGGGGGGTGTCAATCTGTTGGGGGAGTTGCAAGGCCATAATTAAGGTTGTTCCCATGCGTCGTCGGGATTCCCGTTGCTGCTCATCATTGCGCCCGGCGATCATGTTATTGACCACCCGGAGGATTTCCTGTAGTTGTTCAGCAACTAGCTCTGGGGTCATCAATTGGGGGTCTTCGCTGACTTCTTTTAGTAATGCTCGAATTTGCAACTTGACTGTTTCCACGGCCAACTGACTAGCAACTTCACCCCCCTCATGACCACCCACCCCATCACAGACAATGCTCAAGAAAGGAATCAGGGGATCGTAGGTTTGATTATTGCTGGGTAAATCACTCAAAAGAGGATAACAGGTATCTTCATTTTGCACCTGCTGGGGGCCAGCATCGGTGGCTCCCACGACTCTTAGCCTGAGGGGCTGGAGGGCGGCTTGTTGTAATAATAGTTGGTTTAGTTGATCCGCAATTCCGGCAACCGGAGCTTCGATTCCAGCAACCGGAGCTTCGATCGCCTCTAGCTTTCCCTCTGACATTTGCTGGATGATATTTCTCAAAGGTTCCTGAATTACCGGGGCAGCGGTGGCTACCAAGGCTTGCCAAACTTGGGCTAAATCCCCTAATCCCGCAAGAGTCCCCGTGTGGAGTTGTACCAAGCGGACTCGCCAGCCTTCTACTCGGATATTTTCAGGATCGAGCCAACTAGCTGTTACTCCCACTTCGGCCATGGGTGTCCAGAGTTCCAATATCTGCCAAAGCCAGTAGAGTTGACGGACGGGATTAGCCTTGCTCCAAGCAGACTCTAGGCTAGGGTAGAGTTTACCAGTCCGATCGCAGGGAATATTTTCCAACAATAAAATTTCTGGTAGATCCTCTAATTGACAAACGCCATAAAGTTGGGGTAGGTGTAATTGATAGGGATGCAGTAATAGGTAGGGCTTGACTAGCTCTAGTTTACTAGGCTGTTCTGGAGGAATATTGGGGATAGTATCTAGCCAAAGTTGCGGTAAAACTAGTTTATACCTGCTCTTGAGCAATTCTGTAGTAGGCAATTCTGCCAAATCTTTACCGATCGCCCAGAGATATAGATTATTTGTACTGGTGGAATCCGTCATATTCTTAAATTTTCCTAAAGAAAGCAGCTCTTGATCCAGCGATCGCAGCCTAGAGAAACGCAAATAGCTATGATAATCTTAATCGTCATAGTAGCAGTAGGCAAACAGATTATTATTATTTGTCTTTGAGATTTCACCATGAGTTCAACATTAATTTGGTTAGGGGCTGGGGCATTGCTCTGTATTATGGAGCTATTTGTTCCTAGCGCCTTTGTGGCTTTTATGATGGGCTTGGCTGCCTTAATCGTGGCAGCAGTTTCTTTGGTAGTTCCTTCCCTTGGTCTTCAGGTTGGTCTATGGCTTCTTTTGTCTACCATCTTAATTTTCTTATTTCGCCGCTTTGCTCCTTCCAAGCGCCTGACCAAGAGAATGGATGCAGTGGAAGGAAAAACCATTACCGAAATTCTCCCCGGCCAGACTGGAAGAGTTATGTATGAGGGAAATTCTTGGCGGGCAAAATGTGATGATGATCATATTTCTATCCCACCCCAAGAAAAAGTCTATGTAGTCAGAATGGAAGGGACAACCTTAGTGGTTTTACCAGAAAAGTTTTTACACGAATGAGAAGGAGGTAATAAATTATGAATCAAATTTTTTTACTAATTATGCTGGCCTTGGGTGGTTCTGCGATCGCTGGCTCCACCAGAATTGTGAAAACTGGTGAACAGGCTCTAGTGGAAAATTTAGGTATTTATAAACGCAAACTAGATCCCGGTTTGAATTTTCTTGTCCCCTTCTTAGATAAGGTCGTCTATCAAGAAACCATCCGGGAGCGGGTCTTAGATATTCCTCCCCAGCCCTGTATTACCCGTGATAATGTTTCTATTACCGTGGATGCGGTGGTCTATTGGCGGATTATGGATCTAGAAAAAGCCTACTACAAGGTACAAAATATCCAAACGGCAATGGTAAATCTGGTATTGACCCAAATCCGGGCAGAGGTAGGCAAACTGGAGCTAGATGAAACCTTCACTGCCCGTGCCCAACTGAGTATTATTTTGTTGGAAGAGTTAGATGAAGCAACGGATCCTTGGGGGGTGAAAGTTACCCGGATTGAACTACGGGATATTATCCCCGCTCAGGCAGTGCAAGAGGCGATGGAGCTGCAAATGTCTGCGGAGCGGAAAAAACGGGCTGCGGTGCTTACCTCTGAGGGGGAAAGGGAAGCAGCGGTTAACTCTGCCAAAGGTAGGGCAGAGGCACAAATTCTCCAAGCTGAAGCTCAGCAAAAAGCGATCGTGCTCAAAGCCCAAGCCGATCGCCAACAACAAGTCCTCCGGGCGCAAGCCACCGCCGAATCTTTGCAAATTATTGGTAAGGTTCTGCAAACTGACCCCCAAGCTAAGGAAGCTCTCCAGTTTGTCTTGGCTCAAAACTATATAGATATGGGCATGACTATTGGGGCTAGTAATAGTAGTAAGGTGATGTTTATGGATCCGAAGACTATTCCTGCCAGTATTGAAGGGATGAAAGCGATCGTGTCTGATACTGAAAGATTGGATAGTTTAACCTAGATAGGGGCGCAAGGCCTTAAGTTGATGCCAAGATTGGCCTTGCGCCCTGACGATTTCTAACTACCACAGAATCTAAAAGACCTAAGATAAATCATGACGGGAACCGAGTTACGAGAAATTCTAGTAAGCAAATGGGGTAAGTCCTACGATGTGCAGTTACGGCGATCGCAGGGCAAAATTTTTGTGCAAGTCATGTGGAAATATTTAGAGCAAGTATCTTTTCCCATGACTGAAGAGGAGTATCTAAATCATCTAGAAACTCTAGCTAGCTATCTTGATGGTATGGGAGGTGTGGCTCAGTTTCAAAACTATGTATCAAAAACTACCGAACGTCCCCGCCTAGGAAAAGCTGTTAGTTTTGCTCTTGATTTGGGCGATCGGCGTTCTGAGTGGATTATTGAGTAGAGGGAGGTATAGAAGGTACAGGGAGGTACAGGGAGGCAAAGAAGAATATTTATGAGAATTATAAGCAGGCTTGAAGCGCTATCCTAAAAGCTGATCAGATTTATATAGTTTTATAGGTGCATTTTTTATGGATGTCAAAGCTGCGATCGCCTTTGCTGCCGGTCAACCCCTCCGCTTAGAAACTATTCAGCTTGCCCCGCCCAAAGAGGGAGAAGTATTAGTAGAAATCAAAGCTACGGGGGTTTGCCACACCGATGCCTTCACTCTTTCTGGGGCAGACCCAGAGGGTCTATTTCCGGCAATTTTAGGCCATGAAGGCGCAGGGATCGTGGTAGAAGTGGGGGCTGGGGTGAAATCCCTCCAACCGGGGGATCATGTAATTCCCCTGTACACTCCTGAGTGTCGCAATTGTGAATATTGTCTGAGTGGCAAGACCAATCTTTGTCAAGCAATTCGAGTCACCCAAGGTCAGGGATTGATGCCTGATGGGACTAGCCGCTTTTCCTTTGAGGGGCAGCCCATTTACCACTACATGGGAACTTCCACTTTTTCTAACTACACAGTGCTGCCAGAAATTGCCCTCGCTAAGATTCGCAAAGATGCTCCCTTTGATAAGGTCTGCTATATCGGTTGTGGAGTCACTACGGGGATTGGGGCGGTGATTAATACTGCCAAGGTGGAGCCGGGAGCTACGGTGGTAGTTTTTGGCCTAGGGGGCATTGGGCTAAACGTGGTGCAGGGAGCAAGAATGGTGGGGGCTGGGATGATCATTGGGGTAGATCTAAACCCCGATCGCCAAGCCTTAGCAAAAAAACTGGGTATGACCCATTTTGTGAACCCGAAAGAAATTGCAGGGGATTTGGTAGCACATTTAGTAGAGTTGACCAAAGGGGGTGCTGATTATAGCTTTGAATGTATTGGCAATGTTAAGGTGATGCGGCAGGCTTTGGAGTGTTGCCACAAGGGTTGGGGGACTAGTGTAATTGTAGGGGTCGCCGGGGCGGGTCAAGAAATTAGCACTAGACCGTTTCAATTAGTGACGGGGCGGGTTTGGAAAGGAACTGCCTTTGGGGGAGCAAGGGGTCGGACAGATGTGCCGAAGATTGTGGATTGGTACATGGAGGGCAAAATTAATATTGATGATCTGATCACCAAGGTAATGCCGATCGAGCAAATCAATGAAGCTTTTGATCTCCTCCATCGGGGTGAGGTAATTCGGGCTGTGTTGACATTCTAATATAGTGCTCGCCACTAAGATTAGGATAGGCAAGGGGCTTAAGCCCCTTGTTATCAAGCTACTTCAACACCACAACTCCCTTGGCGATTGCCACAATCTAAAATTAAGGATATATTCTTAGCCTTTATAAGTTAATAATTCTTGGGGAACTTTCCCGCCCACTACTATCTCAAACTCTTTGACTTGTTCAGGATTTTGAAAATAATTCGGTTCAAAAGCAAGAATAGTATTGGCATAACTAAAAATACATTTTTCTTCAATTAATCCTACATCTAGAGCTACTAGCTGGCTTAGGGGTAAATTAAAAGAATTAATAGTTTCTCCCTCCTGATTTTGTAGGGAGCCAGATTGAGCGATCGCCTTGAGAACTTGGTGTAACTTGACATTGGATA
>ENA-OBLH01000072-OBLH01000072.1-metagenomes-genome-assembly--contig:-NODE-72-length-33764-cov-5.32715_pt1 | contig 33764 bp, 33 predicted proteins | sample MGYA00153382_OBLH01 | MGnify analysis MGYA00153382
TCGAATAACCGAAAGACTAACCGCCGAAGCTTCCACTCCTCTAGCCTTTCCTAAACACCTGAAATAGTGCACTTCGTTTAGGATTCCGCCAAATAGCTAAATGTCGATAATTAAAGAAAGTAACCACTAAGCCCACGTTGAATGGGCCTCGATGAATAAAGTTGATAGCTACCACGGCGTGCGGACTACACTTGAAAACAGGAGGACGATGTGCGTATTTTGTTGGTAGAAGATGATGCAGAGCTGGGTGGCGCGGTGAGCGCGAGCCTGAAACGCGAGCACTATGCGCTTGATTGGGTGACTGACGGCGCAGCGGCGGCTGCGGCACTGAGCACGTCGGAATACGATTTGATGATTCTCGATTTGGGCTTGCCGAAGCTCTCTGGGCTGAACGTGCTCAAGCAGCTACGGGGTCGCGGCGAATCGCAGCGTGCGTTGCCGGTGCTGGTCACGACTGCGATGGATGCGGTGAATGATCGCGTTGAGGGGCTGGATGCGGGTGCCGACGATTACCTCGTCAAGCCTTTCGCGCTGGACGAATTGCATGCCCGTGTTCGCGCGCTGATTCGGCGGCGCAATGCGGCCAGCAGCAGCATCATCGAGCACGGCAATTTGAGCTTCGATCTTACGTCGCGACAGGCCGCTGCTGCGGGCGTGCCGCTGGAGCTATCGGTGCGTGAAGCGGGAATTCTGGAAGTGCTGCTGCTGCGCGCTGGGCGCGCAGTGACCAAAGAGCAGTTGCTGGAAAAACTCTGCGCATGGGACAGCGATATTTCGCTCAACGCGATTGAGGTTTATGTGCATCGCCTGCGTAAAAAGCTTGAGCCTGCGGGCGTGCAGGTGCGCACCTTTCGCGGCCTCGGTTACTGCATTGACAAGGTGCGGCCGACCGAGCAGGTGTAGTTGGCGATGGGCACTTCTAGAAATTCGGCTTGTCGGGATGAAGTGCGAGGCGTGAGGCGCGCAGCAACCGGAATGTACGTCCTGGTACACGACGATTCTGTTGCGCGCGCAACGCATTGGCACCTCACGACGAAGCAATTCGTCCGAAAAACGGATTTATAGAAGTGCCCGCATGAATCTTGCCGCCCGTTTGATGGAGTGGCTGGTCGCGCCGCTGCTCTCGATCTGGCTGGTCAGCCTCGGCATCGCGCTGATGAGCGCGCGAAACACGGTGGATGCTATTCTCGACGACGGCCTGAGCAGTGCGGCGACCGTGCTCATCGCTGAATGGCAGGCGCGAGTGCCGGACGGCGTCAATGCGATATTTCCCTCAGTCGCGACCCGACAATGGATGAACATCGCGCCGCAAACGCCCATCGCGTACCTCATCGTTGACGATGCCAACGTGCCGCAATCCGGCGACCCGGACTTACTGCAATTGTTGCGTGAAACGACCGAATCGGACTTGCAATTTGCAACCACCACTGTGGCTGGGTCGCATCTGATGGCGGGTTTCAATACGGTGCTCGACGACGAGCCGATGCGCGTGGTGCGCACGAAATTTAGCTCTCGCGGACGCAATTTTGTCGTTGGTGTCGTGCAGTCGCGCGAACGTCATGCTGCGCTGCTTCGCGTCGGCACGATGCATGAAATTACCGCACAGAGTGCTACGTTATTGGTCGCGTTTTTTCTGCTCTGGTACGGTTTGAACTATGTCGCACTGCCACTCAAAACGTTGAAGTCGCATCTCGATGAACGCGGTGCTGACGATTTGCGTCCGCTGCCCGAGCAATTAGCCCCACAAGAAATCGAGCCACTGATTGATGCAGTCAACGCATTGATGGGCCGGCTGCAGGCCTCGTTTGCAGCGCAAAAGCGCTTTATCGCCAACGCCGCGCACCAACTGCGCACGCCGCTCGCGGCGCTTCGCGCGCAAAGCGAATTGCTGCAAAAAATGCCTGATGGCGCTGAGCGCGAGCAATCAATGAAGCGGCTCACCGCGACCGGCGAACGCGCGAGTCATCTCGCGACGCAACTGCTGACGCTGGTGCGCGCCGAGAGCGCGGGCACCACCAGCGTCCGCTTGCCGGTGGACTTGAACGTGCTTTGCGAAGAAGTAGCACTCGACGTGATTCCGCAGGCGCTGCTGCGCGAAATTGACTTTGCGCTAGAGACTCATGTGGGTGGAAAGGTTGAGATTGTGGGCGACGCCACGCTGCTCGGCGAAATGATTCGCAACCTGCTTGATAACGCGTTCAAGTACACCCCCTTTCGCGGCACCGTGACGCTCACGGTGCGTGCCGATCCGCCGTCGTGCGTGGTCGACGACTCAGGCCCTGGCGTCGCGCCATCGGAGCAGCACCGGATCTTTGCACCGTTTGCTCGCGTCGAGCTGGTTGACACGGAAACAGGTCTTCCCATTCCCGGCACCGGCCTCGGCCTAGCGATCGTACGCGAAGTGGCGGATGCGCACAACGCAAGCGTTCGTGTCGAAAAATCTGTGTTGGGTGGCGCGCGATTTAACGTCAGCTTTAAGTCAGGTTAGCGTCAGAGCACAGTAAGTCCCTTGCCCTAACGTCCGATTCGTAGCATATTCGTACACCAACTTACGCAAGCACGCATCGCTCTGGGCACTATTGGTGGAGAGACGGAACAAGTCTGCGGGGTGAGTGCGATCAAAAAACGTCTGGCTATAGCGCCGGACACACAAGGAGGAATCAACGTGGCAACAGCTGAAACGACAACCGGTGCGCGGGAGAGATCCCGTGCCATGACCCGAGAAGAGAAGAAGGTGATCCTGGCCTCCTCGGCAGGCACGATTTTCGAGTGGTACGACTTCTACCTCTACGGCGCGCTTGCAGCGATCATTGGGGCTCAGTTCTTCACCGCGTTCCCCGAAAACACGCGCAATGTGTTTGCACTGCTCGCCTTCGCAGCCGGCTTCATCGTGCGCCCGTTCGGCGCCCTGGTCTTCGGCATGCTGGGCGACATGATCGGTCGCAAGTACACGTTTCTGATAACCATCGTCATCATGGGTGTTTCGACCTTCCTGGTCGGCATATTGCCCAACTACGAAAGTTGGGGCGTTGCTGCTCCCGTCATCCTGATCCTGTTGCGCATGGCACAAGGTCTGGCTCTTGGCGGCGAGTACGGTGGTGCTGCGATCTATGTAGCTGAACACGCTCCGGCCAATCAGCGCGGCTACTTCACGGCGTTCATCCAGACCACGGCGACGCTGGGTCTGTTGCTGTCGTTGATCGTGATTTTGGCGGTGCAGGGCTACGTCAACGGCGCCTTCCCCGACGTGCCCCTGTTGAAGGACGGCGTGGCGGTGTTGATGGCGGACGGCAAGCCGACGATGGTCAAGGCATTCAACGCCTGGGGCTGGCGCGTTCCCTTCATCGGCTCGATCTTCCTGCTGCTGATCTCGCTCTACATCCGCCTACAAATGAACGAGAGCCCGGCCTTCAGGAAGATGAAGGAAGAGGGCCGCACATCCAAGGCACCGCTGAGCGAAGCGTTCGGTAACTGGAAGAACGGCAAGATCGCCCTCATCGCCTTGCTCGGCCTCGTCGCGGGTCAGGCCGTGGTCTGGTACACCGGTCAGTTCTACGCGCTGTTCTTCATGCAGAACGTGATCAAGGTCGACAGCTTCACGGCCAACGTGATGGTGGCCTGGTCGCTGATTCTGGGTACGGCAGGCTTCCTGGTCTTCGGCGCGCTGTCCGACCGCATCGGCCGCAAGCCGATCATCCTGGCGGGCTGCCTGCTCGCCGCTGTCACCTTCCTGCCCGTGTTCGGTTTCCTCACCAAGACCGCGAATCCGGCGATCTACAAAGCGCACCAGACGCCCGTCACGGTGACCGTGAACGCGCAGGATTGCTCGTTCCAGTTCAACCCCACCGGCACCGTCAAGTTCACCTCGTCGTGCGACATCGCCAAGGCACAGTTGGCACGGACCTCGGTCAACTACAACACCATTGATAGCGCAGCTCCGGGTACGCTGGCTGTGGTGAAGGTCGGTGAAACGTCGATCCAGTCGTATGACGCGGCCAAGCTGACCGCCGACGAACTGAAGAAGGCCAAGCCCGCGTTTGACTCCGCTCTGAACGCGGCGCTGAAGCAGGCGGGTTACCCCATGGTGCCAGCCGATAACACGACCATTGCGAAGGCTCAGAACTTCATCGACATCTTCACCCCACAGAAGTTGACGATCATCGCCATCCTGACTTACCTCGTTATCCTGGTGACGATGGTCTACGGCCCGATCGCCGCGATGCTGGTCGAGCTGTTCCCAACGCGCATCCGTTACTCGGGGCTGTCCCTGCCCTATCACATTGGTAACGGCTGGTTCGGTGGCCTGATGCCGGCGACTGCTTTCGCGATCTCCGCGCAGACCGGAAACATCTACTCTGGCCTGTGGTACGCCATCGTGATTGCGGTCATGACCGTGGTCGTCGGCACGCTGTTCGTTCCGGGTGGCACCCACAAGAAGGACATCTTCGCGGGCGACAGCGCCAAATAGGCACATGTCGACTAGCCGGGCCGAGGTCTCATTAAGGCCCCGGCCCGGCACGCATTTGGAAAGGGAAATGCCGCTTTGACCGATCTTGTGCTTTCGCAATTGACCGACCTCTTCCGCATCGGCCTGATCATTGCCCTCGTCGTCACGATGCGCAGAACCGCTGCCGTGACGGGGCGCGTGTTTCCATTGGTCTTGGGTGTGATCTTCGTGGCGGCCATGCTGCCTCTCACCATGCCAGGCGCGTCGGCGAGTCTCACCGGCGCCATCCTTGCAGGGCTGGTTTCCAACACCATCATCTTGGCCGTTGTGCTGGTCGCGACAGAGCTGATCGCACGATTGCGGCGTTGAACGCTCCGGCATAGTCCGGCACAGATGCTTGGTTGACGAAGAAAGAGGCGCGATTGCATTGCGAAGTCTGTTCGCCGTCCATCCCGAAGTGCTCGCACCGGTATTGCAGATCATTCATAGGGTGATTGCTGCGCTTCTGTTTAAACAGACCAGCATCCCGCGTACGCAAACGGCTACCGGTGCCGTCACCCTGATCCAGCGTTTCGGCTCCGCCGTCAACGTGCTACTAAAAAGAAGGCCGGGAATTCCCGGTCTTTTTTATTTGTGCGTGAGCGAGATTTCAAATCGCAATCGAACACCGGTGAGTTCAATAACATCCCCCGCAGCAAGCTCACGAGGGCCTGCCAGCGCATCGCCGTTGATGTAGGCAGGGGTGACGCCCTCACGCTGAAGTATCTGCCAGCGCGTCGGGCTCGCGCGCACGAACTCGACGACCTGCTTGCCCTCTTTGCCTAGCGTCACAGACGCTGACGTCAACATATAACGCTTGCCGGCGGCCGGGCCAGACAGCACGGCAACGCTGCCGACGAGTGATTGCGAATGCGCAGCGGGTTTGGCGGTGGTAGTCGCACGCGGCGCTTGCGACGGCGACGGAGGTTCAATGGGCAGAGCGGGCGCGGTGATCGGCGCAGGCACGACCACTGGAATCGGAACGAAATGTGAAGCGGGCTGCGTGACTCGCGCATGCGCCAAGGTTGCAGAAACAATCGGGGGCGCGCCCGATGGCAGGGTGGTGCCTTTAGGCAGCGCAGCCAACAGCGATACGTCGAGGACGGGTTCGTCGCCCAACGGTATTGCGGGGGCGGAGGACGCGGGAACCGGAGGCGGTGCGGGCTCAGCCGCAGCCGCACGCATAGGTGCGGCAATATCTGGCGGGAGCGAGGCAAGAAAGGCGGCGGCGAGGCCGGGATCCGATTCGGTGTTGACCCGCTCGCGAATCGGCGCAGGAATCGCAAAGGGCTCTATTGATTCCGGTTGCAGGAAGTTGGCAGCCGAGTCCAGTTCAGCAAAATACATCAATCGTTCGCGACCGACGCCGATTTGATCGCCATGCCGCAGCGTGTGCATCTGTGCGAGCCGCTTGCCGTTAACCCGGGTGCCGTTGGTGCTGCCCAAATCCTCCACCGTCGCCACGCCCGACACTCGGCGAATGATTGCGTGCTCGGCACTAATGCCAGGATGCTTAATGCGAACATCACATCGGCTCCCACGACCGATCAGGCTTTGCTCCGCTTTTAGCGGGAATTCAACAATAGTATTGTCTGGTTGCAACCAGAAAAGCTTAGCCATAATCTGTTATTTGTCCGTCGGTTTCTTCAAGAATTTCTGCCACCAAAGATCCGCAAGCGGCGGGTCGCCGACGCGAACAATAATGACCGAAATATTGTCCCGCCCGCCGTTGGCGTTGGCCTTATCGATGAGGAATTTGATGTGATCGCCGGGTGCTTTGTCGGTTATTAGCGCGGTTTGTATCGCCTCATCATCGACCAAATCAGACAGCCCGTCAGAGCAAAGCAGATAAAGATCACCCGGTCGCGTGCGGTATTCCTTCACATCCGCTTCGGCAATCGCATCAATGCCGAGCGCTCGCGTAATCAGATTTTTTTGTGGCGAATTCTTCGCGTCTTCTTCAGAGATCAAGCCCTTTTCAAGCTGATCCTGCACGTACGAGTGGTCTCGCGTCAGTTGTTCAAGCACGCGCTCGCGCAACCGATAGCAGCGCGAATCGCCGACGTGCGCAATGCCCACCCGTCCGTCATAGAAACGGGCGGCAACGATGGTGGTGCCCATGCCGTTTAATTCTTCGCGACCTCGGGCCACGCTGCAAATTCGGTTGTTGGCTCTTTCGATAGCACCGCGAAGCTGCCGCATCGCTACAGAAATGCCGGTGTCCGGGTCAATCCGCCCGAGATCTGTCTCGGAGATGTCGACATGCGACGAATCATCACGCACCACGTCTACCGCCAGTTGGCTGGCGACTTCTCCTGCCTGATAGCCGCCCATGCCGTCGGCCAGAACCACCAGTTTCCGCTCTCCATCGACCAGAATCGCGTCCTCATTGTGGGCACGTTCACGGCCCACGTCGCTGCCCCCGCCAAACAGCCACGGACGGCCTGGAACTGCTTTGACTTTGGAGTTGGGTGCTGCGCGCGAAGATGACATTTACATAATGTACTAAACCGTGCCGCATTTAGCTTGCGATCAGACAGAACGAAGGGCTATGAGCCTGACGAGGTGCGATTTCAGGCACTCGCCTCGACTAGGATCGGTTTAAGTAGGGTAACCACTACGCTGGGATCGACGCCGACTAGGAAGCCCCGTTTGCCGCCATTGATATAGATGCGCGGAAGCGCGCAAATGCTGCGCTCCACATACACCGTGAGCGGCTTGCGCGTTCCAAACGGCGAGGTGCCGCCCACCGTGTAGCCAGTGTGTCGCAGCGCGGTTTCTGGCGCGCAGGGCGTGACCGTCTTGCAACCGCGAATCCGCGCCAGACTTTTTGTAGAGACTTCCCGATCGCCGTGTTGCAGGCAAATGAACGCGGTTTTCGTCTCGTCCTCAAGCACAATGGTTTTGACGACCGTGTGCTCCTCCACGCCGAGCGACGCGGCTGAATGTTCCGTACCACCGCGGTCGACGTACTCGTACAGATGCGCGGAAAAAGCGGCCTTGCCCGCGCGTAACGCACGAACTGCTTGAGTAACAGGGATGTCTTCGTCTTTCGCCATGAGCGCCCTATTGCCCTCTCGGATGATGCTGTTGGTGAACCAGCTTTAGGCGCTCACGTGCCACGTGAGTGTAGATTTGCGTGGTGGTGATGTCACTGTGTCCGAGCAGCATTTGCACCACGCGCAGATCGGCTCCATGGTTAAGTAAGTGTGTCGCAAACGCATGACGCAACGTATGCGGCGATAGCGCACCGGCGCTGATATCAGCGGTCACCGCGTGGCGTTTGACGACGTACCAGAACGCCTGTCTCGTCATCGGTTCGCCGCGTGCCGTTAGAAACAGATAGTCGCTATGCTTTGGCGGGCTGAGCCAAAACGCGCGTGCGCCAGTGAGATGCCGTTTAATCCACGTCAGCGCCACTTCACCCAACGGCACCAGCCGCTCCTTTGAGCCCTTGCCGAGCACTTTGATCACGCCTTGCTCCACGTTGACTTGAATAAGTTTGAGCCCCACCAGCTCGCTCACCCGTAAGCCCGATGCGTACAGTGTTTCCAGCATCGCGCGATCTCGCTCGCCAAGCGGCGTTGCGGTGTCTGGCGCGGCCAGCAGCGCCTCCACTTGCGTCTCAGATAGATTTTTGGGCAAGTAGCGGGAATTGCGCGGCGCATCGATCAAATCGCAGGGGTTTTGCGCTAGTTGACCCGCGTCCACTCGCCATCCATAAAACCGCTTCAAAGTCGAAAGCCGCCGATTGACTGAACTGGCGCGAGCCAACTCGGCAAACTGCGCGGCGAGGTACGCCTCAATATCGCTTCTCGTCACGTCAGCAGCAACCAATTTTCGCGTCACGCACCATTTGAAGAAGCGAGCCATATCTTGCCGGTAGCTGGCCAGCGTCGCAGGCGAGAGTCCATCGGATAGCCACAGATGATCACAGAAGCGATCAACCTCAGCGCTATCGCTCCCGGTCATGGTCACGAGTTCGTCGCCTCATAAAGCTCGCGACCCAGCGTCAACGCATCGTAAGCGGGTAACCCGGTCGCGCGAGACACGGTGGCATGTGGCGGCGTGTTTGCCCATTCAAACAGGCACAGGCCAATGGACGGATGTTCGAGCTGACACCCTCGCGTCAACTCAACCCGCTCGGCCTCGGCGCGATGCACATCCAGCGCCTGCGATTGGTTCATTATCGCAGATACAAAGTGCGATTGTCGCGCTAGCGTAAATACGAGCACATCCGCAGGAATGTCTGCGCCCGCCCGCACCGATCTGTCAAACGCGGCTGAGCCAATCGTCAATATGGCGACGCCACCGCGATCTCCAATTGCCTGTTGCAAGCGTTTGACGTGCAGCAACGAAGAGATTTCAACCGATATCGGCAAACAGCCTGCGCGAGTAAGTTGGTAGCGAACGAGAAATCCGCAGGTGGTCATGATTGCACCCACCCCTTGCGCCACTAGCCCACGGCCCGCAGCGACGAACGCGTCAGTGTTCAGGCAATGCCCGTTAACGACAGGTTGTGCAAACGCACCCATAATGCAGTCAATTTGAACCGGAAATGGCCAAGATGCACGATTGCGCGCATCACCCACGGGTCGCACGAACGCAATGTCGAGCATAATCATTCCTAGCGGCGCAGGCATTTTTGTGTGCGGTGTTTGCTGAGAGAGGTGCAGTGGTGCAGCATGAATTATGCGACGTAAGTTAGCAGCAGCATCCGGGCATCGGTTCGGAAAATGGAGGTTTCCATACCGCACTAACTGCACGAAAAAAGTAACAATCTAGCCTTATATGCGGTGCGACCCGTTATTTGACGCGCCGGACGAAATCAACTCAATTTTGGAGAACGAAATGACCTCACCGTGGAGAGTAATCGCGCTTGGCGCAGCATTGGCCGCAGCATCAAGCGTTGCGCAAACTAAATGGGACTTACCCGGCGCCTATCCATCAGGTAATTTCCACTCGGAGAATCTGGTGACGTTTGCCAATGATGTTGACAAGGCGACCGCTGGAAAATTAAAGATCACCGTGCATGCGGGCGCTTCGTTGTTCAAAGCGCCCGAGATCAAACCTGCTGTACAGCGCGGTCAAGCGCAGATGGGCGAAGTGTTGCTCACCAATCTTGAAAACGAAGACGCGATGTTTGGTATTTCCGGCGTGCCGTTTATCGCAACGAGCTACGATTTATCAGCAAAGCTCCACAAGGCCTCGCGCAAAATGATTGAGGATCGTTTCGCGAAACAAGGCTTGATGTTGCTCTACAGCGTGCCGTGGCCGCCGCAAGGAATTTACTCGAAGAAGCCGCTCGCGCAGTTGTCGGATTTGAAAGGCAGCAAATGGCGTTCGTATTCGCCTGTGACGGCGCGGCTGGGCGAGCTCGCCGGTGCGCAATCGGTGACGATTCAAGCGGCGGAACTTTCGCAAGCGCTCGCAACGGGTGTGGTTGAAAGCTATGTGTCATCGGGCGCAACGGGCTTCGATTCGAAAACGTATGAGCACGTGAAAAATTTCTATGATGTACAAGCGTGGTTGCCAATGAACGGCATCATCGTTAATCGTGCTGCTTTCAACGCGCTCGATAAAGCAACGCAAGACGCGGTACTTAAAGCGGGTGCCGATGCCGAAGCGCGCGGCTGGAAAATCTCTGCTGAAAAAACGACGTGGTACGCCGATCAACTCAAAGCAAAGGGCATGAACTTCGTGCCGCCCGCTCCTGCGTTTGCTGCGGAGCTGCGCAAGATTGGTGAGACGATGGCCGCCGATTGGGTAAAGAAGGCCGGACCTGATGCACAGGCTGCACTTGAGGCGTTTTTGAAGATGTAGTTTGACCGCATCGCCGCGTTCGCGCGGGGCAGGTGTCAGAAACGAGCCAGCGTTGTCGAAAGCCGACGCTGGCTTTTTTTATGGGTTGTTGTGAATTGCATCATCGAAAAAATCGATGATTCCATAGAAATACTTTTTGCTTGTAGTTCGTACAAAGCAGCGACACAATCCGCTATGCGTGCCGCTTCGCGTGCAGTATCGACGTGGTTTGCCGCGATTACAAATAGCGCGCTTCGTGTTTTGAATCAGAAAAAGGAAAGGGGAAAAACGTATGCGCAAGTGGGTTCATCGTTGCATCGATTTTTTTGGCTACGTGTCTGCGGCATTCGTATTTGGCATCTTTGTCGTCATGCTTGGCGCGGCGCTATTGCGAACGTTCCAAGTGCCGGTAGGCGGGTCAGATGACATCGTTTCGTGGATGACAGCTGCGGCGGCATTTTTTGGTTTGGCGCACACGTTTCATCACGGTGATTTTGTTCGCATGAGTCTGGTCATCGAAAAATTCGAACCTGTTGCGCGGCGCTGGGTTGAACTTGCAGCATTAACGGTGGGCGTGCTGTTTACGGCGTATTTGACGTATTCGGTGGCAGCGTACGTGTATGACAGCTACGTCTTTGGCGACGTAGCAGACGGACTCATTCCGTTAAAAAAGTGGATTCCGCAGAGCTCAATTGTTATCGGTTCGTTGCTGCTGTTTATCGCTTTACTCGATGAATGGATCAACGTCGCAAAGGGCAATCGCCCCGACTATGTCCTTGCGGTCGAAGAACGACACGCCAAGGGCGACTTTAGCGAGGACATGTAATCATGGGTGTTGCAGAAATCGGTGGCATCCTGCTCATCTTCATGATGTTGCTGTTGTGTGGAGGCGTGTGGATTGCGATGACGCTTGCGATTACGGGCTGGATCGGGATGGTGTTTTTCACTGCGCAACCGCCCGCAATTTGGGGCAAAAATTTGTTCTATTCGATGTGGGAATCCAGCGCGTCGTGGGAATTGGCGGCGTTGCCACTTTTCATTTGGATGGGCGAGATTTTGTTTCGCACGCGGCTTTCGGAGCAAATGTTCTCCGGCCTCGCGCCGTGGCTTAATCGGGTGCCTGGCCGAATGATGCACACCACGATTCTGGGTTGCGGAATTTTCGGCTCGGTATCGGGCTCGTCGGCTGCGACATGTGCAACGATTGCAAAGGTCGCATTGCCCGAACTCAAGCGTCGTGGTTACGATGAAAAACTCGCCATCGGATCGCTTGCGACCGCTGGCACGCTTGGCATTTTGATTCCACCGTCGATCACGATGGTGGTCTACGCTGTGGCAGCAGACGCGTCGATCATTCGTATTTTCCTTGCGGGTTTTTTGCCTGGTCTATTGTTGATGTTTCTTTTCTCGGGCTACATCGCCTGGTGGTCAATTCGCAATCCTGACAAAGTGCCAACGTCGGGTATCGACATGACGTTTCGACAGAAAATATATGAGTCGCGTCATTTGATTCCATGCACGTTGCTTATTGTTTTTATCGTTGCGGTGTTAATTGCAGGCTGGGCGACGGCGACGGAATGCGCAGCGTATGGCGTATTGGGTTCGCTCGTGATTGCATGGCAGAGCAAGATGCTCAGCTGGCAAAGCTTTCGCGATTCGCTAATGAGCGCAACGCGGGTGTCATGCATGATTATGTTCATCCTCGCGGGCGCAGCGTTTTTAAAGCTCACCATGGCGTTCACTGGTATTCCGCGCGAGCTCGCGGAATGGGTGAACGCGATGAATCTGCATCCATACACGTTAATCGCCGTGCTCGCAGTTTTCTACATTATTCTCGGCACAGCACTTGATGGTATTTCAATGATCGTGCTCACTGCCGCCGTCGTGTTGCCAATGATTCAGAAAGCAGGATTTGATTTAATTTGGTTCGGCATATTCGTGATTCTGCTCGTCGAAATTGCGGAGGTCACGCCGCCAGTGGGCTTCAATCTATTCGTATTGCAAAACATGACAGGCAAAGACAGCAACGTGATAGCACGCGCAGCGATTCCGTTTTTTGTGATGCTCGTGGTTTGCATTCTGTTGATTACGGTGTTCCCGCAAATTGTCACCATCGTGCCCGATTGGATCATGGGCGTACAGAAATAGTCCGGCTACGATATGAACCTGCGTTTTGTTGAGGCGTTTTACTGGGTAGCGAGCCTGCGCTCAGTTTCGCGCGCCGCCGAAAAGCTTTTCATTACGCAGTCGGCGATGTCGTCACGCATCGCTGGGCTTGAAGAAGAACTCGGTACGTTGTTACTGGATCGACGCGATAAATCGTTTCGGCTTACCGTGGCGGGCGCGCGGTTTCTCATTCATGCACAAAAACTGCTTGAGCTTCAGCGTGTTGCCAAGGCAGAGCTGAGTGGCGGTAATATAGTCGGCGATCAAGTGCTGCGCGTCGGTGCGATTGAATCGGTCATGCATTCATGGCTGATAGATTGGCTTTCTGAGTTGCGCAAGCAACATCAAGGGCTCGCCATTGAGCTGACCGTGGAAACAACTCCGCTTCTGCTCGATCATGTGCGGCGTGGTGTTGTTGATCTCGCATTCGCCGCAGCACCTGCGACGGGTGATGGTGTACGCAGCGCGCTGATGCCTGCAATGCCGATGGTGTTCATGGGCAATCGCAGCGTGCAAAACAAGCGCAGCTATAGCGCCGAAGAATTGGTCGCGATGGACATCATGACTTTCCAGCGCGGCTCGCAGCCCTACGTTGCGCTTGTTGATCTGCTGCGCGAAGCGAACATTGAAGGCGCACGAATTCACGCAATCTCTTCGATTTCTGCAATGGTAGAGCTTGTCGAGGCGAATTTTGGTGTTGCTACGCTGCCGTACGCGGCTGCAATGCGGCTGAGTACAAATCGCAACGTTTGCGCGCTGCGCTCAGCGTTGTCGCTGCCACCGCTTACCATTTTCGCGAGCTATCGCGCCGATCCTGCATCGATCAATATGACCGCTGCGCTCGCCTCAGCGTGTGAATGTGCTGAGCGACTCGATGCAAAAGCGAAGCGCACCGCATCGAAAAAATCGATGTCTTGACAGAAAAATTTTGCGTTTGCGTCATACCTGTGTGTTCGTGAAAATCGCATTCATGCCGTTGTGATGTTGTCGCTAAAACGTCATGTGATTCAAAAGGAGACAGCGTGAGCTGCGCAGTGACCGAAACACGAACAGAAGATTCGCACGCAGCGGAGCGAGCACTGCGCGTGCAAATTCGACGCGGTGATTTTCGTTCACACACAAGCGGTGTCGCCAACGATTTTGTTCAAGGCAACGTTGTGATCCTGCCGCAACAGTATGCAGAAGATTTTGCCGCGTTTTGCGAGCGCAACCCAAAGCCATGTCCGGTACTCGCAATGAGCGATGTTGGTGATCCGATGTTGCCATCGCTCGGTCGCGACATCGACATTCGCACTGATGTGCCGCAGTACCGCGTGTGGCGCGGTGGTGAACTCGTGTCTGAGCCTTACGACATCAGCGCTCTGTGGCGCGATGATCTTGTGACCTTCGTCATCGGTTGTTCGTTTTCATTTGAATGGGCGCTTGCGCAAGAGGGCATTGCGTTGCGACACGTCAGCGAGGGCAAGAACGTTGCGATGTACCGAACCAATATTGCCACAACGCCCGCTGGAAAATTCTACGGTTCGCTGGTCGTGTCGATGCGTCCGCTCAATGCACGCGATGCGGTGCGTGCTTACGAGATCACGTCGCGCTACCCGCGCGTGCATGGCGCGCCGATTCACATGGGCGATCCGTCGGTGATCGGTATCGCTGATTTGCAAAAACCGGATTACGGCGACGCCGTTGCTGTGAAAGCCGATGAAACGCCAGTTTTCTGGGCGTGTGGCGTCACACCACAAGCGGCGATCACTCAAGCCAAGCCCGATTTCTGCATCACTCACGCGCCGGGCGCGATGCTCCTTACTGATCTGCTGAATTCTCAACTCACACACTAACGAGGGCTACTTTATGAAACTGATAACAAAAACTTTTGCAACGTTCGCGACTGCTGCGTTCGCATCGATGAGCTTTGCACAAACGAAGTGGGACATGCCGACCGGTTACGGTGTTGGCAGTTTCCAGACGCAAAATGTGCAGCGCTTTGCCGATGATGTCGAAAAGGCAACGGGCGGGAAACTCAAGATCACTTTGCATCCGAACGGATCGTTGTTCAAGGCCAACGAAATTCGTCGCGCGGTTCAGACCGGGCAATCGCAAGCCGGCGAATTCATCGTTAGCGGCGCAGCGAATGAAAACGCGATCTTCGGTGTGGATTCGATTCCATTCTTAGCCACTAGTTACGACGAAGCAAAACGACTGCATAACGCCGCGAAACCCACGACGGATAAGCTGCTTGCAGGTTACGGCATGAAAGTGCTGTTTGCTTCACCGTGGCCCGGACAAAATTTGTATTCACGCAAAGCCATCGCTGGACCGCAAGACCTCTCCGGCACCAAGATGCGCGCCTATAACCCGGCCACGTCGCGCATTGCGCAGTTGCTCAAAGCGCAACCCACCACGATTCAGCTTGCCGATTTGCCACAGGCTTTGACAACAGGCGGCGTTGATAACTTTTTGACATCGAGCGCGAGCGGTATTGAAAACAAACTGTACGAGCAAGTGAAATTTTTCTATTCGGTAAATGCGTGGCTGCCGAAAAATGTGATCGTGGTGAATCAAAAAGCGTTTGATGCGCTTGATAAGACAACACAAGACATGGTGATCAAAGCGGGTGCTGATGCCGAAGCTCGTGGCTGGGCAACCAGCCAACAGAAAGACGAGGAGTTCACCAAAGAACTCGTTGCGCGCGGCGTGAAGGTTAGCCCACCCAGCGACGCGTTGCGCAAAGAGCTGGAAACAATCGGCGCGACGATGACCGAGGAATGGCTCAAGTCTGCGGGTGCCGACGGTCAAACAATCATCAACGCGTATCGAAAACAGTAGCGCAGCAGCGCAGTATCGCTTCGCGGTGGCACGACCAGTTCGACGCAATCTAGTGGCTTTCGCGTCAAGTATTAGCAGGAAAGGCAGATGTTGGGCAAGGTGCCGGCCGATCGTCATTCGGTCGGTCGCTCGACTCGGGAGACGCGTAATCGCAGGTGGGCGCGTAGGATTCTCTTAGGCTGGTCGGCGCTATTGCAGCCGGTGCCGCTTTCGCAGCATCGCAGGTCGAGATGTTATTTCGATGGTCCTGTGCTACACGTTCAGGTTGCTATAAAACGAGTCACCAATATAGGCGACTTCTAAACGATTTCAATCACTACGGAGGTTAAGATGGGCTGTTCCAATTTGTTTGTTGCAATGGTATTGATGATGGTCGCGAGCGTTTCGTTAGCACAAGCACCGTGGCGGCTCGCATCAGGCTATAGTGACACTTCGTCTCACACAACAAACCTACGAGAGTTTGCGAACGATGTGTCGCGCAGCACAGACGGCAAGCTCAACATCGATATCCGCAGTAACAATTCGCTTGTTAAGCTCGCAGACATTCGCAACGCCGTGGGTGCGGGTACGGTCGAGCTCGGTGAAGTGATTCTCACCGGCTTGTCGAAAGAATTTCCGCTTGCAGGCGCTGATGCTGTGCCGTTCGTCGTGAGCTCGCTCACCGATGCGCAGCGGCTCTGGAGTTTGCAACGACCTGCGCTTGAGAGGCAGCTCGACGCGAAAGGGCTCGTCTTGCTGTATGCCGTGCCTTGGCCGAGCCAGGGGCTGTATTCTGCGCGACCGATCATCAAAAAGACAGATTTCTCTGGCGCGCGTATGCGCACGTACAACGCGACAACCGTGCGCATCGCCGAGCTGCTCGGCGCGAGTTCTGTGGACGTGCCTATGGTGCAAGTCGCTGACGCATTGGCGACTGGGCGCATGGACAGCATGATCTCATCCGCCGTGACGGGCGTTGAAAACAAGGTCTGGACGCATCTGAAATATTTCTATGAAATAAATGCCTGGACGCCGAAGAACGCCGTAATCGTGAACGCCGTAGCGTTTGCGGGACTCTCATTGACTCACCAGCGCGCCTTGCGCGAGGCCGCAAAAGCTGCGGAAGAACGCGGATGGGCGATGAGTCGAGCCGCTGCGCAAGAAGCCGTGCAAGCGCTCAGAGCGAATGGTGTCAAAGTGGAGGCGATGCCGCAGCATCTGGAACGGGCATTCACACTTCTTGGCGAGCGCTTCTCGCGCGATTGGATTCGGGAAGCGGGCACTCAGGCGGGCGAGCTTTTCACCGCTTTCTTTCTCAGACTTCCGAGTAGCGCGCTAGATGCGGCGAAGTCGAGCGCGACGGCTACCGACGCAGTTAACTCATCATTGGTTGTAGCAAAACGGTAATCATGTACGACATCACTCAAGCAGGTGCGCGGTGGCAATTCTGGATAGATCGCGGTGGCACCTTCACCGACATCGTAGCGAAGCAGCCAGACGGATCGCTCGTCACGCACAAGCTGCTCTCTGAACATCCTGAGCGCTACCAAGACGCGGCGGTTCAGGGGGTGCGCGATTTGCTCGGTCTCCGTCCAGACGAGCCGATTCCAGCGGATCAAATCGAAGCGGTCAAGATGGGTACAACCGTCGCGACCAATGCGCTGCTTGAACGCAAGGGCGAACGCACGCTGCTTGTCGTGACGCGGGGTTTTCGCGATCAGCTTCGTATCGCCTATCAGGCGCGTCCCAAGCTTTTTGTGCGCAAGATTGAGTTGCCCGAGTTGCTTTACGATTTAGTGGTTGAGGTGGATGAGCGTATCGCCGCGCATGGCGATGTTGTGTTGCCCTTGAACGAAGCGAAGGCACGCACTGATTTGCAAGCTGCATTCAATAAGGGCTTCCGAACCGTTGCCGTATGTCTGATGCACGGCTACCGCTACACCCAGCATGAAGCGGCGCTGAAGTGCATCGCTCAGGACATCGGCTTTACGCAGATCAGTGTGTCACATGAAGTGTCGCCTCTGATGAAGTTCGTTTCGCGTGGTGACACCGCCGTGGTCGATGCCTACTTGTCCCCAATCCTGCGACGCTACGTTGAGCAGGTGCAATCGGCGCTCGGCAACGTGCGTCTGCAATTTATGCAAAGCTCGGGCGGGTTGACCGACGCACGCAAGTTTCAGGGCAAGGATGCGATCCTGTCCGGTCCGGCGGGCGGCATTGTTGGCGCGGCGGCGGTCACGCAGCTTGCGGGCTTCGACAAGATGATCGGCTTCGACATGGGTGGCACGTCTACTGACGTGACGCATTTCGCGGGCGAGTACGAACGTGCGTTCGAGACTGAAGTTGCTGGCGTTCGTTTGCGTGCGCCGATCATGCAGATTCATACGGTGGCGGCAGGTGGCGGATCGATCTGCACATTCGATGGCAGCAAGTTTCGCGTCGGGCCAGAGAGCGCCGGCGCCAATCCCGGCCCTGCCGCGTATCGTCGCGGCGGCCCCTTGACGGTGACCGACTGCAACGTAATGGTCGGCAAGTTGCGTTCCGAACTATTTCCCGCTGTGTTCGGCCCGAATGGTGACGAACCGCTCGACACCTGCGTAGTCTTCGAAAAATTTGAACTGCTTGCCTTGCAGGTCGAGAAAGCGACCGGACAAAAAAAGTCACCAGAGGAAATCGCGGCAGGCTTTCTGCGTATCGCCGTGGAGAACATGGCTAACGCGATCAAGCACATCAGCGTGCAGCGCGGCTATGACGTTACTGAATACACGCTCACTTGCTTCGGCGGCGCCGGTGGCCAGCATGCCTGCATGGTGGCCGATGCACTGGGCATGCAGCGCGTTTACATCCACCCGTTCGCGGGTGTTCTGTCCGCGTACGGCATGGGTCTCGCCGACGTGCGCACGCTCAAGCAGGCGGCAGTGGAGAAGGAATTGTCGGACCAGTTGCTCGCATCACTTGCCGCCGAGTTCACCGCGCTCGGTACACATGCGCGCGCTGATGTAGAGGCGCAGGGACTTTCCGCTGCACAGGTACGCGTGGTGAATTCGCTCGCGCTCAAGTACGACGGTACCGATACGACAATTGAGTTGCCGCTCGAAGCATCCACGTCGCAGGCATCGTTGCTCAAGGCATTTGAAGCGACCTATCGTCAACGGTATGGTTTCCTGATGCCGGGTCGTGCCTTGGTAGTGGAAGCGGTTGCTGCGGAGGCGATAGGCCATGCGCAGTCCGCGCAAGAAGCGCTGCCCGATCTTGCGCTGCGCGTTGATGGTTTGCATGCGCGTGCCGAGGTCAAAGTATTCAGCGACGATGCGTTGCGACCGACGCAAGTGTTTTATCGCGAAGATCTGCGTCCCGGCGACGTTATTGTTGGCCCCGCGATCATCAAAGAGCCGATCGCGACTACGATAGTTGAGCCCGAATGGCGCGCGGTCGTTACAACACAAAATCACCTCCTACTCGAACGCACAAAAAAAGCCGAACGCGCCCACGCAATCGGCACGACGGCTGATCCGGTGTTACTCGAAGTGTTCAACAATCTGTTCATGGCGATTGCCGAGCAGATGGGCGTCACGCTGGCCAACACCAGTTATTCGGTGAACATCAAGGAGCGTCTCGATTTCTCCTGTGCGATTTTTGATCCCGAGGGCAATCTCGTCGCCAATGCGCCACATATGCCGGTGCATCTGGGCTCAATGGGCGAAAGCGTTCGCGTGATTCTGGAGAAACGTGCGGGCGCGATGAAACCGGGCGACGCCTTCGTGCTCAACGCGCCGTACGCAGGCGGCACGCACATTCCCGACGTCACGGTAGTGAAACCTATTTTTCTGGAAGGCGAAACGACACCGCTGTTCTATACCGCCGCGCGCGGCCATCACGCTGACATTGGCGGCATCACGCCGGGTTCGATGCCACCGTTCTCGAAACACATCAGCGAAGAGGGCGTGCTGCTCGATAACGTGCAACTGGTTCGTGAGGGCGTGTTTCTCGAAGACGAACTCACGTACATCCTGACTCATGATGCACATCCAGTGCGGAATGTTGCGCAGAACATAGGTGACCTGCGCGCGCAAGTCGCGAGTTGCAATAAGGGCGCGAACGAACTGACCAAGATGGTGGAACACTTCGGTCGTGAAGTGGTTGTGGCCTACATGAACCACGTGCAGGACAACGCGGAAGAGAGCGTTCGGCGCGCGATTCATAAGCTCACTGACGGCGAGTTTGGTGTGGATCTGGACGACGGTAGTCACATTCACGTCAAGGTGTCGATCAACCGTGCCGAGCGTACGGCAAAGGTCGATTTCACGGGAACTTCGGCACAACGCCCCAGCAATTTCAACGCACCGCGCAGCGTGAGTCGCGCTGTGGTGCTCTACGTTTTTCGCACACTTGTTGATGATGAAATTCCGATGAACGCGGGTTGCCTGAAGCCCATCGACATCGTGATTCCAGACGGCAGCATGTTGTCGCCCGTGTATCCAGCAGCAGTGGTCGCAGGCAATGTGGAAGTGTCGCAAGCCGCAACTAACTGCCTCTACGGTGCGCTTGGCGTGCTGGCCGGGGCCTACGGCACCATGACCAACTTCACCTTTGGCAACGACATGTATCAGTATTACGAAACGATCTCCGGCGGCTCCGGCGCAGGCCCCGATTTCGACGGCACGAGTGTCGTGCAATGCCACATGACCAACTCGCGACTGACCGACCCCGAGGTGCTCGAATTCCGCTATCCAGTGCGCGTTGATTCGCACACGATTAACGCAGGCACGGGCGGCAAAGGCAAGTTTCATGGCGGCGACGGTGCTGATCGGCGCATCCGCTTCCTGTCACCGATGACGGCAGCAATCCTCGGCAACAATCGTGTCAATCGACCGCACGGCATGGACGGCGGCGAACCGGGCGTTGCTGCAAAAAACTGGGTAGAACGCGTCGACGGCAGTCGTGAAGACTACGGCCATATTTGCGAAGTTGAAATGCAGGTGGACGACGTGTTCGTCATTCAAACCCCCGGCGGCGGCGGTTTCGGCAAGGCGAGTTGAAGAAGTAGCCGCGATGAAGCGCAGCGGAATCGCGGAACCTCCACATGTGGCAACTGAGGCGGCAAAATAGCGTGATGAAAACGATCTATAACGCCGCCCATTCGCTACATCGCGCCGAGCATGAATTTTTTCGTGGTGAGAAGGTGCCTGCCTTTGAAAAACCTGAGCGCGCGGATTGGGTGGTGGCCGCCGTTCACATGGCGACGCTGGGCGAAGTGATCGCGCCGACGCCGCATGACGACGCGGCAATACTCAAAGTTCACAGCGAGGGTTACGTCAACTTTATTCGTGGCGCGCATGCGGAATATGCGGCGCTCGGCGGCACGGGTGATGCGTTCCCTGCTGCATGGCCGATTCGCGGTATGCGCTCGGATATTGAGCCGAAAAATTTTGCGGCGCGCATGGGTTTGTATTCGTTCGATGCGGGCTCGCCGCTCACTGCCGGAACGTGGGCGGCGACGCGTGGCGGTGCCGATTGCGCGCTAACTGCAGTTGGCTTGCTTAACGCGGGCGAGCAAAGCGCGTTCGTGCTCACGCGTCCACCCGGACATCATGCAGGGCGCGATTTTTTCGGAGGCTATTGCTTTCTAAATCACTCGGCTATCGCCGCGCAGGCGCTACGTGATTCGGGCTGCAATCGTGTGGCGATTCTCGATGTTGATTATCACCACGGCAACGGCACGCAGGACATTTTCTATGCGCGTGACGACGTATTTTTCGCGAGCATTCATGGCGACCCAATGACCGAATATCCGTTCTATCTCGGGCATGCTGACGAGACGGGTAGCGGCACAGGCGTAGGCTTTAATCTGAACTTGCCGCTAGCTGCGGGCAGCTCGGTGGCAACGTGGTTCGCGTCACTCGACCAAGCAATCAAACGCATCGAAGCGTTCAAACCCGATTCTCTGGTGGTGTCGCTCGGCGTTGATACGTTTGAAGGCGATCCGATCTCGCACTTCAAGCTGAAAACGTCCGATTACCCATCGATGGGCGAAAAGATCGCAAGGCTCAATGTGCCGACGTTGTTTGCGATGGAAGGTGGCTATGCCGTCGCTGAAATTGGCGACAACGTGGTGGGCGTGCTGACGGGCTTTGCTGGCCTTTAGTTGCGCTTTTGTACTGGCTTCGGAATACCTGTTGCACCCTTGGTCAACACCATCAGCCCAAGCTGAATCAGAAAATCGAGCAGGTCGAATTTGCTGTCGTTGGGCTTGGTCGCGGCGATGACTTCGCACTGCGCGCCGGACGCGAACAGCAGCGCGTTTTCAGCACCTTCCGCGCGCGTGGTGAGGATGGCTTCCTCGTCTCGCGAGTATTCGTGACAATACTTGGTCGTGATGACGACTTCGCTTTTGCTGACCGCGTATTGATCCGTGGCTTTGCGCGTGACGCGAATGGTGGCTTCCTGCGCAAGGCTCGCAGATGTGAACGTCACGATCAGCAGCGAGGCGACCGATTGCTTCAATAATTTCATAGAACGAACGCTATCACTTTGGCAGGCGCATGGCGAGCGTTGCGATATCGATGTGAGCAATCAGCTTTTTGCTGTAGCCATTTATACACAGGGGCTAAGGCTCATAACTGGCAAAAGTCGACTTAGCCATGAATCGGTGCCTATGCCCGTGTTAAATAGAGCTTTCAGAATAAAGCTGTACCTCACAGCAAGCGAGAAACTACGCAATCACCCCGCCGCCCAGACACACGTTGCCACGGTAAACAACTGCATACTGCCCCGGCGTCGGTGCCCATTGGCCTTCATAAAAATCGAGCGTTGCGTTTACATGCGTCGCATCGGCGGGAACATAAACGCATGCCGCATCCGGCTGCCGATAACGCGTTTTGGCTCCGTAACCATTACCCGCAAACGGTTCCGCGCCCGAAATCCAGTGCGTGTTCACCATCGGCACGTCCGTTCGCCGCAACGCCGGATGCTCACGTCCCTGTACCACGATCAACGTGTTCGCCGCCATGTCCTTGCCCGCCACGTACCACGGCGCGCCTGAGCCATCGCGGCTGCCGCCAATGTGCAAGCCACCGCGCTGGCCCAGCGTGTAATACGCCAAGCCCTGATGCTGGCCAACGTGTTCGCCTTCCGGTGTGATCATTTCGCCGGGAGTTTTGGGCAGATAGCTTTCCAGAAATTCGCGGAACGGTCGCTCGCCAATAAAGCAAATGCCGGTCGAGTCTTTTTTTGCGAAATTCGGGATGCGTTCACGTTCGGCAATCACGCGAACGTTGCGCTTCGGCATGTTTGCCAAAGGAAACATGGCTTTTGACAGCTGCGCCTGCGTCAGGCGATGCAAAAAGTACGACTGATCTTTGGTGTCGTCGTCGCCTTTGAGCAGTTCAAAGTGACCATCTGCTTCACGAACACCAGCGTAATGCCCGGTCGCGATTTTGTCTGCGCCTAGCCGCATCGCGTGGTCGAGAAAGGCAGCGAACTTGATTTCGGTGTTGCACAACACGTCGGGGTTCGGCGTACGCCCCGCCTGATACTCAGCCAAAAAGTACTTGAATACGCGATCCTTGTATTCGGTGGCGAAATTCACCACCTCGATGTCGATGCCAATGTGATCGGCCACGCCGACCGCGTCGACCAGATCCTCGCGCGTCGAGCAATATTCGCTGTTGTCGTCGTCTTCCCAGTTCTTCATGAAGATACCGAGTACGTCATGGCCTTGCTCTTTGAGCAGCCAAGCGGTGACGGCAGAATCGACGCCGCCGGAGAGACCGACTATTACTTTCATGGGTGTTATTTTCGCTTAAAAAAACAGGGAAAGAAAAAAGGCACCCGAAGGTGCCTTTTTTATCCGACGCGTCCGAAGGACGCGGACGAATTAAGCAGCTTTTTTAGCGACTTTTTTTGCTTTTTTTGCTTTTTTTGCTTTTGCTTTTTTCTCTGCTTTAGCAGGAGCGGCTTCTTTAGCAGCAGCAGGAGCAGCGGCAGCAGGAGCAGCAGCTTTAGCTGGGGCAGCAGCAGGCGCAGCGGCTGGTGCAGCTGGAGCTTGTGCGAAAGAAACAGCGGCGAAAGCCGAAGCGATAAGGGCGGTTAACAGTTTGCTCATTTTCAAATCCTCTAGAGTTGGTTTTTTTGCGTAGCTCGATTTTCACAAGCCTGTGCCGATAACGAACGCACTTTTGTGTTGGTTGACACGAAACATTACAAAAAGAACGCAAACCGGAGCTCCCCTGCTTGCACTCTTGCTGTAAGTCACTCGGGGCAACCCCAGAAGCGAATACTTTTTTACAGCTCAACCCAAAATTTTACGCACAGATTAGGGAAAACGTGCATCTCAGGAACTTTTACGGACTGTTCTTGTCGCCCGACTGTGTCAAATAAGCACGGAGCAGCGGAATCGTTACCGCGCGCTTTTGCGCCAGCGACATCCGATCAATCCCCGCCAACGTTTGACATAACGACGTCAAATCTCGCTGGGCGTGGCTTAGCAGGTAGGCAAGTACTTCCTGGCTGACGCTAAAACCACGGCTCGCGGCGTAATGTGACAACGCCAGCGCCAACCCATCTTGCGGAATCGGCAAAATTTCCAGCGCCAGCCCGCTGCCCATCCGGGTGCGAATATCGTCGCGCATCGACCATAAGCTGGGTGCTGACCGGCCCGTGGCGAGCGTGCAACCGCCCGATTGCGCGACGTGATTGAAGGCAGTGAACAAGAAGCCCTGTTGTTCGACTGACAGTCGATCCGCGTCATCCACGCAGAGCACATCCGTTTCCACGAACGGATCGTCCGGGAACGCAGCGTCGGTCGAAAGCCGCGTCACCCGCAGGCCGCTGGTTTCCGCTGCGCTGGCAAATGCCGTTAGAAGATGTGATTTGCCGACGCCGGTGCCGCCCCAAATTACGTAGGCGGCGTGCGGTTTGTTGCCCAGTCCGACGTTGGCCAGCGTAGTAAGCAAGGTCACCGCCTCGCTGTTGTCGCCCACCACAAAGTTGCTGAAGCCCGGCGCTTCAGGCGCAAAAAACTCAAACGGAATCTGTGCCGTGTCTCGCATCAACGCACCAACCTAGATAGATTTTGGCGTCTCGGCCGCAGCCAGCTCGCGTTGCAACACGCGCAGCGCCACTAGCAGCGCCGCGCTCGCGGGCAACGCGAGCAGCACGCCGACGAAACCAAACAATTGGCCAAACGCCATCAACGCAAAAATCACCGCCAGTGGATGCAGCCCAATCCGGTCGCCGACCAGATACGGCACCAATACAAAGCCCTCCAGAATCTGCCCGATCATGAAGATCGCAGCTATCGCGATGATCGGCCCCAGCGTGTTGAATTGGGTCAGCGCGGCGAGCATGCCGAGCATAAGGCCCAGCCCAAAACCGATGTATGGGATGAACACCAACAGCCCCGTTACCAGCCCCACTGCAATCGAAAATTCAAGACCCGCCACGCTCAACGCGATGCAGTAATACGCTGCCAGCGCCAGCATCACCATGCCCTGACCGCGCAGGAATTCCGACAACACGGCATCAATTTCGCGCGCCAGATCGCGCACAGTCGGGCGAATCGAGCGCGGCATCATGCCGTCAATGCCATCGATCAACCGCGGCCAGTCGCGCAGCAAATAGAACATCACCACCGGCACCAACGTCAAGTTGACGATCAGGCCCAACAGGATTTGCCCGCCAAATTGCAGCGACCCGGCCAGCTTGGCCGAGATGCCGCCCACCGCGCCCGCATTATCTTTGGCCAGTGTTTTGAGCTGCGTCAGGTCGAACGAAAACGCGGTGCCGAAGGTTGCGTTAAGCCACGGCAGCCACTGCTCCTGAATTTTGGTGAGTAATTCCGGCAGTTCTTCGGCAATTCGCGAAATTTCCGACGAAATAAGCGGTGCGACCACCAGCATCAACCCGCCCATAAACGCGGCAATCGCGATGATGACCAGCACCGCGCCCGCCGCGCGCGGCACGCGCCGCCGCTCAAGCCACGCCACCACCGGCGTGCCCACGTACGAAAGAATCGCGCCAAACATGAAAGGCGTAAGCACCGGGGCCAGCGCATTCACCAAAAACCCAAACGCCACCAGCGCCGCCACAATGGCCAGCGCCCGCAAACCGGGCGTTAGTTCCGTCCACCAGCGCATGCGCGTTATCGTCACAGTCGCTGGCGCAACCGCCGAATTGAGGGTTTCGCCCGGCACTTCTCTGGCTGGGTTCGCATCATCGGCGTACATGGTGTCCGCCGCGCTAGCGGGCGGCGGGCTAAAATTTTCCTTTCTGTGGTCTGCGCCCTGTTGATTTTGCGCGCCGTCTACGTTTCGCGAGTTCACAGCGTCTTTCGCCTCAGCATGCTTTGCATTCATAGTGGGCGGCATTAAATCACGATCACGCCCTTCAGATATGACTGCCTCCCACACCTCGACCCACGCCGACGCCCTCACCTACGAAATGGCGGGCGTCAACTACGATCAGGTTGATCCGATCAAGTTACTTGCGCAACAAAGCGCCAAAGCCACTGCCACGCAGCTTGACCAACACGGGATGGAAGAGATTGCAGCTTCGCGCGGTGAATCCGCTTATGTGCTCGACGCCGGGCCGTTTTATCTCGCGTCCATCGTCGAATGTCTCGGCACCAAAATTCTGGTTGCCGACGCTGTGTATCGCGAAACGGGTAAAAGTTTTTACGCCGCGATTGCGCAAGACACGATTGCGATGGCGGTTAACGACCTGATCACTGTCGGCGCAACGCCGCTCGTGGTTCAGGCGTATTGGGCGGCAGGCGGCAGCGACTGGTTTTCGGACAAGCTGCGTGCGGCTGACCTCATCAAAGGCTGGAAAGCCGCCTGCGAAACCTGCGGCGTGTCGTGGGGTGGCGGTGAAACTCCCGCCCTGGCGGGCGTGGTCGAAGGCGGCACGATTGATCTCGGCGCGTCCTGCACCGGCATAGTCAAACCGAAATCACGTTTGTCGCTGGGCGACAACCTCGCGGCGAGTGACGCGATTGTGATCCTCGCGTCGAGCGGCATTCACGCGAACGGCGTGTCGCTGGCACGCAAGCTGGCCGAGCGATTGCCGAACGGTTATCAAACCGACATTGGTAATGGTGAACTTTTCGGCGAAGCTTTGCTAGCACCCACCACGCTCTACGCACCCGTCACCGAAGCGCTCGCGAAAGCGGGTGTCACCGTCAACTACTGCGTCAACGTCACGGGTCACGGCTGGCGCAAACTACTGCGTCATACCAGTGAGCTGACCTATCGGATTCACACCGTTCCGCCCGTGCCGCCCGTGCTCGCGTTCATGCAAGCCGAAACCAAACTCGATAACGCCGAGGCGTATGGCACGCTCAACATGGGCGCTGGTTTTGCGTTCTTCGTATCCGCTGCGCAGGCAGAAAAAACCGTTGCGATTGCTCGCGAATGCGGCATTGTTTCATGGGTTGCAGGTGCGGTGGAAGCAGGTCCAAAGCAGGTCATCATCGAGCCGATCGGCGTGACTTACCGCGCTGAGGATTTGAAACTGCGATGAGTACCATCACGCGCAAACGCATCGCCGTCCTGATCTCAGGTCGCGGCTCCAACTTGCCCTCGCTGCTGGGCAACGATCTCGGTGGTGACGTGGTGGTGATTGGCAGCAACAAGGCGGGGGCCTTGGGGCTCGACATTGCGCGCGATGCCGGTATCGCTAACTTTGTTGTCAGCCACAAAGATTTTGAGTCGCGCGAAGCGTTTGACGCTGCGCTGGTCGCTGCGTTGAACGTTTACCGTCCCGACTTGGTCGTACTAGCTGGTTTCATGCGCATCACCACACCCGTGTTCACTCAAGCTTTTGCTGGTCGATTGATCAACATTCACCCGTCGCTGCTGCCCAGCTTTCCGGGCCTGCACACGCATGCGCACGCGCTAGAGGAAGGGGTGAAGCTGCACGGCTGCACCGTGCACTTCGTAACGCCGGAGCTGGATCGCGGGCCGATCATCGCGCAGGCAGCGGTTCAGGTGGACGACGACGACACGTCGGAAACGCTCGCGGCCAAAGTGCTTCGACAAGAGCATCAAATTTTTCCGTACGCCGTGCGCTTGTTTTGTGAAGAACGGTTGCTTGTAGACGGCCTTCGCGTAATCACATTGCCGAAATCAACCAACCCCGTCATCGCCACAGGTACAGCGCGCGTTTGATCCCTGAATGTCCGATTCAGCTGTAATTGTCTCCCCGACCCCCGCCTATCCAGCCACTGCGGCTGACGGCAAGTCTGCGCGCTATGACTTGGCGCGCCAGATAGTCAAACGGCGCGGATTGCTGGCAACACCGCAGCGCAAATTAATCGCCGCCGTCATCGTGTCCATCGTGGCTCATTTACTGCTCGGCTCGTTCGCCGAAGTCGAGCCGCCAGAAGAAAAATTTGAGCCGATCAAGGCGAAGTTCGTCAACCTGCCGCCGCCTCCAGTGGCTGTCGCACCAGTCGTCAAGCCCGCTGCTAAACCTAAAGCGAAGTCGAAACCGCGTCCCGCTGTGGTCGCCGATTCGCCAGTTGCCATCGCCGCTCCTGAGCCCGTTGCTGAACCCGGCCCCGCTATCGCACCAGCGCCGGTCGCGGTCGCAGAAGCCGCACCAGAGCCCGCGCCAATAATCGTTCCAGAGCCCGCGCCCGTTCCGCCGCCGGTCGTGCCGCCCGAGCCTCCCGCGCGGATGCCGCCGAAAAAAATCGAGTTGGCGTACACGGCATTCCTCGGTGAGCAAAAGTTTGAAGTCGGGCCCGTCAACTTGAACTTCACGCACGAAGCCGGACGCTACAAACTCGTAGTCAAAGGTCGTGGTCGTGGTCTCGCCGCACTCCTGTATCCGGGCACGTTTACCGGCGAATCCGAAGGGCAAATCACCAGCGAGGGCTTGCGTCCCGACAAGTTCACTGAAGAGCGCGGCAACCCGGACAAGCGGCGCGAAACCATTTTCGATCACGAAAAACAGTTGCTGCGTCTTCCCGAAAAGGACCCAATACCGTTTGAAGGCGCGCCGCATGATCCGCTGACATGGATCGTACAGTTCTACTTCGCCGCGCCGAAGGGCGACAACATCACCTTCAGCGTCGGCAGTTCGCGGCGTATGGATGTGTACACGCTGGTGCGAGGGGCCGACGAAAAAATCGCGTCACCCGCAGGCGAGGTGGTAGCCCAAGTCTGGAAGGGCGGACGCAAGCCCGAAGCCGACGGCAAACCCAATGGCAGCGCCACTTTCTGGCTGGTGCCCACGTGGCATTACGTGCCGTTCAGACTGAAGATGGTGAACGCGCAAGGACGCAGTGCCTCGTTCGAGTTGACGGCGGTTAACGCCGAGTAAGAACAGAGACGCGTGCGGCGGGCAGGGCGGCATTTGAATGAAAATGCCATCATGAAAATCAGCCAAATCCTAGAGTCCACGCGCCCCATCAAATCGGCGATCCGCAACGCCTACATCGACTTCAGCAAGATGACGTTAAGCCTTGTTGCCGTTGTTACCGATGTCATGCGCGACGGCAAGCCGGTCATCGGTTACGGCTTCAATTCCAACGGTCGCTACGGGCAGGGCAATTTGATGCGCGAGCGCTTCATTCCGCGCGCGCTGGAAGCTGAATCGCAATCGCTCATCAATGACGAAGGCACCAACCTCGATCCGCACAAGATTTGGGCCTGCATGATGACCAACGAGAAGCCTGGCGGTCACGGCGAGCGCTCGGTAGCGGTCGGCACGATTGACATGGCGGCATGGGATGCGACCGCCAAAATCGCCAACCTGCCGCTGCATGAATTACTCGCGCATCGCTACGGTAACGGCAAAGCGAATCTCAAAGTTTTTGTCTACGCGGCGGGCGGCTATTACCATCCGGGCAAAGGGATCGACGGCCTGCGCGGCGAGATGCAAAGCTATCTGGATCGCGGCTATTCCGTGGTCAAAATGAAGATCGGCGGCGCGCCGCTCAAAGACGATATCGAGCGCATCGAAGCCGTGCTCAAAATACTGAAACCGGGGCAGCAACTGGCCGTCGACGCCAACGGTCGTTTCGACCTGAAAACGGCGGTTGAATACGGCAGGGCAATGGCGCAATATCCGCTGTTCTGGTACGAAGAAGCGGGCGATCCGCTGGACTACGAGTTGCAGGCGAAGCTCGGTGAAAGCTACGCCGGGCCGCTCGCCACCGGCGAAAATTTGTTCTCGATGCAGGACGCGCGCAACCTCATTCGCCACGGCGGCATGCGCAAAGATCGCGACTGGTTGCAGTTCGATTGCGCGCTCAGCTACGGTCTCGTCGAATATCTGCGCACGCTTGAGATGCTCAAAGAATATGGCTGGTCGCCGAGCCGTTGCGTGCCACACGGCGGACACCAAATGTCGCTCGCCATCGCAGCGGGTTTGGGTTTAGGCGGAAACGAGTCGTACCCCGATTTGTTCCAGCCGTACGGCGGATTTCCTGACGGTGTGTGTGTTGAAAATGGCTACGTGACATTGCCGTCGCTGCCGGGGATTGGCTTTGAAGGCAAGGCCGATTTGATTGCGGAGATGCACGCGCTGGCGGTTTGAATTGCAGCAACTTATCAACGAAAGCCCCATTTTATATGGGCTAAAACCTATAAAAATGCACTTGTCGACTTAAGCCATAAATGCTAGCTATGCCCATATGAAATAAGGTATTCACGAAAAAGCTGATATTCCTCATCGTACAATTCAGCCATGTATGTACGCCCCTCAGCGCTGACCGCGCTCACCTTCGCCATCGAATCTGCGCGCAAATTCGAATACCCCGCCGACCGCACACTGTCCTATGTTTTGCGTGAGCAACGTGTCGGCTCGCTGGATCGGCCTATCGTCGCTGAGGGTTACTACGCTTGGCTCCGGCACCGCATGTCGGTCGAAGCCATCGCCGGTGACGACGCCAAAAAGCCCATCGCGCTCGCACTCGCAGCACTAGCCCGCCAGTACCGCCGTCGCGTCACCGTGCCTGCGGGCGAAGAGGATCGCTACATCAAATTTCTGGCGATTGACGAAAAGCTCGGGCCGCACGCACGCCGCGAGTTGCCGGCCTGGTTGTGGGATCGCCTCGGCCTGCAATATGGCGACGAAGAACGTCTCGCACTTGCTGATTCGCTGCTCATCGCCGCGCCATTCGACCTGCGCGTCAACAGCCTCAAAGCCAAACGCGACGTGGTGCTCGAACGATTGAAAAAAGAAGGCTTTGCCGACGCGCGCGCAACGCCGTTGTCGTCGGTCGGCATTCGTTTGCCGAACCGCGTCGACATCTCGCGCCACCCGATGTTTGAGGACGGCACGATTGAAGTGCAGGACGAAGGTAGCCAGATGCTGGCGCAATTGGTCGGCGCAAAACGCGGCGAATTCGTCATCGATTTTTGCGCAGGCGCAGGCGGCAAAACACTCGTGATGGCCGCCATGATGGCCAGCACCGGACGCCTCTACGCGCTCGACGTCAACGACAAACGGCTCGACAATCTCGGCCCGCGATTGGCCAGAAGCGGCGCGAGCAATGTGCAAAGCATGCGCCTCGAAACTGAGGACGATCCCAAGCTCAACAAGTTTGCAGGCAAGGCCGACCGCGTGCTCGTCGACGCCCCATGCTCGGGTCTGGGCACCCTAAAACGCAACCCGGATCTCAAGTGGCGCCAATCGCCCGTAAGCGTCAAAGAACTCACCGAAAAGCAGCGCAACATTCTCGCCGCAGCGTCAAAGCTGGTGCGCCCCGGCGGACGACTCGTGTACGCCACATGCAGCCTGCTCGCCGAAGAAAACGAGAAGATTGCGGAACACTTTCTGGAAACAAATCCGGGGTGGACGGTCGTGCCATCGTCCTTACGCGGTGATGAGGCGGAGCCAACGCGGTTCGCGACGTTGCTGCCGCATAAAGATGGATGTGATGGGTTTTTTGCGGCGGTGTTTGAGAAGAATTTGACGTAGTCAAATTTCATTCCCCTCTCCCTTGCGGGCGGGGGAGGGTGATGGCGCGCGTGCGTCAAGACGCCTAACTCCAGATGTTAAGCAGCACAATTGCTCCGAAATTTAGCTATCCCTCCAATGGCACTCACTGACGAACTCGACACTCTTGCTAATTGGATTCAACGCCTCCCTGGTATAGGGATGGAAACAATTGGTGGTGCTGGAGCCTCAATGCGCGTACTGGATTTCGTATTCATCGGCGCAATCAAAAGGTCACTTAGTCTCTCGAGCGGACTGCGCGCCATGGTGCAGGCGCAGAACATGATTTGTGCAAGAGCGATTCTGAGGATGCAACTAGACACAGATAGCCGTCTTCTGGCCTATACCTATGTCGAGGATCCCGAGACCATGGCAAGAGGGATCATCGGAGGGGCAGCACTTAAGAAGTTCAAGAGCGAGGAGGGGAAGCCGCTTATTGATTCGTATCTGGTTGACCGTATGTCTGTGGTCTATCCGTGGGTTCGAAAGGTTTATGACTGCACCTCCGGTTATGTGCATTTTTCGGAAAAGCAATTCTTCGACTCAATATCGTCAATGGGTAGCGACGAACAGCGTACGTTTCAGCTTCAGGTAAGTCACATCGACAGCAAGTTTCCTGAATCGAGTTGGGAGGAAGTTGTAGCCTGTTTCAATAACCTTCTCGACATATTGAACAGCGTCTTTTCATCCTACGCAATTAGCAAAACGGGCAACGTTCCATCAGGTGGGGCGTCGAGCAAGTAGGGTGCGCTAAAACGCACACTACGCCTCCACCAACCGAACCTCAACCCGATGCCCCAACGCCAGCGCATAGCGCTGCAACGTAGCGAGCGACGGTGAATGTTTGGCGTTTGCTGATTCCAGTCGGGCGACGGCGGACTGCGTGGTGCCCATGCGTTCGGCGACTTCTGCTTGTGTCAACCCCGTCTTGGTGCGCGCCTTGAGCACTTCGTCGAGAAACGCGAACTCTTCGGCCAGCTCGTCGTAAGCGGCACGAACGCCGGGTTTGGCGAAGGCTTTCCTTTTGAACTGTTGCAGGTTGCTAGGCATGTTGATGCTCCTTCATGCGTTGCCGAGCGACTTTAAGTTCGCGTGGCGGTGTTTTGTCGGTCTTCTTTGTGAACGAATGGAGAATGACGATGTTGCGATTGACGACTGTGCAATAAAAAACGCGCGCAATGCCTTCCGCTGCTTTCAACCGCAATTCAAATAGCCCTTCACCCATCGCTCGTGTGTGCGGCATGCCGAGATCGGGGCCGTAAATTTCCATGCGTTCGGCGTAACGAACGAAGCGCGAGAGAAAGCCATCAGGCATAGCGAGAATCTCGGATTCGACGTTATCGCTATGAAAGGTGACTGTCCATTGCACTTGTTGATTATAGCAAATACGCTATTTTCATTCGCATTGAAATTAGCCCGCAGTGCCACTTCACTCCACGCGCCCCCTCACCCCCGGCCTTCGCCGGGGCAGGCTCAAACCCTCGCCCGCGAGGGGACTACGCGCTCTTCGCCTTCTTCGCAGTTTTCGACTCGCCAGAACCGTTTAGTGCTACCGCTTCAAGCACAAGCGTCTTGAACGCAGCCTCGTCAACTTCCCCTCCTTCGAAAATATCAATCGCACGCCGCACGTTTCCGTCGAGGCTTGAGTTGAATAGGTGAGTTGGATCCTTCAGCGATGCGCCTTTGGCGAAGGTTAGCTTCACTTTGTCCTTGTAGGATTCGCCGGTGCAGATGATGCCGTGGTGCGACCACACTGGCGTGCCCGTCCACTTCCATTCTTCGACGACGTCCGGGACGGCTGCCTTGATGAGCTTGCGCATTCTGGCGAGTGTTTCGCCGCGCCAGTCGCCTAGGTCGGCGATGCTTTTCGTGATGAGTTCGGAGGCCGATTGGCCTTCGTTTGAGTCTGGTTTTTTCATGTGCCGACCTTAGATTTCGCAGAGATATTTCATGGGTAGGCTTGGCCAGCATACGCTCACCAATGCAAGCTCACCCCGCTGCTGCTCGCTCTAGTTCCGCTACATCAATCTTGATCATTTGCATCATCGACTGCATGACGCGAGCGGCCTTTGCCGAGTCCTTGTCACCCAGCAATCGCATCAGCGCTTTCGGTACGATCTGCCATGTCAAACCGAACTTATCTTTGAGCCATCCGCCTTGACTGGGAGCGCCGCCGTCGGCGGTGAGCGCGTCCCACAAACGATCAATCTCGGCCTGATCTTCGCAGCTCGCGAACAACGAAAACGACTCGTTGAGTTTGAAATGCGGGCCGCCGTTGAACAGGATGTATTGCTGTCCGGCTAGCTCCAGCGTCGCACTCATCACGCTGCCCTGGAGATAGGGCGAGCCTTTGCCCCAACGCGCTGTGTCAACGACCTTCGAATCGGCGAATAGCGATACGTAAAAATTCGCGGCGGCTTCTGCATCTTTTTCCAACCAGAGAAACGGCGTGACTTTGCTTTTGGGTTGAATCATCATGATGATTTCCTCAACTTCAGAGCGTCGCAGCGAGTGCAGCGAGTTGATCGGTGCAGATGCCCCAACCTTGGTGAAAACCCAT
>ENA-OBLH01000073-OBLH01000073.1-metagenomes-genome-assembly--contig:-NODE-73-length-33107-cov-5.65076_pt1 | contig 33107 bp, 35 predicted proteins | sample MGYA00153382_OBLH01 | MGnify analysis MGYA00153382
GGCCGAACCAGCCGGCCTATGAGGCAGTGTTCGGCAACAGCTGGCGCATCGTGCTGGCGTCGATGACGGCGTTCTGGGTCGGCGAGTTCGCGAACAGCTTGGTGCTCGCAAAAATGAAGCTGGCCACGCAAGGGCGCGGGATGGGCTGGCGGTTTGTCGCAAGCACCGTCGTCGGGCAGGGGTTCGACAGCTTCATCTTCTACCCGCTTGCGTTCTATGGCCTCGACGGCTGGCCGACCGACGAGCTGCTCAAGACGGTGGTGTCGCAATGGGCGCTGAAGGCTGGATGGGAAATCCTGCTGCTACCTGTGACGGTGGCCATCGTCCTTGCTATGAAGCGCCGCGAAGGCGTCGACGTGTTTGACGAGGGCACAGACTTCACGCCGTTCAGGGCGCGGGTTTAGATGTTCCAGAAAGAGCAATTTAGAGCAGCATTCCTTGCCGGGGGAGCAAGCTCCAACAGCACGAATACTTATAGTTCGTTCTTGAACCGCATCGATGTTGGGATTGGTGGTCTTGACGAAGTGCTTGAGCGGGACGGTCCTGAAGCCGTAATGCTATGGTCGAAATCCGCGACGGTCGAACCGTTCGAAACCTATCGATCTCACGCCCGTTCGGTGTTGCGCCGCTACATTGAGTTCAAGGTGCTTGGTGAAGTGGACGAAGAGCCTGCGGAGGATGTTTTCGCAGTTGAGGCAACATCGGGCGAGCTGTCGTTTGACGCAAATTTCAAAATCGAAAAGGAGATGCAGGCTCAAGTCAGGCTGCAGATTGCTGGTGTGGAGAACGGTCTAACGATAATAGACGATGGTGCCGAGGTCTCAGTAGCAACCGGCAAAATCGATATCTTGGCACGGGACACTGGTGGCAAGTTGACCGTCATTGAACTCAAAGCTGGAAAATGTCCTTCCGGGGCGATGGAGCAGGTTCTAGCCTATGCTCAATCCTTGAGCGAAGAACGGGAGGAAGCCGCCCGCTGTATCCTGATTGCTGGCTCATTCAGTGACCGTCAACGGGCGGCGGCAAAACGAATGGTTGATCTTAAGCTCCTGACTTACGCCTATAATTTATCGTTTGCTCAAGATCACTGATGATTGCGTCGCGCTGGCTTTCAAATTCGGGAAGCGCTTCGATTCTTGTGTAGGGGTGACCGTCACGCAAGAACCGTACAGCCTTTCCGTCCAAGAGCGCATCCCACATCTCGTGCAATCGCGCCTGTGCTTCCTCGACGTCGATTGTCACGCTGTCGGTCACGCCACCAGCTCCAACAACCCTTCGAACAGCCGCCGCCCCTCCGTCCCGCCGTGTGCGGCTTCGATCATGCGTTCGGGGTGGGGCATCATGCCGAGCACATTGCCACCCGCGTTGACGATCCCGGCGATGTCGCGTGCGCTGCCGTTGACGGGTTCGGCGTAGCGGAAAACGACGCGGCCTTCGCCCTCCAGCCGGTCGAGTGTTGCGGTATCGGCGAAGTAATTGCCGTCGTGATGGGCGACGGGGAAGGTCACCTCCTCGCCGACGCTATAGCCGCCGGTGAATGCCGTCTGGCTGTTGGCAACGGTCAGCCGGACATCGCGCCCGACGAACCTGATCCCCGCGTTCCGCATCAGCGCGCCGGGGAGCAGCCCCGCCTCGGTCAGCACTTGGAAGCCATTGCAAATACCGAGCACGGTGCGGCCCGCGTTCGCCGCCTCAACCACGGCCGACATGATCGGCGAGCGCGCCGCCATCGCGCCCGAACGGAGGTAGTCGCCGTAGGAGAACCCGCCGGGGACACCGATGATGTCGAGGCCGTCGGGTAGGGTGGTTTCGCGGTGCCAGACCATAAAGGGGGGCGTGCCGGTGACGGCTTCGAGCGCAACCGCTAGATCCCGGTCGCAATTGGAGCCCGGGAAGACGATGACGGCGCTGCGCGTCATGCGTTTTTGTTGGCGGCATCGGCAAGCGATGCTCGCTCGATCCGGTAATTCTCGATCACCGTGTTCGCGAGCAGCTTGCTGCACATCGCATCAACGTCGGCATCGCTGGTGCTATCGTCCACGTCCAGTTCGATCAGCTTGCCCTGCCGCACGTCGTTAACGCCGGTGAAGCCCAGCCCTTCGAGCGCGTGGTGGATGGCCTTGCCCTGCGGGTCGAGGACGCCGGGCTTGAGAGTGACGACGACGCGGATTTTCATGAGGGGCAGCCTATGGCCGCACACCCCGTTGCCCGCAATCAGAAATAGCGGGCGAGGCTGAACGCGAAGCGCGAGCGCTTGTTTTCATAGAGTGCCAGCGACGACGCATTGAGTGTGTAAGTGTATGACACGCTCGGTGAAAAGCCCATGAAGCGCAGCGAGCGAAGCCCGGCATAGATGCGTCCCGACAGCCGCCAGTCGGCACGCGCATTCTCGGAAAAAGCCAGCAGCGGCGCGCCATAAGTGGCGTGCGATGCGGTGCCGTTGATCCCCATGTTGATGCCATGCGCGATCTCGCCGCCGATGCCGAGCGACGCGCCGAATTCATTGCTCGAATAGGCGGCCTCATTCAGCCGGTCGGCGCGCGCGAACAGGCTGGCGCTCGCGATCAACGAGCGCGACACGACGCGCTCATAAGTGGCGTAGGCGGCAAGGTTGTAACCCGAATAAGCCTGCTGGAACCCCGAAGCCGAATGGCGTGCGTCGAGCGTCAGGCCGACCCGCTGGTTGTCGCCGATATTGTGCTGCACCGCGAGTCTCGCGCCGAACTGGGTGACGGCACGCTCGCCGCCGTACCAGCGTTGCAGGCCCAGTCCCTGAAGCGAGATCGAGGTTGCCTCCGATGGGCGGAATTCTGGCCCGACGGCCATTTGCACCGAATAATCGTCGTTGCTGGTGCCCGAATAATTCACACCCTGCGCGTCGCCGTCGATCAGGAACGCGCCGCGTTCGCCGATCTTCATGCGATAACCGGCGGACAGGCTCGCGGTCTGGCCAATGCCCGAACGCGCGCGGGCGTTGGCATCGAGTTCGAGCGGAATGGTCTGGTTGCCGATGACGAGGTCGACGCTTTCGGCGCTGGTGCCGTTGGTGATGTTGCTGTCGGGGGCAAAGCCGAATTCCGACGAGAACCGCCACGGGCGACGGTCGCGCAATATGCCGCGCTGTGCCTGGATCGTCGCGCGGATTTCAGGCGTCAGCGCGCTGTCCTGCGCGGCGAGGCGGTAATGGTAGGCCGCGCCGGTATCCTTGCCCTTCATCATCATCGCGCGCGCGAGTTCGAGGCGGACGCGGGTCTGCTTTGGATCGATGGCGAGCGAAGCGCGGAATTCCTTGATCGCAGTGTCCGTGTCACCGGTCTCGACGGCAACGAACCCGGCGAGGAAATGTCCCTCCATTGCCAAGCTGGGCGCGCGTACAACTGCGGCGATGACAGGGGCGGCTTCAGCGTATTGCTTAGTCTGCACCAGCATGGAAGCGTGGGCGAGCATTTGGTCCGCCGTCAGCCGGACTTCGCAGCTTCCGTTTGCACATACCGCCGCCATCGGTTCCGCAGCGAGCGGTCCGGCGGTGGCGATAGTGATGGCAACGGGCAACAAGTGGAGTGCCCGGGCCATATTAAGGCTTCTTGCCCTTGAACGCGCCTGCGATATCGATGCGCTGATCGGGTGTGCCGCCAACGATGCGGAAACCGCCGCCAACTTCCTCGGCGGCAGGACCGAAGAATGCACCGTCGAGGCTCGACCCGGCGATAGTGACCGTCGGACTCGTCCCGTTCGTTGTCGATCCGAAGCTTGCCGACTGGAATTGACCAGTAAAGCCGCCCGTGCGGACGAGGTCGATGGTCGCGGTCCCGCTCGCGGTAAAGGTTGTTCCCTGAGCTACCGATACTTGCTGCGACGTCGTGTAGCGGTCGAAGAAAGGCCGACCGACGATGCCATCTAGGCGAAGATTGACGGCGTTCGTTGCGAAATTGACAGTAGTTGTCGAAGTCCCCGACAACCATTGAAAATAGCTGGGCAGATTCGGCGTTGAGTCGAGCGTGGGGTTAAAGACCATCGTCCCGATCATATTGCCGGTGTAAGTGCCGCTTCCAGTGCGCGGTACTGCGGCATTGTCGGTGAGGATACCGTACGCAAACGCGCCCCGCTCCAGTTTCCACTGTGTCTGTCGAACAGTAGAGGTTCCGACAGTAATATCAGCCCATTTAATATCGTTTCGAACATATCCGGCGAGTGAAACATAGCGCGTAGTGGCGCCGGGAGTTTCGTAGAACATCGTAGCCGATTGGTAGGAAGCGCCCGAATCGCCGTCCGGCGCGCGCGTGTTGGTACCAGGATCGACAAAGCCAGTACCACTACGACCATAGGGTGACAGAGGGTTGCCGTCGCCTGCCTGAAGAAACTTTATATTTGAGTTAAGGCCAATTCCCGCAAAGACCGCGAAATTATCCGTTCCCCACTGCGGCTCTACGGCACCGCCAAAATTCGTCCGGCTTGCGGGATCCTGAAAGCGCGTGTTTGTGGATGCGCCGCTGCGCGGATCAGTAACCTGAAGCGTAAAAACCGCGTCGCGGGGATCGTAGGTAATGGTGATTTTGCTGTCGCGCACCGTCGATGCGTTCCCAGCATATGTTAGTGCCTGTTGGCCCCGCGCGCCGGTTAGACCGGTTGTACCATTCGTCGGCGTGCGGTCGTCGGTTGAATACTGAAAGACCTGACTTGCGCCAACGCCCGAATAGGTGCGCGCCGTGGTAGGCGCAACGAACTGAGCATAAACGTCGGTCGCTGGGGTCGTGGTGCCCACCGAACCGGTGCCGCTCGAAACGGCTGTGCCGCTGACGCTGGAGGCACCGCCGCCGCACGCCGCAAGCGTGGTCGCCGTCAACAGGATAGCAAGATTACGCATCGGGTTCGCTCCAGTGAGGGCATTGCCATGCCCGGTCACCAACGGAGTAAGCCGCGAATGGTTAACGTGCCGCTAAAGGGCGTTAAAATTTGTGCGGGTGTTTGGAACTCTCAAACCCTCTTCGCTTCGCGGAGAGGGCGGCGAAGCGCAGCGAAGCCGGGAGAGGATTGACGTGCACGCGGTCGTGCCTCTCCCGATGCTTCGCATCGCCCTCTCCGCAAAGCGAAGAGGGTTGAAACTATCGCCCCCGCTTTTTCCGCTGCGCGTCCAGATCGAGCACGACGTTATCGGCACCCTCGGGCAACAGGCCCAGCCGTCGTGCGACTTCCTGATACGCCTCGACCTCGCCGCCAAGATCGCGGCGGAAGCGGTCCTTGTCGAGTTTCTCGTTGGTCGCCATGTCCCACAACCGGCAGCCATCGGGACTGATCTCGTCGGCGAGGATGACGCGGGCGTAGTCATTGTCCCAGATGCGCCCGAATTCGAGCTTGAAATCGACCAGCTTGATGCCGATGCCTGCGAACAGTCCGCACATGAAATCGTTGATGCGGATCGCCATGTCGGCGATGTCGTGCATCTCGTCTTGGCTGGCCCAGCCGAACGCCGCGATATGCTCGTCGGTGATCATCGGATCGCCGAGCGCGTCATCCTTGTAATAATATTCGATGATCGTGCGGGGTAGCTGCGTTCCCTCCTCGATGCCCAACCGCGTCGAAATCGAACCGGCCGCGATGTTCCGCACCACGACTTCGATCGGGATAATCTCGACCTGGCGGATCAACTGCTCGCGCATGTTGAGGCGGCGCATGAAATGGTGTGGTACGCCGATGGTGCCGAGCAGGGTAAAGATATGCTCCGAAATCCGGTTGTTCAGCACGCCCTTGCCGTTGATAGTGCCCTTTTTCTGGGCGTTGAACGCGGTCGCATCGTCCTTGAAATACTGGATCAAGGTGCCGGGTTCCGGCCCTTCGTACAGGATCTTGGCCTTGCCTTCGTAAATCTGGCGGCGGCGGGTCATGGGCGTGACTTTCGAAACGTCTAAAGCGCAATGCCCCGGGGGCCGTGCGCGCATTTGCACGGTCACCGGGGCGTTCGCCTTTGCCTATAACTGCAACCCCCGTCGCGCGCAAACAATCGCGCGCACTTGCGGCTCAGCGGGTCGGACAGTCCGAATGCGCCGCCGGTCGACGCCAGGGTGCCTCATATTGCCGGGCATGCAAGACGCTCAGCGCATCCATCAGCCCCCGAATGCCCTTATGAATCCCAGTGCTGAGCGTTGCGTGGTTCTCTGACCAGGCGCGTGTTGCAAAGTCTTCGTTCATTTGTGCCTCCATATCGATCCAACGCCGGGTCTTTATCGTGTCACGGCGCGCAGCCGCCAACGAAAGACTCGACAGAATTGATAAGAGGGGCTTATGAATCGCTCATGCGAAACCTGCCTCCGCTTGCCGCTGTCCGGGTGTTCGAGGCGGCGGCGCGGCATGAGAATTTCACGGCTGCGGCTGCCGAACTCGGCATGACGCAGGCAGCCGTCAGCTATCAGGTGCGCGTCCTGGAAGAACGTACCGGTCAGCCGCTGTTCCGCCGCGAAAAGAAGCGCGTAGTCCTGACGGATACAGGCCGACGTGTGGCTGCCGAACTGACCCGCGCGTTCGATGCGATCGACGAAAGCTTCGCGCAATTGCGCCGCGACGACGATGTAACGCTGACTGTTTCGACCACGCGCACCTTCGCCAATACCTGGCTGGCGTGGCGCCTTGGCGGGTACCAGATGGCGAACCCCGACATGGCGGTGCGGATGACAGCCGAGGACGCGCTGTCCGATTTCGTCCGCGACCCTGCCGATGTGGCAATCCGCAGCGGTCTGGGGCCATGGAGCGGCGTCCATGCCGATTTGCTCTTTCGGGTGAACTTCACACCAATGTGCAGCCCAGCCTATCTCACCGCCCGCGGTGGCAAGCTCTCGCCCGCAGATTTGCTTACCCTGCCGCTGATCGGGCCGGACGACCCATGGTGGGTGCATTGGCTGTGCGAGGCGGGCGTGACGTTCACCGACACACCCGGTCGCGGTGGAGTCCGTCTCGATTCGCAAGCAAGTGAGGGTCACGCTGCCATGGCGGGGCAGGGGCTGGCAATGCTCACCCCTTTTCTGTGGTGCAATGACATCGCCGACGGGCGTCTGGTGCGGCCCTTCGCGCAAGTCTCATCGCGCGGCTATGGCTATTGGCTGGTGGTGCCCGAGCATCGCCGCAACGTCCCGAAAATCCGGCGCTTCCGCGACTGGCTGCTCGCGGAAATTGCGCGAGACGAAGAGAGCGGCGATCTGGCCTGACGTCACGGGACTTGCAGCACGCGCGGATCGCTGTGAAGCAGCAAGGATGACCGAAAAAATCTACCTGACCGCCAACGACCTGCTCGCCGATTCATTCCGGCTGGGGATGCAGGTCGTCGACAGCGGCTTTGCGCCGACCCATCTCGTCGGCATCTGGCGGGGCGGCGCGCCGGTCGGGATCGCGGTGCAGGAACTGCTCGAATATAAGGGCGTGCCGTGCGACCATATCGCGGTGCGGACCTCGTCCTATTCGGGGATCGACAAACAGGACGCCGAGGTCCGCGTGTTCGCGCTCGGTTACCTAATCGATACGCTCGGGCCGGACGATCGCTTGCTCGTCATCGACGATGTTTTCGACAGCGGGCGGAGCATCGCCGCCTTCCTGCGCGAACTGGCGGCGCGGTGCCGCCACAATATGCCGCGCGAGGTTCGCATCGCGACCGTGTGGTACAAGCCGTCGCGCAACCGGACCGACCTGAAACCCGATTTTTTCGTCCATGAGACCGACGAATGGCTGGTGTTTCCGCACGAGATCGACGGGCTGACAGCAGCCGAGATTCGCGCGCACAAGCCCGAGGCGGCGATCATTCTAGGTGACGAGGTGGCGGCATGAACAGCGGTTTCGCTTCGCCTGACGATCGCCGCGCGTTCATTGCGGGCCTGCCCAAAGCCGAGCTGCATTTGCATATCGAGGGGTCGCTGGAACCCGAACTGATGTTTGCGTTGGCAGAACGGAACGGTGTGGCGATCCCGTTCGCCTCGGTCGAGGAAGTCCGTGCGGCCTACGACTTCTCCAACCTGCAGGACTTTCTCGACATCTATTATCAAGGGATGGGCGTCTTGCTGGTCGAACAGGATTTTTACGACCTGACGATGGCCTATCTCGCACGTGTCCATGACGATTCTGTGCGCCATGTCGAGATTTTCTTCGATCCGCAGGGCCATACCGAACGTGGGGTGGCGTTTGCTACTGTCATCGGCGGCATCACCCGCGCGCTCGATCAGGCGCAGGCTAAATGGGCGATGACCTCGCGCCTCATCATGTGTTTCCTGCGCCATCTGAGCGAAGCCGAAGCTGAGACGACCCTCGATGCGGCGCTCCCCCACCTCGACCGCATTCACGGTGTCGGACTCGATTCATCGGAGAACGGCCATCCGCCAGCCAAATTCGCCCGCGTATTCGCCCGCGCGCGTTCGCTGGGCCTGAAACTTGTTGCCCATGCCGGCGAAGAGGGGCCGCCTGCCTATGTCTATGAGGCACTCGATGTGCTGGGCGTCGACCGCATCGATCATGGCAACCGGTCGCTGGAAGATCCGGCGCTGGTCGCGCGGTTGGCGACGTCGCGCATGACGCTGACGGTCTGTCCGCTGTCGAACCACAAACTCTGCGTGGTGGATGACCTGCGCGCGCATCCCTTGAAGACGATGCTCGATCTCGGTCTCGTCGCGACCGTCAATTCGGACGATCCGGCGTATTTCGGTGGGTATATCAACGCGAACTTTATTCGCGTGGCCGATGCCCTCGACCTGTCGCAAGCCGATCTGGTCGTGCTGGCACGCAACAGCTTTGCCGGATCATTCCTCGCCGCACCCGATGTCGCGCGGCATCTGGCCGGGATAGACAGCTATGTGGCGGCGGCGGCCTGATGCAGGCGCTGGTCGATGAAATCGTCGCCGAGGCGCGGGCCGCTTCCGAACGCGGCAAGGTCGCCGACTATATCCCCTCGCTCGGTAAGGTCGATCCGGCGCAGTTCGGCATTGCCATCGTCACTGCCGACGGCGCGGTCCATACCGGTGGCGATGCCGACGAACCTTTCTCGATCCAGTCGGTGTCGAAAGTGTTCGCGCTCACCCTCGCCCTCGGCAAGGTTGGCGGCGATCTGTGGAAGCGCGTCGGGGTCGAGCCATCGGGGTCGGCGTTCAATTCGGTCGTCCAGCTCGAGGCGGAGAAGGGCATTCCCCGCAACCCGTTTATCAACGCGGGCGCGATCGTGGTCAGCGATGTCGTGCTCGGCGGGGGCGAACCGCGCGATGCTATCGGCGACATATTGCGCTTCGTTCGCTTCGTGTCGGGCGACGACAGCCTGTTCATCGACAGCGCGGTCGCCAATTCAGAGGCCGACACCGGTTTCAGGAATGTCGCGCTGGGCAATTACATGCGCTCGTTCGGCAATATGGAGCACCGCGTCGATGACGCCCTTCGCGTCTATTTCCACCAATGCGCCATTGCGATGTCGTGTCGCCAATTGGCGATGGCGGGGCGGTATCTGATGCTGGAGGGGATGCACCCCGACACCGGCCGCGCGGTCGTCACCGCGCAACGCGCGCGGCGCATATTGTCGCTGATGCTGACCTGCGGCCATTACGACGGATCGGGCGAATTCGCGTTTCGTGTCGGTATCCCCGGCAAATCGGGGGTTGGCGGCGGCATCCTCGCCATCGTGCCGGGCAAGGCGAGCATCGCAGTGTGGTCGCCGGGCCTAAACCATCGCGGCAATTCGAAGCTGGGCAGCGAGGCGCTCGAACACCTCGCCGCCGCGATGAACTGGTCGGTGTTTACGGCGTAACAAGCCGAAACGACCGTTGCCGGAACAATCGCCGCCATAACTCGTTCTGCGATTCACTATTGAAAACAGGAGGATCGCATGACCGACTATCGTAATCCCGACGGGACGCCCCGTACCGAAACTCAGGCTCCCTATGTCGAGCCGCGCCGCAGCAATGGCGGCACCATGATCGCGGTCGTGCTAATCGCGATTGTCGCCATCGTCGGCGTGCTGTTCGCGACTGGGTTCTGGAGCGCAAAGGTCGACGGCGGTGCGTTGCCGACGGTCAGCGTCAAGGGTGGCGATATGCCCAGCGTCGATGTCGACTCGAAGGAAGTTGTCGTTGGCACCAAGAAAACCACGATCGACGTGCCCAAGATCGAAACCGAGAAAACGACGATCGACGTCCCGACAGTGGGCGTAAAGGACGACAAGAAATAGGGTCGAGCCGACACTCGATTCGACGGAGGCGCGCTGCCGGCAACGGCAGCGCGCCTTTTTTTATAACTCCAGCGCGTCAGGTCGGATCGACGACCGTCGTCTTTTGCTGGCGCACGCGGCGCACTGCCCACCAGATGCCGCCTCCAAGGATTGCCCAAGGGCCGAGCGCGCCGAGCAAGTAGGCAAGCATCGTTACCATTGCCGTTGCCGGTATCGTACCGCTGCCAAGCCCCTGTTTCCACGCATCGCCGATGGCGGCGGGCGCAACGTCATAGTCGAACCGGACAGGCGTGGTGGCGAGGCTTTCGACCTGCGCGTCGCGCGCCTGACCCATCGCGCGGAGCTGCGCGCGCAGTTCGCCCGATTGCGCCACGAGCGCGCTGCGCGCATCCTTCGACAATCCGGGAATGCGAAGCTCGGCGTCGAGCTTGGCCAGTTCGGCGCGGATGCCCTCGGCGCTTTTGTCGCTGGCCACGATGATCTTGCCGACGTCTTCGCCGACAACGCGGCTGGTGGCGAGCAACCCTTCAGCCTTCTCGACCAGCGCCGTGGCGCCGCGCGCGAAGCTGAACGCCATCGCCGGATCGAGCAGGAAGGTCATGTCAGCATTTATTTTGCCGCCGCGTGCTTTGTCGAAATGGACGGTGGTGACACGGCAATGTGTTGCACCTAGTCGCCCGCAGAGCGCCGCATGGCTTTCCTGCACGGTCGCAATTTGCCGTTCGGGAAGAGCGAACCCGTAGCTGAAGTCGAAAGCGACGCCCGGCGCGACGGAAGAGTCGATGCCCGGCGGGGTCTCGCCGCGCGCGTCGGCGGCCTGGCTAGAGGAGGTGGCTTCTTTTTGTGAACCGTCATCGACTTTGCTGCATGCGGCCAGTCCGAAAACGAGCGGCAATGCCAACCAGATGTGTTTCATGACTCTCTCCCGCGCAATGATATGCGCGAAGCCTAAATATCATAGTCGATTGGTAGGATAAAGAGATTATGGCGAAAAAAAGGCAAACTTGGAATCCGTGCCTTAATCGAGGGCGGTAGCCGCGTTGACCTCTGATTTACCAAGCCCGCGCTAAAGCAGGGTGTGATCCGTGACCTTGCCCTGTTCGCTGTCGAGCGCGTCGAGCAGCTGTTGCTGTCGCCGGGGTCGGTGCTGTCGTTATGGTCGCTACTGACGGCGTTGGTGATTGCCTCAGGGGTGGCGATTGCAAAACGGCAGGGACGCGCAGTGTCGCTCCGCGCGATGGTCCGCGCGATGTTCCCGCGCCACCGCTTGTTAGGCGCGTCGGCGCGGACGGATTTCGGGTTCACTTTGCTTGCCGTGTTTGCGAGCAGCGCGCTGTTCGGCTGGGCCGTGCTGTCGCATGTCGGGATTTCTAGCACCGTCGCCAACGCGCTCGGCCAGCCGCTTGCACTCGGCCTGCCGTCATCGCTCGCAGTGGCGGTGATGACGGTCGCGCTCTGGCTGGCGTATGAGTTCGCCTATTGGCTCGACCACATGCTCAGCCACAAAATTCCGGCGCTGTGGGCGTTCCACAAGGTGCATCACAGCGCCGAGACGCTGTCGCCGCTTACGGTCTTCCGTGTCCATCCGGTGGACAGCATCGTGTTCTACAACATCGTTGCCGTCGTCACAGGCGTGACGGCGGGCGTCATGCACTGGCTGGTGGGTGAAGGTGTATCGCCGCTAACTGTGGCCGGGACGAACGTCGTGATGATCGCCGCGATCTTCACGATCAAGCACCTCCATCATTCGCATGTCTGGATTTCGTGGCGCGGGAACTGGGGTCGCCTGATCCTCAGCCCCGCGCATCACCAGATCCACCATTCGGTCGCGGCCGAACATCACGACCGCAATTTCGGCGAGACGCTGGCGGTGTTCGACTGGCTGGCGGGGACGCTTCACCAGCCGCAGGCGAAGCGCGAGCTTCTGACCTTCGGTGTCGAAAACATGCCCGACCCGCACAGCGTGCGCGGGTCGCTCATCGCACCGTTCGCCGATGCCCTCAGCCCGCTTTGGCGACAAACGGCTGCGGGCGCCGGGTCGACCCCTGCAATGCCAGCATCCACGTCGGATATTCGGCCCGCAGTGCACTGACCTTGTCGAGCGTGGCGAGGTCGTCGGCGGTCAGCTTCACATCGACCGCTTTCAGATTGTCCTCCAGCTGCTCAAGCCGCTTCGCCCCGACGATCACCGTCGTCACCACTGGCTGGTGCAGCAACCACGCCAGCGCGACCTGAGCGACTGTCGCACCATGCGCGTCGGCAATCGGGCGCATCGCGTCGATCACGTCGAACGCGCGCGGCTTGTCGACCGGCGGGAAGTCGAACGCGGCGCGGCGGCCCTCTTTGCTCTCGCTTTCGCGGTCGTATTTGCCTGACAGCAGCCCGCCCGCCAGCGGCGACCACACCATCAGCCCCATTTTCTCGGATTGCAGCATCGGCACGATCTCGCGTTCCAGATCGCGCCCGGCGATGGTGTAGTACGCTTGCAGCGTCTCGAACCGCGCCCAGCCCTTGGCTTCCGACCGCTGGAGCGCCTTGGCGATCTTCCACGCTGCCCAGTTCGACACGCCGACATAGCGGACCTTGCCACTCGTCACGAGGTCGTCGAGCGCGCGCAAGGTTTCGTCGATGGGGGTCACGCTGTCGTCGGCGTGGATCTGGTACAGGTCGATATGGTCGGTGCCGAGGCGACTCAGCGAGTCCTCGACCGCGTCCATGATGTGCCCGCGTGACGCGCCCTTGTCGTTGGGGCCGGGGTTGGTGCCCATGCCGCCATAGGCCTTGGTGGCGATGACCAGGTCGGTGCGCGCGATGCCAAGGTTCTTGATCGCGGCCCCAAGCATCTGTTCGGACACCCCATTCGAATAGACGTCGGCGGTGTCGATGAAATTGATCCCCGCATCGACCGACCGCCTGACGATGGCGTCCGCGCCCGTCTGGTCGAGCCCCGCAATCGCGCCCCACATCGATCCCTCGACCGCCGCGCCAAAGGTCATCGTGCCGAGGCAGAGTTCGGAAACGAACATGCCGGTATTGCCCATCTGGTTGTAGCGCATGGCTGGAACTCTTTCGATTGAGGATCATCGGGGTTAGGAAACAGGCTGAAGACACAACAGTCGTGCCTGCCGATTGTTACACGACTGCTTGGACTTGGCCATCGAACGGCGTAGGGCGCGCAGCATGGAAGCGGTTCACGGTTACGACCTTGACGCTGACGGCGAAAGCCTGCTGGCGTCCATCCGCATTAGCCCGATTGCGGCAGTGATTAGCGACCCGCGCCTACCGTTGAATCCCATCGTTGCCGTGAACGACGCGTTCTGTCAGCTTACGGGTTATCCCGTCGATGAGATCGTTGGGCGCAACTGCAAATTCTTGGCAGGTCCCGCGACCGAGCCCTGGCTAACCGAACGGATCAGCGCCGGTGTCCGCGAGCGCCGCCCGGTGCTCGTCGAGATCCTGAACTATAAGCGCGACCAGACGCCGTTTCGCAACGCTGTTCTGGTCGCACCGGTGTTCGATTCCAACGGTGAGCTCGAATATTTTCTGGGCTCGCAGGTCGAACTGCCCGACGATGCGGTAGGGCCACTATCTGCACGTCACGCGCACGCAGTTGCCGTGGTCAAAACACTGTCGCCCCGCCAGCGCGAAGTTTTGCAACGGATTGCTGCTGGATACCGCAGCAAGCAGATCGCCTGGCAATTGTCGCTAAGCGAAAAGACCGTCAAGATGCACCGGTCGCTGCTGTTCCAGAAACTCGGTACGGCCAATATCGCCGATGCCATCAGGATCGCGGTCGAAGCCGGGCTCTGACTACGGCCTAAAGTCCGTATAGCTGTCACCTCTTTTCGGGCGCACTTAGCGAGTTGTGAGCACCCTGCGGACGACCCGTCTCTCCGTCTCCCTGCGCAGGGGTGCTGGCTGGCTTGACCCCCCCCTTGGCCGGCCAGCACCGCTCACGATTTGTTTTGCGGTCGGCCAGATGCCGGAGCCGCTCTGACTGGAGTGACCGATGACCCAATTGACTGCCGGGCAGTTTTCGCTCGTGTACAATGCCTTTTCTTTCACTTTCGCCACGATGGCAGCGGCGACCCTGTTTCTCTGGCTCGGCCGGTCGCAGGTCGGCCCCGCCTATAAAACGGCGCTGACGATTTCAGGGCTGGTCTGTGCGATTGCGGCCTATCATTATTTCCGCATCTTCGAGAGCTGGAACGCGGCGTATGGCGTCGCAGATGGTGTCGTCACGGCGACCAATGTCGCGTTCAATGATGCTTATCGCTACGTTGATTGGCTGCTGACCGTGCCATTGCTGCTCATCGAACTCGTGCTCGTGATGCGCCTGTCGCAAGAAAAGACGATGTCATTGTCGATCAAGCTTGGTTCGGCCGCAGCGCTGATGGTGATCCTCGGCTATCCGGGCGAAATCGCGACCGACAACACAACCCGTGCGATCTGGGGCACGCTGTCGGCGATCCCGTTCGCCTATGTGATGTTTCAGCTCTTCAAGGGCTTGGGCGAGTCGATCGAGCGCCAACCCGAGAACGTGCGCGAGCTGGTGAAGACGGCGCGCTTGCTTACCTTCGCGTCATGGGGTTTTTACCCGATCGTTTACATGATCCCTTACACCAACCTCAGCGGCGGCAGCGTCATTACCGGCGTGCAAGTTGGCTACACGATTGCCGACATCATCGCCAAGGCGGGCGTTGGGATCCTTATTTACATCATCGCCGTGCGCAAGTCGGAAGCCGAATACGGCACACCGGTCCGCGCCAGCTAACCGCTATGGCGCTTCGGGTCGCACAATCGGACGCGCCAGAGATCGGGCGGGGCTTTACGGCCTCGCCCGATCGTTTTTCTGTGCGACAGGCTGGACTTGCTGCCGTGCTTGGCATCGCGCTCTGTCTCGATGCGGGCGGCGTTCCCTTAAATGGTTCGTTCGCCACGACGATCGCGTGTCTTGCGCTGCTGCTCTTCGGTCTGCCGCACGGCAGCCTCGACATTGCGCTATTGGGCAATGCTACGCGTGCGGGCGTGCGACGGACGGTTGCCGTCATCCTGCTTTACCTAGGGTGCGCCGCAGCAATGTATCTTGCGTGGCGCATCGCGCCTGCGCTCGCGCTCGGGGTGTTCCTCGTCCTTGCCTGCATCCATTTCGCCGAGGACTGGCGCGATACCCTGCCCTCGTTTTTTGCCGTCGGCACAGCAATCGCGATGCTGACGGCACCCGTGTTCCGCCATCGCGCCGAAGTCGGCGATATCTATGTTCGGCTAACCGGCGTTCCAGCATCGGCGATATGGATGGAGGTCGGCATCCTCGTCGCGCCGGTCGCTCTTATTGCGGCTTTTGTCGGGATAGGCCTCTTAGATTGCCGCACGAAAGCCGTTGAAACCGCGATGTCACTCCTCGGCATGGTCCTGCTGCCGCCGATTATCGGCTTTGCGCTGTTCTTTTGCCTGTCGCACTCGCCCACGCACCTCGCTGCGACGCTCAAGTGCTTGGACGGCGGATCGCGTAAGCGTCGGGCGCTGGAGATTGCAGTCGTGACGCTGGCAGCACTGGGAATATCGGCACTCATTTTTGGGCATCGGGCTGCAGCGTCGGCGGGCGAAGCGGCGATTGTCGCCAGCTTTGTGACGCTGTCGATTCTCACGGTTCCCCATATGCTGATGCCGCATCTGGTTTCGGCGTTCGACCGGGGACGACGCCCTATCGCCTAAACGAAAAGCCGCTGTTAGGTGGCGGGTAATGACCGACACCCGCGACGACGCCGACCCCTTCGACCTCATCGTCGATGCTCCGTTCGATACCGCGCTCAGCGACCGTTATCTGGTGTATGCGATGTCGACGATTACGGCGCGGTCGCTGCCCGATCTGCGCGACGGGCTGAAACCGGTTCACCGCCGCCTGCTCTGGGCGATGCGGTTGCTCAAGCTGTCGCCCAACGAAGCGTACAAAAAATGTGCGCGTGTCGTCGGCGATACCATCGGCAAATATCATCCGCACGGCGACCAGTCGGTTTATGACGCGATGGTCCGCCTCGCGCAGGATTTCGCGCTGCGTTATCCGCTGGTCGACGGGCAGGGCAATTTCGGCAACATCGACGGTGATAATGCCGCGGCCTATCGCTATACCGAGGCGCGGCTGACGCAGGCGACCATCGACCTTATGGCGGGCCTCGACGACGGCACGGTCGACTTCAAGCCGACGTACAATGGGGAAGAGGAAGAGCCCGAAATCTTCCCAGGGCTGTTCCCGAACCTGCTGGCGAATGGCGCAAGCGGGATTGCGGTCGGCATGGCGACGAGCATTCCACCGCACAATGTGGCGGAGGTCATCGATGCGGCGACGCACCTGATCGACATGCCGAATGCCGAGGATGCCGAGCTGTTGCAGTTCGTGCGGGGGCCGGACTTTCCGACCGGCGGGTTGATCGTCGACCCGCCCGCGCTGATCGCGCAGGCCTATGCCACCGGGCGCGGTGGGTTCCGCGTCCGTGCGCGCTGGTCGGTCGAGGACCAAGGGCGCGGCACCTGGATCGCGGTCGTCACCGAAATCCCGTACGGCGTGCAGAAGGGTAAGCTGATCGAGGCGCTGGCGGCACTCGTCAACGACAAGAAGCTGCCGATCCTGGCCGATGTGCGCGACGAGAGCGATTCCGAAATCCGCCTCGTCATCGAGCCGCGCAGCCGCGCCGTCGACCCGCATGTCCTGATGGAAAGCCTTTTCCGCATGTCGGAACTCGAAGTGCGTGTTCCGCTCAACATGAACGTGCTGGGCGCCGACCGGACGCCGCGGGTGATGAGCCTGAAGGCGGTCCTCGAAGCATGGTTGGTCCACCAGATCGAAGTCTTGGTCCGCCGCGCGCAGCACCGCGTTGCCAAAATCGACGACCGGACCGAGCTGCTCGACGGCTATATCATCGCGTTCCTCAACCTCGACCGTGTGATCGAGATCATCCGGACCGAGGACGAACCCAAGCCGATCATGATGACAGAGTTCAGCCTCAACGACCGTCAGGCCGAGGCCATCCTCAATATGCGACTGCGTTCGTTGCGGCGGCTCGAGGAAATGGAGCTGAAGTCGGAGCGCGAGAAACTGGCGAAGGAGCGTGCCGATCTGGTCGCGCTGATCGAAAGTCCGGCGCGGCAGAAGACGCGGTTGAAAAAGGACTTGGCGGGGCTGCGGACGCGTTATGCGCCCGAAACGCCGCTGGGCAAGCGGCGGACCACGGTGGAGGAAGCGGCGCCGCCGCGCGATATTCCGCTCGATGCGATGATCGAGCGCGAGCCGATCACGGTGATCCTGTCGCAAAAGGGCTGGATCCGCGCGCTCAAAGGCCACGCCGATCTCGGCAGCGCCGACATGTCGAAATTCAAGGAAGGCGATGGCCCTGCCTTCGCGCTCCACGCGCAGACGACCGACAAGATTGTCATCGCGGCGGTGGACGGACGATTCTACACATTGGGTGGCGACAAACTGCCCGGCGGGCGCGGCTTCGGCGAACCGGTGCGGCTGATGGTCGACCTGCCGGGCGAGGTCGGCATCGTACACTTGCTCGCCGCGCGGCCGGAAACGCGGCTGCTGCTGGCGGCAACCGACGGGCGCGGGTTCATTGCCAAGGTCGCCGACGTCATCGCCGAGACGCGCAAAGGGCGGCAGGTCGTCAACTTGCGCCCCGGCGCAACGCTCGCCGTGGTGCGACCTATCGGGTCGAACGACGATGCAGTCGCAACCATCGGCAACAACCGGCGGTTGCTCGTCTTCCCGCTGTCCGAGCTCCCTGAAATGGGACGCGGGCAGGGCGTGCAGTTGCAAAAATTCCGCGACGGCAGCCTGACCGATGCCAAGACCATCGTACTGGCCGAGGGACTGAGCTGGGCAATGGGCGGCGACAGCGGACGGACGCGGTCCGAAACCGACCTGATGCCGTGGCGCGCCGCGCGCGGGGCCATCGGGCGCTCGCCGCCGACGGGGTTTCCGAGGGATAACCGGTTCTGAATCCATGTTCTAAAATCCGCTCCTTGAGGGGCGGCGCGCAGCGGGGGTGCAAGAAAAGCCAGCGGTAGCTGGCTGCGCGCTACCGCGCGCGTTGCCTGCACCCCCGGCTGCACCGCCACCCCTCAAAGGAGTGGATTGTCTTGTGCGGCGCTTTGAATTTGCCGCGCGATTACGCCACAAAGCCGCGCTACGGTAGCTATCCTTCAGAGCGATTTAACGCTTTGTGACATAGGGCAGCCGGGTGAAGGTCGCCCTGCGCTTAAAGGCTAAATCGCCGCCCGAGGACACGCCGGTCGCCGCCGGTGTCGACCGGTCGGCGTATGTCGTCGAGCGACAGGCCTATCTCGATGCACTTCCTGTGCCTGCCGCTGTCGTCGGTGCATCCAGGCATTTGCTTAAGATCGTTGCGTCGAACAACGCCTTTGCCCGTGCGGCCCAATCCCGGAGCAAAGACTCCGACGACCTGCTGACCCGTGTCGGCGCGTCCGAAGTCGCCAAGCGCGTCTTGTCGGGCGAAAGCAACGGCGAGCAATTCGAGTGGCGCGACGGCGGGCTGATCGACGGTCGTTATTATACAGTCGCAATCTCGCCAGTGACGCCGAAGTCGGACTTCGGGCGGCGCGTGCTGGTGACATTGCTCGAACGTACCGGCGAAGTGCGTGCGGGCGAATCGCTACGCCGCCAGACGCTCACCGACCCGCTGTCGGGCCTCGCCAACCGCGCGGGTTTTGTCGAAGGCCTCGAACTGCGGATCGCCGACGATGGCGCGGACAGCTATGCGCTGGTCCTGATCGATCTGGCGCGGTTCAGCCGGGTCAACGAATGCATGGGGTCGCTGGGGGGCGACGAGCTCATCATCACCGTTGCGCGCCGGTTGTTAAGCCAATTGCGCGGGTCCGACCTGCTCGGGCGGACCGGCGCAAACGAGTTTGCCATTGCGGTACGGCTCGACGACGGTCCGGGCGACGTGTTGCACATCGCCCGCCGCGTCGAAGCGGCGCTGACCCAACCGTTCCGCCTGTCCGATTTCGAAATCAAGATCGATTGCGCTATCGGTTGCGCGCTCGCCACCGACAGCGGTGACAATGGCGACGCGGAGACCTTGATCCGTCACGCCCAGCACGCGCTAAAGACCGCGAAAAGAACCAAGCGGATCGAAGTCTACCAACCCGCCGCGCTCGACGCCGCGCGGCGTCGGTTCATGATGGAGACCGAGTTGCGCCGCGCCATCGACCGCGACGAACTGTCGCTCGCGTTCCAGCCGCTGTTTTCGCTGGCGAGCGGCAAAATCACCGGGTTCGAGGCGTTGGCGCGCTGGGATCATCCCGATGGCGCGATCTCTCCCAATGAATTTATCGCGGTGGCCGAGGATTGCGGGCTGATCGTGCCGCTCGGGCGCTGGGCACTCGACCGGGCGCTGCGGACGCTGGCGGCATGGGACGTGACCGCTGCGCGTCAGCTTCCCCTATATATCGGCGTTAATCTGTCGCCGATTCAGGTTGCCCGTGACGATGTGGCGGCAATGGTCGCCGATGCACTCGCCACTCACCGGCTATCGGGCCACCGGCTATCGATCGAGTTGACCGAAGGTGTCATTGTCAGCGACCCCGCACGTGCGGGCCGGATGCTCGAAGCACTGAAGGCGTGCGACGCGCAGGTGGCGATGGACGATTTCGGGACGGGTTTCTCGAACCTCGCGTCCTTGCAGAAGCTGCCCATCGATGTGCTCAAAATCGACCGGAGTTTTGTGACCGATATGCTGGGCGACCCCGACCGGATTGCGATTGTGCGGGCAATCCTCAGTCTCGCCCAGGCCTTGGGTATGGCGACGACGGCGGAGGGGATCGAAACGCCCGAACTGGCGCGGACTTTGGCGGCACTTGGGTGCACGACGGGGCAGGGGTATCACTTCAGCCGCCCGCTGCCGCCCGAAGCGGCGCTTGCCTTCGCGGTTACGTCGCTCGGCTGAGCTCTTCGGTGACAATGGCGTCGAGCACGGGACCATCCGGGAAGCCAGCATCGACCCAGCGCGCTTCGATTTTCGACAGCGTCTGCGCGACAATCGGCCCCGGCGCGAGGCCACGCGCAATAAGCGCGCCGCCGCCGAGCGGGAGCTGTGGGCGCTGCCAGCCCTTTAGTACCCCTAGCGCCGCAACCGACCCGTCGCCGAGCAGGATCAGATCGACGGCACTTTCCAGCCCGTGGCGATAGGCCAGCGCATCGGGGCGACCGGTCGCGCGTGAAGCCGCTGTCACCAGTCGCCGGACATTGTGGTTCGACAGCTTGAGCCGAGCGCCGATATCGCGGGCCAGCGCCGGGTCGGGCTCGGTCAGTGCTGCGAGCCGCCGCACCGGATCGCCCGCGACCTGCGCCGCCGCTTCGCGCGCGATCAGGGTTTCGAGCGGCGCGGCATCGACAATCTCAGGCAGGACGGGCGCGAAGATACCGTGTTCGATCATCACGCGCACCGCTGGCACAGGATTTTCTGCCGCCAACAGTTTCAGCAATTCCGCTGCAATGCGCTCGCGGCTTAGCGCCATCAGGTCGTTCGCCCGCGCTGTGCAGGCTGCCAGCCCCGCCGTATCGGGGGCACCCGTTCCGAACCGTGCGTGGAAGCGGAAAAAGCGGAGGATGCGGAGGTGATCCTCGGCAATGCGGGTCAGCGGGTCGCCGATGAACCGCACCCGTCGCGCGTCGAGATCGGCCAGCCCGCCGAACCAGTCGAACACCTCCCCCGTGACCGGATCGGCGTAGAGCGCATTGATCGTGAAATCGCGGCGGCTGGCATCTTCCTGCCAGTCGTCGCTGAACGCGACTTCGGCGTGACGTCCGTCGGTCGAAACGTCGCGGCGCAAGGTGGTGACTTCGACCGGCCCGCCTTCGGTGACTGCCGTAACGGTGCCATGCGCCAGACCTGTGGGGACTGCCTTGATCCCCGCCGCCCGCAACCGCTCCATCACTGCTTCGGGCAGCAGCCGGGTCGCCACGTCGATGTCGCTTACCGGCAAGCCCAGCAGTCCGTCGCGCACAGCCCCGCCGACGAAGCGTGCTTCGCTTGGCCCACCAAGCGCCACGATCAACGCGGCCAGCCCTGGTCGGACACGCCAGTCAACATCGGGCAGCACTACCATTTCAGGCGCGCCGACAGATTGACCAGCATCGCCGCCGTCGCGCCCCAGATGCGTCGTTGCCCCCATAGGATCTCGATATACGTCCGTTCATCGCCCTCGAACATCACTGTCTGCGTGCCGTGATTGGCGGCGTCGAGCACAAAGCCCAGCGGCACCTCGAACACATCGGCGACTTCGCGGACATGCGGGACGAGCGGCAGATCGGGGGCGATCACGCCAAGCACCGGCACGATATCGTAACTCGTGATCGTCCGGTACGGGCTGAGCGTGCCGATAAGCTCGACCGCGCCCCGGGGCAGTTCGACCTCTTCCTCCGCTTCGCGCAGTGCCGCGGCGACTGCATCGACATCGCCCGGATCGACGCGCCCGCCCGGAAACGCCACCTGCCCTGCATGATGCCGCATCGTGTCGGGCCGCTGGGTAAGGATCAGTCCCGGCTCGGCGCGCTCGGTGATCGCGATGAGCACAGCCGCCGGTGTGCCCGGCCCGAGCACTGCCCGACGCATGTCGTTGACGAACGGCACGGGATGCCCCTCGGTCGCGGACAGGCTGGCACGCAGCCGCTCTGCCAGACTCATGCAGTCATCGCGAAAAATGCGCCGCCGCTCCACACCCCCGGCGGGTCGGCGCCGTCGTCGAGCGCCATCTCGGCGAGTTCGTAATACACGGACCGCGCTACCAGCGCCTCGAGCCCCCCGCGCACATGCAGATAGGGATGCGGCCCGTCATCGCGCTCCGCGAAACGCAGACCATGTTCCGGCCCCGCCACCACCAGATCGCCGGTGTTGAGCCGAAACGCCAGCGACCGGTCGCGCCCCGCACCCTCGTTCTTCACCTCGACCGCGACGAACGGCGCATCGTCCACAATTATGTCGAGCTTCTCGCCCGGCGTCACCAGCACATAGCCACCGTCGGCCTCGCGCCGCAGGATCGTCGAGAACAGCCGCACCATCTCGACCCGGCCGATAGGGGAACCCTGATGAAACCACGTCCCGTCGCGCGCGATCCGCATCTCGCTGTTGCCGCAATGCGTGGGGTGCCAGTTCTCGACGGGGGGCAGGCGCTTTTCGGCCAGCGCCTTGGCAACATCGGTCAGCGACATCGTCGCAAAGTCGGGCAGGGCGTCTATCGGCATAGTGCCGATCTAGGAGGTCAGGTCCGCAAGCGCAAAGGTGCGCGGGCCGAGCGCGCCGGTGCGGGGCAGGGCGTCAGCATTGCGTGCGAGCAACCGGTGGCGCTCGACCGGTCCCGGCACGTCCCAGCCACCCGTGGCGTCCGCCGTAAACCCGAAGAACCGGCCGTAATATTCGGGGTCGCCGATCATCGCCATTGGGGTGTCGGGCGCGGTTTCGATGAGCTTGTTCATCAAAATCCGACCGCTGCCCGATCGCTGGCGGTCGGGGGAGACGGCAACCGGCCCGACGAGCACGACTGGCGTAACGCCGACCGCGACGGGCCAGCACTGGATCGTGCCGACCAGCACCTCGTCCTCGAAAGCGGCAAAGCTGAGCGCACCGATCACCGGCATCCCCTCACGAATCCGGTAGGCGGTGCGGGCATGGCGGTCGGCCCCGAACGCATCGTCGAGCAGGTTTTCGACTGTCGTCAGGTCGGCGTCGACCAAGGGGGCAAGGCGTATTGTCATCGGACGCGCGCCTCTAACGGCCTTTGCGCGAATTGAAAGCGACGCTAGGGAGCGCGGCGATGAACGACCTTCTCCAACTCTGCGTCCACGATCTCGAAGTGCCGGTGCTGACCGGCATCTTCTCGGAAGAGACACACTTGCCGCAACCGCTGCGGATTTCGATCACCGTCGATCTCGACGCGCCCGACCGGTTTGATCCCGATACGCCGCTCGCAGCATCTAAAAACTATATGGACCTGAAACACGCTGCGACCGCCGCGCTGCCGCCGGGTGTGCATTTCAAGCTGGTCGAGGCGGTGGCCGACCATATCGCCGAGACATTGATGTACGGCGACACCCGTGTGGCGCGGGTCGAGGTTGCGATCGTCAAGCTGGCGCTGAGCGAAAACGGCGAGGCCATTGGCATCCGCCGGGTACGGCATAGAAAGTGAAGCTGGCACTCGTAACCGGCGGGCACCGTCGGCTGGGCGCAGCGATTTCGGCGCGGTTGGCGGCGGACGGCTGGACCTTGGCGATCCACGGCGCGCACGATGCCGCACCCGATGCGGTGCTCGCGGTGGCGTTTGCGACGCACGGCACCATCTGGCACGGCTTCGTTGCCGACCTCGCAGACAGTGCCGCTGTTGAAGGACTGATCCCCGCAGTGGCTAAGCATTTCGGCAAGACCCCCGATCTGCTCGTCAATAATGCCTCGCGCTTCGTCGACGATACGGCGGCAACCGCAACCGCTGCCGATCTCGCCGCGCACCATGCCATCAACGCAGCGGCACCCGTGGCGCTGGCGCTGGCACTGCATCGGGCGGGCGGGCAGGGCTGCGTCGTCAACATAATCGACCAGCGCATCCGCAATCCGGTGCCCGACCAGTTCAGCTACGGCCTGTCGAAATCGGCATTGGCGTCGGCAACACGGTCGCTGGCAGTTTCGCTCGCCCCGCGCCTGCGGGTGAATGCGGTCGCGCCGGGGCTGACCTTGCCCACTTCAGACTATGACGATGCACTTATGATCCGGATTGCTGCTGCCATGCCGCTCGGGCTGCTGCCGTTACCTGCCGACATCGCCGACGCGGTCGTGTTTCTGGCGGGGGCTGGCAGCATGACGGGACAGACGCTGTTCGTAGATGGTGGCGCAAGCCTCAAGAGTTTCGACCGCGATTTCGTTTATTTTTAGGTCGTCATCGTCAGCCCTTGGCAAATCCGCCCCTTGAGGGGCGGCGGAGCGAAGCGGAGGGGGTGCAAAGATAGCCAGCGGTAGCTGGCTGCGCGCTACCGCGCGCGCTGCTTGCACCCCCGCTTCGCGCCGCCCCTCAAGGGGCGGATTTGAAGAACGAGTACCTACCCCCGTGTCCGCCCGCACGGCCCCATCGCTTCAATCACAAACCCATAATCCCCCCGCGCCGCCGCTGCGTCGCTTTCGGACAGGTCGGCGACGGCTGCCGCTGGCAGGGCGCGTGGCAGGAAACACGCCAGCCGGTACCAGCCCAATGTATCGCGCGCCGGTGCCCGCGCGGCTTCATCGACGATTTCGCCCAGCGATACCGCCCAGCTTGTCGCTTGTCCGGGTCGGCGCAGCACGTTGATCGACACGGGTTGGGCGATGTCGGTGGTCAGGAAAATCTGTGTTTCACCTTCACCCGGCAGATTGCCGGGGCTGTGGAATGCGCTGCTGATGCCCGTAACGCGCGGCGCGGCGTCGGCAGCAAGGCCGCTGGCGATGACCCTGCGGACGCGCGCTTCGAGCGCCGCACTCCACGGCGCCATCGCGTCGCGTGCGGCCAGGCGCAGTTCGGCGGGGCGACCGGCCACGGGCAGTGCCGCGAGCAGGACTTGCAGTTTTTTGAACTTGGGCGGCTTGCCGCGCGAATCGAGCGGCACATCGGCGATCCAGCTGACCCGCGGCGACACCCCGCCGGTGCCGCGAATCAGGGCGACGACGTCGGCAACTAGATAGTAACGAATCGTTGCAGGGCGATTCGGTGTATTAGCTGACTGCGGCACTGGGATAGCTTCGACGATGCGTGCGGAGGCCACAACCGGCGCGGCGAGGAACAGGTCGGCGACATCGGCAAAGTTCCATTTGTCAGCGGGCGGCGCAATCGGTGACGGCGCAGAAACTGCCGCTTTTCCGCCAGTTAGGGGCGCAGTGCCGAAAACGATTGAAAGAGTCGCCATGCAGATCGGCGATAGCTTTGCGCGGTCGAATAAATGGAATCGCATCAATGAAACCTCGTTATCACAGTCTTTAGCCACCTAAGCGATTGGGGGGGAAAAGGCGATTGCGCCGCGCACGGCTCAACGATAGACTTTGCCCGTTCATCCGGTCGCAGGGTCGCGCACCGGCGGAACATCAGGGTTCGGGCGCATCAGGTAAAAGCCGGTGTGTCGTTGTCCCTCGGGAATTGAGTTGGAGGGAGTTTAAGAGCTGAATGGCCTACACTGACCCGAAACCGATGTCGCAATCGCGCGTCTGGTCGATCATCCTCGTCATACTCATCCATGCGCTTGGCCTTTATGCCATGCTCAACGGTGGCTATGAGGTCGTGAAGAAGAAGCTGACCGAACTCGAGGTGATCGACGTCAAGACGCCGCCACCGCCGCCCAAGCCCTTGCCACCGCCGCCGCCGCCGGACACCAAGCTGCCGCCGCCGCCGGTTGTGCCACCGCCGCTGGTCCAGACCAACACGCCGCCGCCACCGTCGGTTATCGTGTCACAGCCGACGCCGCCACCGGTGTATGTGCCCGCGCCCGCCGCGCCGGTAATCACACCGCCTGCGCCACCGCAGGTTGCGGTCAAACTGACACCGCGCGGCAGCCCGGGCAGCTGGGTGACGAACGACGATTATCCGCCGTCGGCGCAGCGTGACGGTGTCGAAGGAGTTACTGGGTTCTCGCTCGCCGTCGGCCCCGATGGCCGGGTCACGGGCTGTTCGGTGACCGGGTCGAGCGGGTCGTCACTGCTGGACGACACGGCCTGCCGCCTGTTGACTCGCCGTGCGCGGTTCAATCCCGCCAAAGATGCGGGCGGGACAGCAATTTCGTCGTCCTACTCGGGCCGCTTCAGGTGGCAGATCCAGAAGTAATCCATCTAACCGGGCCACAGCGGCCCATCCGATAACCAACGCACATAATTCATAGGGAAGAAATCATATGCTTATCGAAATCGCTGCTGCCGCCGCTGGCGCTGCCCCTGCCGGAGCCGAATACGGCCTCCTCCCCGCCCTCAAGGAAGGCGGCCCTGTTACGATCATTACCTTCGGCATCATGGTGCTGATGTCGGTCGGCACGTTGTTCATCTTTTTCGTGAAGCTGTGGGAGCAGCAGAAGGTCATGAAGCAGGGCGAACAGGTCCGTGCCGCTTTCTGGAACAGTTCGTCGCTTCAGGAAGGCGCTGCCAAGCTCGAGAAGGATACGCCCTATCGCCAGATCGTCGACGATGGACTGCGTGCCCAAGAGCAGCACAATCTGCTTTCCGACGCCCAGGACCAGCATGACTGGACTGCGGTAGTCATGACGCGCACCCGGCTCGCCATCGAATCGAAGCTGAAAGGTGGCCTGTCGTTCCTCGCCACCGTCGGTTCGACCGCACCGTTCGTCGGGCTGTTCGGAACCGTCATGGGCATCCTGACCGCGCTGGTGAAGATCGGTGCAGCCGGACAGGCCTCGATCGATACGGTCGCAGGGCCGGTCGGTGAGGCGCTGTACATGACCGCTATCGGTCTGGGCGTCGCCGTTCCCGCCGTGCTTGCCTACAATTGGCTGCAGGCGCGCAACAAGGCGATCTCGGAGCACATGGCGGCGTTCGTCAACCACATCCAGGCTTACATGTCGTCGAACGGCGCAGTGAAGCCGCTCGTGGCGCGCTCCGCTGCAAAGGCGGCTCCGGCCAAGCCGGCACCTGCCAAGGCTTAATCGAGCGACACTCCGGGCGGCAGCAGCGGCTGCCGCCCGCCGATTTTACCGACAGGATTAACAACTATGTCTATGAGTGTAGGCGGCGAGGAAGACGGCGACGACAAGCCGATGTCGGAAATCAACACGACGCCGTTGGTGGACATCATGCTCGTGCTGCTGATCATCTTCCTGATTACCGTGCCCGTCGTGGTGCAGTCGGTGAAGATCACGCTTCCCAATGTGCGCTTCGATCCCACAACGACCAAGCCCGAAAACGTGTCGCTGTCGATCCGTGGCGGACCGGGCAACAACACCTGCGAGGTTTACTGGAACCTGACGCGCGTCGATTCGACCGAATTGCTGAAGCGGGCTGTCGCCAAGCTGGAACTCGAAATCAAGAAACAGGGCGGTGTCGATGCGCCCGGCATAGAGCTTCCCGAAGCGCACATCCGCGGCGACGTGAACACGCCGTACATGTGCATCGGTGGCGCGATCTATAACATGCAGCTGGCCGGTTTCCAGAAGGTCGGCTTTATTTCCGAGCCTCCTGCGGGCGGCACGACACGCTTCTGACCCGTTTTCCGGGCATGCGCGTCACTTTGAAGGAAGAAGTTTCGTTATGGCAATGAGTACAGGTCAAGACGACGGCGAACCGATTATGGAAATGAACACGACGCCGTTGATCGACGTCATGCTCGTTCTCATCATCATGTTCATCATCACCATCCCGATCCAGACCCATGCGGTGAAGATCAACCTGCCGGTGAACAACCCGAACAGCGTGCCGCCGCCGATCAAGCCAGACAAGAACGTCATTTCGGTCGATACCCAGAACAATATCACCTGGAACGGGACTCCGATCGACACGGCGACGCTGCGTAACTACCTCGACCAGACCAAGGCGATGGCGGTCGAACCCGAGTTGCACATCCAGCCCGACCCCTATGCCCGCTATGCCCGCGTCGACGAGATGCTGGCGGTGGTCAAAAAATCGGAAGTGACCAAGGTCGGTTTCGTCGACAACGAGAAATACGCCAATTTCTCGAAGTAGGCGTATTGCTGAACGAATTTTAAAGGGGCGGGTCAGCGATGGCCCGCCCTTTTTTGTTGCTACTGTGAGACGATTGCCTAGGCTAGTGCTCATATTGTCGCGGCCTACCATAGGGGTTCGCAAAATTTGCTGTGGGAGTGCCACATGCGTCTGTTTCGCTATGACGACCATCCAATCCGGACAATCGATGTCTTCCCCATAGCTGCCGTCGTGCTCGTTGCAGCAGTTATCATTTTGGTCGCGGCTTTGCCCCGCCCGACGCACAATATGCGCTTCGACATCGGGGGGAAGCCTCAGCGCCATGCGAGCGCAGCCGACGTGAGCTATAACACGGTGTCAGTCGATACGCAGAATCGAGTCCTATGGAATGACGTTCCCATCGACCTAAGGACGCTACGCGATTACCTAGACGTCTCCCGCACTTTGATGCCGGAACCTGAGTTGCGGATCGCACCTCATCGCCATGCGCGCTACTCGACCGTAGCGTCTATGCTGGTGGTGGTTAAGCGCGCGGGTTTGGCGAACATCCGCTTCACGGGGAACGGACGCTATGTGCGGTACGAGGCACTCGCCTCGCCGAAACGAGTCTGCCCCGCCATCGCGTGTTGATAGACAGTCGGACAGAGGCAACAGCGCGGGCATAGGCCTCGTTGCTTGAATCGGTTGGCGTTTGCGCGCACCACCCTCCCCATGACCATCCTGCGCGAAGGCGACACTGTCTGGCGTATCGCCCGCGCCGAGCGGATGGCGGTGATCGTCGATGCCGACGACTATTTCCGGCACGCCCGCGATGCTCTCCTCAAGGCCGAGCGCCGGATCATGCTGGTCGGCTGGGACTTCGACGCGCGCATCCGCCTGACCGATGGGGAACGTCTGCCCGGCGAACCCGAAACCGTCGGCGACTTCCTTTACTGGCTGGTCGAGCGGCGACCTGCGCTCGAACTCTATCTGCTGCGCTGGGATACCGGCGCGCTGAAGACGCTCGGCCGCGGTTCGACATTCTTCACCGTACTCAAATGGATGCGTCACCCGCGCATCCATACCAAGCTCGACGGCGCGCACCCGCCCGCCGCGTCGCATCACCAGAAACTGGTGTCGATCGACGACCGGTTCGCGTTTTGCGGCGGCATCGACATGACAGGCGACCGCTGGGACACCCGCGCGCACCGCGACGACGATCCCGGCCGCCGCCGCCCGGGTGGGCAGCCCTATGAGCCCTGGCATGATGCAACTTCGGCGTTGTCGGGCCCGACGGCAACGGCGCTCGCCGAACTCTGTCGCCATCGCTGGACACGCGCGACGGGCGCAACGCTCGACCCTGTCGAAAGCGCGACCGAGATCTGGCCTGATACGCTCGCCCCGCAATTCAGTGATATCGATGTCGGCATCGCCCGAACCTTGCCCGAACTGACCGACTATCCCGCAGCACACGAAATCGAGGCGCTGTTCGTCGCGCAGATCGCTGCCGCGCGCCGGACGATTTACCTCGAAAGCCAGTATTTTGCTTCGCGCAAAGTCGCCGAAGCCATCGGACGCCGCCTCGATGAAGCCGACGGCCCCGAAATCGTCATCGTCAATCCCGACACGGCACAGGGGTGGCTCGAACCTATTGCTATGGACTCGGCGCGGGCGCGGCTGATGCAGGCGCTCCGCCGTCATGACCGGCATGGCCGCCTGCGGATGTACCACCCGGTAACGGCGGGCGGCGCGGCAATCTATGTGCACGCCAAGATCGCCTTCATCGACGATACCCAGCTGCGGATCGGATCGGCAAACCTCAATAACCGCTCAATGCGGCTCGACTCCGAGTGCGATGTGATCGTCGAGGCGAACGAACGCGAAGAAGTCGCCGCCGCGATAGCTGCCCTGCGCGATGGCTTGCTTGGCGAACACTTGGGCGTCGATCCCGCAGTCGTCACAGCGGCCATTGCTGACAACAGATCGCTGATCGCGGGGATCGAGCATTTGCGCGGCAACGGCCGAACACTGGTTCCCTATGAAGTGCCCGACCTTGCCGCCGTCGAGGCATGGCTTGCCGACAATGAAGTGCTCGACCCCGAAGGGCCGGACGAAATGTTCGAAGCATTCAGCGCGCGCGGTTTGTTCCGGCGTCTGTCCAGACCCAAGGGCTAAGCCGCCAGCCCCTGAAACTGCAACCGCGCCAGCCGCTCGTAAAGCCCACCGGAGCGCGCCAGTTGGTCGTGGGTGCCCTTTTCGACGATCTGGCCGCCGTCCATCACGACAATGCGGTCGGCAGCGCGCACGGTCGCGAGCCGGTGCGCGATGACGATAGTGGTGCGGGTGTGCATCAGCCGGTCGAACGCGTCCTGCACCAGCCGCTCGCTTTCGGCATCGAGCGCCGACGTCGCCTCGTCGAGTAACAGGATCGGTGCATCGCGCAGGATCGCGCGCGCAATCGCCAGCCGCTGGCGCTGCCCACCTGACAGCCGCGCGCCGCCCTCGCCCATGAAGGTATCGAGTCCCTCCGGCAGTTTCTTCAGGAACTCCGCCGCATTGGCGTTTTCGGCAGCTGCCCATAGCGCGTCATCCGTCGCGTCCCAGCGCCCGTAGCGCAGATTGTCGCGTGCCGACGCCGCGAAGATGATCGTCTCCTGCGGCACCATGGCGATGCGTGCCCGCGCCCAGGCGGGATCGGTCGCGGGCAGCGCGACGCCATCGATGCTGACACTGCCCGAGGCCGGATCGTAAAAGCGCTGGATCAGCTGGAACAAGGTTGTCTTGCCCGCACCCGACGGGCCGACCACGGCAACGGTTTCGCCCGGCGCGATGTCGAGCGAGAAATCGTCGAGCGCGCTGACTTCGGGCCGCGTCGGATAGCGAAAGGTAACATGGTCGAACGTCACGCGGCCCTGCGGCGGCTCCGGCATTTTGATCGGGTTCGCCGGGGCGGCAATGCCCGGTTCCTCGTTGAGCAACTCGCCGAGCCGTCCCGCCGCCCCCGCCCCGCGCAACACGTCGCCATACACCTCGGCAAGTGCACCGAACGACCCTGCGACCAATCCGCCATAGAGCACGAACGCGGCAATCGTGCCGCCAGTCATGTTTCCGGCCTGAACATCGAGCGCGCCCTGCCAGATGACTGCCGTGATCGACGCGAACATCAGGAAGATGACGATGGCCGTCATCACCGCGCGCAGGCCGATGCGGCGCTTGGCGACGCCGAAGACGTCCTCAACCGCACCGATGAAGCGCGTGCTTTCGCGGCTTTCCTGGCCGAAGGCTTGTACGATCTTCATTGCGCCCAGCACTTCGTCGACCATCGCGCCGACATCGGCCACGCGGTCCTGGCTGCTGCGCGATACGGTCCTGACCTTGCGACCGAGGAAGATGATCGGCACGAGGATGGCGGGGATGGCAAACAGCATCAGTCCGGCCAGCTTGGGCGACAGATAGAGCAGCACGCCAATACCGCCTACCGACATGACGATGTTCCGCAGCGCGACCGAAGTCGTGGTACCGACGACCTGTTCGATGACCGTCGTGTCCGCCGTCAGCCTCGACGCGATTTCCGACGGGCGGTTTTCTTCGAAATAGCTGGGCGACAGGCGCAGCAAATTGGCCTGCACGGCAATCCGCAGATCGGCGACGACCCGCTCGCCCAGCCACGACACGAAATAGAACCGCAGAGCCGTGGCGATCGCCATCACGACGACCAGCATCAGCAGATACTCGAACCAGCGCGACACATCGCCTGATCCGCTGAGGAAGCCGCGGTCGATGATGAGCTTGAAGCTATACGGCACGCCAAGCGTCGCCGCCGCCGCAACGAACAGCGCCAGTGCCGCGCCCGCGATCTGCGCCGGATAGTTCGACGCGATGCGCCAGATCATCTTGAGATTGCCGATTTTGCGGCTCTTGGGGGGCAGGTCTGCGGTTGGTATAGCCATAGCGTCCGCGCCTAGCAGCGTTCGGTCTGCGTCTCAATCAGCAACGCAGATCGCCATATTGTGCATTGCACAATTGCGGCGATGCGGCATAACTCGCCACCACAGGGAACCTGACTGACATGCTCTACAACACCTACGAAATGCAGAAAAACTGGCTGGCGGGCGCGTCGGCGATGGCGAGCATGTCTGCCGAAATCCTGCAAAGCCCAGCCAATCCGTTTGCGTATATGGGGGCGCCGGTGATGGCGTCTGCGCTCGAAGTCTTCGCGCACGCCTCCGCCCCGCGCGGCAAGCCTGCGTTCGGGCTGGACACGACGGTTGTCGATGGCAAAGAAGTCGCGGTGCGCGAGGAAATCGTCCTCCAGCTGCCGTTCGGCCAACTCAAGCGGTTCGTGAAAACCGGTGTCGAGGGCGCACCGCGCTTGCTGATCGTCGCGCCGATGTCGGGCCATTTCGCCACGTTGCTGCGCGGCACAGTCGAGCGGATGTTGCCGAAGCACGATGTGTACATCACCGATTGGCGTGATGCGCGGCAGGTGCCACTAAGCGCGGGGCGCTTCGATCTCGACGATTATATCGACTATTTGTCGGCGTTCCTCGACCATATCGGACCTAGCACGCATATGCTCGCGGTCTGCCAGCCGTCGGTGCCCTGCTATGCGCTGGCGTGTGTGATGTCGGCGGACAAGAACCCCAACCGCCCCAAGACGCTGACGATGATGGGCGGCCCCATCGACACGCGAGAGGCGCCGACCGCCGTCAATGATGTGGCGACAGAACGGCCGCACGCGTGGTTCCAGCAGAATGCGATTCAAACCGTGCCGGTGATGTATCCGGGCGCGGGGCGAAAGGTCTATCCGGGCTTCTTGCAACTCACCGGGTTTCTGTCGATGAATCTGGGCAGCCACATGGAATCGCATTTCGCCATGTTCAAGGATCTGGTGAAGGGCGACGACGACGCGGCGGATTCGACCAAGGCGTTCTACGAGGAATACCGCAGCGTCTGCGACATGACGGCGGAATTCTACCTCCAGACCATCGAAATAGTGTTCCAGAGTCATTCGCTGCCAAAGGGTGAAATGATGCACCGGGGCACCCGCGTCGATCCTGCCGCCATCACCGATATCGCGATCCTCGCCATCGAAGGCGAGCGCGACGATATCTCGGGGCTGGGTCAGACCAAGGCGGCGCTGAAAATCTCAAGCAACCTGCCCGATGCCATGAAGAAATATCACATGGCACCGGGCGCCGGGCATTACGGCATTTTCAACGGCTCACGCTGGCGCACGCTGATCGCGCCGGTGG
>ENA-OBLH01000075-OBLH01000075.1-metagenomes-genome-assembly--contig:-NODE-75-length-33050-cov-6.3503_pt1 | contig 33050 bp, 32 predicted proteins | sample MGYA00153382_OBLH01 | MGnify analysis MGYA00153382
CGCGCTTGGCGCATGTGTGAAATAGCTGCGCTATTTCAGCGCTGCGCCTGCGCGGTGCCGGTGGCGTCGTGGGGGATCGACGCCACCGGACTATGGCAGATCGATAACGATCAACTGCACCGTGCCAAAACGGGGAAACGGCACGGTGCGGCCTTCGCTATCGACGGACCGCAACTTGCGCTGACTGTTAAGGGGCAGTGCGCGGTCCGGGTGGTCCTGTGCGCCGTGTGGGACGGTTCGCAGGTCCAGCCCTTTCAGGATTGTCGTCCTGGCAACCGCTGTCGCGGGGAGCGACGTGGCGCAGTCTGTCGCATTCGCGGTGTCGGGGACCAGACCGAGGAGTGCGATTGCGACTGCATATGGACGACAATCCATGTTTGGTTAGCTAGCCGTGCCTCCCGGTCGCCGGCAGTATCAAACCGCTTCACCGCACACCGCTTGCAGATGTCGGTCGATTATAGAGGGTTCGTCACGATCCCTGGATGACAAAGCCGAAAGTGTGAACCATAAATTGACACATGCGACAGCAAAGATGTAACAGTTACATCGGGCGTGACGGGGGCTGACATGGAATTTTGTGATCTCCTCGATGCGAATTTTGCCCGACAATCCTGATCTCTCCGCAACCCCGCGCCCCGGTCTCCAGGCGACAATGCGTGCCGAACTTAGCGCCATTCTCGAAGGCGACGATTTCAGCCACGCACCGGTCCAGTCGAAACTTCTTGCCTATCTTGTCGAGCAAACGCTTGCCGGAAACGGCGATCGCCTGAAATCCTACGCGATCGCGGTCGACGGACTCGGCCGTCCCGACACCTTCGATGCTCAGTCCGACAGTTATCCGCGCGTGCAGATGTCGCGGCTCCGCAAGGCACTCGATCATCATTATGCCGCCCATGGTCCGGTCGATGGATCTTGCCTGTATCTGAAGCCGGGCTCGTATCGGGTGCGGATCGGCGCGCCGGATACCGCCTATCCGCACCATTATCGTGCTCCGGCACGATCGACCGCTGACGCGAGCGGCCAGCCCGGGCGATCAGCGAACCTCGCAAATCGTGGCGATCCGCCGTCGCGGATCGATCCTCCCGCTGCTGTGCAGACCGTCGGCAGTCAATCGATGCTCCGTCGTCCGCTCGGTGCGGCGATGGCGCTGCTTGCTATTGCCCTCTTCATCGCCATCGGCTGGAGGGCTTTTACCCCTTCCCCCGCATCGGAAGCGGCGATGGCTGCATCGAGCCTGAGTCCTGTCATTGAAATAGGAACAATCCAGAACGCGGGTCGCATAAACGATCCGGGGCGCGACCGACGGGTTTCCGGGTTGATCGTCGATGGGCTGACGCGGTCGTGGGTCGCACAGATTCGAGCAGGGTCAGGCGCTGCGGGACCGGGCATCACCCCCGCCGCCTACCGGCTCGACCTGCAACTCGACGCATTCGATGCCACCCGTGATGCCCTGTCGGGGCGGCTGGTCGATCTGCGGACCGCTACGGTCATCTGGTCGGGTTCGACCAAACTATCGAACGATCCGGCGGCGCTGCCCGAAGAGCTTGCGCCGCTGATCGCGCGGCTGATCGGCCCCTATGGCGTTATCGCGCTCAACGAAACGACACGGCTCACGGCCGACGATGCGCCCGGATATGCGTGTCTGCTGAAATACTTCGCCTTCCTGCAGAGCCGTGATGCCGCCATAACCGCACGGGTCGCACGCTGCCTGAAACAACCGCCGGACGAACCACGGCTGGCGGCAACACTGTTTGCCGTCCGCGCGTTCTTTGCGCTCGAATCGACGCTGGGGACGGATCGGCAGCGCGCCCGTGCTGCCGCCGAAGGCTTTGCACGACAGGCTGTCGACGCCAATTCGCAAGACCCCTATGCCCAATATGCGATGGCCCGCATTGCCTATCTCCGGTCGGATTGTGCGGCGGGGAACGTGCATACCGACCGCGCCGTGGCGGGAAATCCCAACGATCCGATGGTTCTGGCGGTTCTGGCCGCGCTGTCTTACGCGTGCGCCTATCCCCAAGCCGAGGCGTTGCTCGATCGCGCGTTTCACCTGCGGAGCGACGGCGATGTCTATGTCCGCCCGTTCCTGATTCTCGCGTCGCTGTCGCAAGGTAAGCCCGAACGCATTCTCGATCTAGGCGCTTCGACCCGACCCGCCGCCGGACCGTTACTGGCGAATTATCTGTTGACCGAAACGCTTGTCGCGGCGGCGCAGGGGCGAGAGACGGACGCGGCAGCGTTGTGGAAAGAGTTCAGGGCGCTTTATCCGGGGACCGGACCGTCGGACGAGGCCAAGCTGCGGACGATCATCTTGTCCGATGTGCTGCGGAAACGCGTGCTGACGTTTCTGACGGCGAAGGGCGTGACGACGGGGTGAGGTCGCCGCTCTTTACCCAGGCCACGGGCAAGGCCCGTGTCTTCGTCGGTCGGCGCTGAGCGCCGCCGGTCGCGTTTGTGCGTCGGCAACTTAACTTCGTTAAATTGTGCGCGCCTGCGCGCTGGAGCGGGCGAAGGGATTCGAACCCTCGACCCCGACCTTGGCAAGGTCGTGCTCTACCCCTGAGCTACGCCCGCTCTGGCGTCGTGTGACCGGGCTACGCACTGTCGCGCTGCCCGTCGGGTAGGGCGCGGCTAGTAGCGGCACTCTTGAAGTGACGCAATCCCCTTGGCAACCGGCCCGTTCACCCCACATAAGGGCGATAGATTATCGGAGAATGAAGTGGCGACCCTTGGCCTGAGCGCAGCCGACCGCGAGGCGGTAGAGACGTTCAAACGCGATGTGATCGAACCGTCGATGACGTCGCTCGTCATCCTCGATTTTTGGGCCGAATGGTGCGGGCCGTGCAAGGCGCTGACGCCGCTGCTCGAAAAAGTTGCGGCGGCCTATGCCGATAAGGGCGTGATTCTCGCCAAAGTGGATGTCGATGCGAACAAGGCGATTGCCGCGCAGTTCCGCGTCCAGTCGATCCCGACGGTCTATGCGGTGTTTCAGGGGCAGCTCGTCGCCGACCTGACGCCTGCGCGGACCGAGGGCGCGATCACCAAGATGCTCGACCAGTTGCTGAAGCAGCTCCCGATACAGGGCGAGGCACAGTCGCTCGAAGCCGAGATCGCGCCGCTGATCGCGATGGGCGAGGAAGTGTTGGCAGCGGGCGATGCGGAACGCGCGGCGGGCATATTCGTGCAGATCGTCGAGATGGCCCCCAACGATGCCGAGGCACTGTCGGGCTTCCTGCGTGCACAAGTTGCGCTCGGGCAGATCGACGAGGCGGAGGCGTTTCTGGCCGAACTGCCGCCCGAACTGGCGAAAGACCCGGCCATCGAGCGCGCGGCGTCCGCCGTGGCGCTCGCGCGCGATGTGAAGCCGGTGGCCGACCTGTCGGGACTGATTGCCGAAGTCGCAGCCGCGCCTGACGACCACGCCAAACGCTTCGAGCTCGCCGGCGGCCTGATGGCGGCGGGCGACCGCGATGGGGCGGCGGACCATCTGCTCGAAATCATCCGCGCCGACCGTGAGTGGAACGAGGGCGCAGCCAAGGCGCAATTGCTGAAAGTGTTCGACGTCGTCGGCGTGATGGACCCGTGGGTCTCGGCACAGCGGCGGCGGCTGTCGGCGGTTTTGTTCACATGAGCGAGACGGTGACGGGCACACAAACGGTCAAAAGGCTGTCGATCTTTCCGCTGGCAGGCGCGTTGCTGTTTCCGCGCATGCAATTGCCGTTGCACCTCTTCGAGCCGCGCTACCGCGCCCTTATCAGCGACGCGATGGCGCGCGACCGGCTGATTGGGATGATCCAGCCCAAGCCGCCGACCACCAAGGAAGAAGTCGAGCGCCCGCAATTGTTCGATATGGGCTGCGTCGGGAAAATCGCGCATGTCGAGGCGATGGACGACGGCCGCTATAATATCGTGCTGGAGGGGCTGGCGCGGTTCCGCGTGATGCGCGAACTCGATGTGACGACGCCGTTCCGCCAGATCGAGGCGGTGCTGGAGGATGTCCACGACGACGACCCGCTCGCGGGCATCCAGCGCGCCGACCTCGAACGCGAATCGCGGCGCTTTGCCGAGGCACAGGGGTTCGCCGTCGACTGGGAAGCGGTAGGTCGGCTCGACGATGAGGCGTTGGTCAACGGCATCGCGCAAATCGCGCCGTTCGATGCGGCGGCGAAACAGGCATTGCTGGAGGCACCCAATCTGGCCATGCGCGCCGATTTGATCGTGCAGCTGATGCGGTTCTTCGGGCGGCACGACGGGGAAGAGCGGGTGACGCTGCAGTGAGCAGCGCCACAGTCAACCTGACCGGTCGTTGGCAAGGCATCTACAATTATCCCTATCTTGCCGAGCCGAACGAGTTCGTTGCGACCCTCCTCGACCGCGATGGGAACCTGAGCGGGGAAACCGAGGAAAGCAGGACGTTGCCTGGAACTGGCGGTGATGCATTTCCGGCTTTGATCGAGGGCCGCAGGGACGGGAGTTCTGTCGTGTTCCGCAAAATTTATGACGATCTCCGCATGGCTGCCGACGTCGTTCATTATAATGGCCAGGTTGACCCGGATGGCTCGGAGATTTCTGGCCGTTGGCATATCATCGGCGAGTGGGGTGGTACGTTCATCATGATACGCCCGCCCGCTGTGAGCGTCAGCGTTGAAGCTGAGGTCGCAGAACCCGTTCGCTAGAGTGCTTCGCCGGTCGTTGGTCCCGCCGACGCATCGATGCCCAGTGTCGCGCGGTTGACGCTCCCGCCTGCAATGTTCTGGACGATGTAGAGCGGGCGGTTCTTTGCCTGTGTGTACAGCCGCCCGATGTACTCGCCGATCATGCCCAGCACGAACATCTGGATCGCGCCGAGCACGACGACGACGAGCATCAGCGAGGTCCAGCCCGCGATCGTCTGGCCCGAGAGCCACGCACCGATGATATAGACGACCAGCAGCAGCGAGCCGAACGCGAGCCAGAGTCCGGCATGGCTGGCGAGCCGCAGCGGTGCCGTCGAAAAGCCGGTCAGCGCGTCGAGCGCGAAGCGGATCATTTTCGACAGTGGATATTTGCTGTCACCGGCAAAGCGTGCCTCGCGATTGTACGCGAACGGCACCTGCCGGAACCCGCCCCAGGCGACCATCCCGCGCACGAATCGCGCCTGTTCGGGCATGGCAAGAAACACCGACAGCGCGCGCCGCGTCATCAGGCGGAAATCGCCCGAATCGAGCGGAATATCGACGTCGGTTGCGCTTTTGAGCAGGCGATAGAATGCCGCCGCCGTCGCCTTTTTGAACAGCGTCTCGCCCGCGCGCTCGGTGCGGACGCCGTAAACGACATCGGCCCCTTCGCGGGTCATCGTTGCCATCATCTCGCCGAGCAGTTCGGGCGGATCCTGCAGATCGGCATCGACGATGAAGATTTGGTCGCCCCGGCACAGGTCGAGGCCTGCGGTCAGGGCGAGTTGGTGGCCATGGTTGCGCGACAGGTCGAGCGCGACGAGATGAGGATCGCTTGCCGCAAGCCCCGCCATGATCGACCAGCTGTTGTCGCGTGAGCCGTCGTTGATGAGGACGATCTCGTAGTCCGCGCCCACGACGGCCTGCGCTGCCGCGCCCAGCCGCGCGTGCAGGACGGCGAGGCAGTCGGCCTCGTTATAGCAGGGGACTACGATAGAGAGTTTGGGGGCAGTCATTTCTCGATCCGGTAAAGCACGGTGCGGTCGTCCGCAAACAGCGGCGTCAGGCCAGCATAGCGCGGAAGCGTTACCGGATCGAAACCAAGCACCCAGACATAGCCGAAACGGTCGCGCGGGAAGCCCGCAATCTTCTGCGCGAGCACGGGCCGCAAGTCGGCAGGGCAATCGCGCCGCCGCACCAGTTGCGACGGATCGGCATTGTAGCGCGTGCCGACTGCACCGAGCGGGCTGAGCAATTGCGCGCCGGGCACATCCCATTGCGCGTTGGTAAAGGCGTCGCGGCGGACGATGGCGAGGCCGTCGAGCCGGTCGAGACGCGGGCGTCGCCATTCGACGTCGCAGGGAAATTCGAGGAAGACCGCGATCTTCGCGCCGCGCTCGACCTTGTCCAGTGCCTGAAGGTGCCGCGCATAGGCGGTGTCATAGGCCTGAAAGCCGATGGTCGTGGCCGCTAGCCTGATAGCGAACACAGTCGCCGCGCCTGCTGCCAGCCACGCGGATGCCTTGCCCTGATATCCCTCGCGGAATGTTGGTGCGATCAGGGCGACAATGAACACGATGGGCCAAAGCCGTCCGTCGGCAAAAGCCGAACCGAGCGCCTGAAACGGAATGATCGCGACCGCGGCAAGCAGGATCAGCGCCGCAAAGCCCAGCGACCGGTCGAACCGCATGTGCTTCGACCGCGCCGCCGCGTAGATCAGAGCGCCCGCCAGCGCGAGACTAGCGATGTCGAGCGGCTGCCACTGGTCGCGCAGGGTAAAAATCAGCGCGCCGAGCTTTCGCGCCCAGATGAACCAGCCATAGGTTTCCTGTGCGCCGCGCGCACCATAGGCGAGCAGCACCATTGGCACGAGGGGGGCAGTCACCGGCAACAATTGCGGCGCGACGCGCAGCCACTGCCGCCACGGCACCGTCGCCAGCGCGCGTGCGCCGACGAGCACGCCGAAGATCGCCCAGCCATAGATGTGGACGACCCACAGCCCGAGCGCGACAAGGCCCAGCAGCAGGGCGTCGAACAGGCTGGCGGCCGCCCCTTTCTCGCCCGGCCAGCGCCGATACCACCAGGCACCGGCATGCAGCGCCAGCGCGCAGCCCATCCAGTAATTCACCAGCCCGTATTGCCACGGATAGGCGAGCGCGAAGGGGAAGGCGGCCCAGACCGTCGCGGGCACATGGCCGTGCGCCGCGCGCGCGAGGCGCGCCATTCCCCAGATCATCAGCGGCGGCAGCAGTGCGCCGAGGATCAACGCGCCGCGCTCGACGCCGAACACGCGGCCGAGCGGCTCCATAAGCAGGTCGCCGCCGAGATTGCCGAGCACTCGCCATTCGAACGCCCAGTTCATCTGCAGCACCGGATTGTCGGCGATATTCAGCTGGATGTGATAGCGCCCCATATGCGCGAGCAGGTCGATCAACGGGGGCAGTTGCACGAACCAAAGCGGGATTGTCGAGGCGAGCATCGCCAGCGCGACGGCCCAGCGCGTCTGCCACCAATGACCGGTCATCGGTCGATCCTGTACACGACGTCGGTCCCGTCGCGCCACACCGGGGTCATGCCGATCGCGCGGCGTTCGTCAAAGCGCGGGGGGTCGATCATCCAGACATAGTCGAAGGCGGCGCGCGGGAGTTTCGCCAAGGCTTGGTCGGGGGTCATCCACGGCGCACCGCGTCCGCACTTCTGAGCGACGACGAGTTGCGACGGATCGACCGCAAAGCCCAGCGCATCCGCCTTTGTGATCAGCATGAGATTCGCGCCCGACACATCCCATTGGTCGTTCGAAAATCCTTGCCGCCGCACCATGACCAGCGCCGATAGATGCTCCATACGGTTGGTCGACCATTCGACACCGCAGCTACGCTGGGTAAAGGCGGCAACGCGCGCGCCGGGGGGGATATGGTCGAGCGCGACGAGCGCGCGGTCGTAGCGTGCCGAGGTAATCCCCATGCTCGCGGTATGCGCGGCGATCCGTGCCGCGAAAAAGGCGAGGCCGATAGCAGCAAGCGTTGCGAGGAGGCGCGGCGACGCGTCCACCTTCGGCCGGATGGCGATGACGGCGATGGCAAACAGATAGGGGGTCAGCCGCATATCGGCATAGGCCGAGCCGAAAATGATGCGCGGGAGCAGGACGTAAACTGCCAACAATATCAGCGCACTGACCGCGAGGTTGCGCGAAAAGGTAAGCGCGGGGTGGCGCAACGCCACGAAGATCAGCCCGACGATCACGGCGAGCGAGGCCAGATCGAACACCTGCCAGCGATCGCGCAAGGTCGTCAGCACCCATAAGGACTTGGTCCCCCAGTCGAACCAGTCGCCGGTCATGTCGGTCGCCCCCGATCGCCAAACGAGCATCGGCACAAGCGGCAGCGCCATCGGTAAACAGGCGAGTGCCGAAGTAACGCCTGCTGCCAGCCACGACTTGCCGAGATCGCGCTGGCGGATAAGTTCGGCGGAGAAGCACAACAGCCCGAGCAGCCCCCAGCCGAAAGTATGTGCGGTCCATACGATGCAGGCGAGCGGCAGGAACACAAGCGTTCGCCATTTCGCGGTACCGGTGCGCGCCATCCGCAGCCACAGCGCAAACGACAGCAGCGCGAGCGCCATCGCCAGCGAGAAGTTCACGAAACCGAAAACGAACGGATGCCCCCACATCAGCGGCAGCGCGAAGAACGCCGTAGGCGGCACCCGCCCATGCACTTCGCGCGCAATCCACAACAGCCCCGCAACCGCCAGCGCGGGGATGGCCATGACGATGAGCTTGGTCCCGAGCTCGACCCCGAACAGCCGCCCCATCGGCTCGATCAACAAATCGACGCCGAGATTACCGATCAACTTCCACTGAAAGCTGTACCACCCAGCGAACGGGGCAAGATCGAGCTGGACCGCATATCGCCCCATATGGCCGGGCAGATCGACGAGCGGCGGAATTGGCGGGTAGATGAGCGGGACAAGCGCCAGCAGAACGCACAGCGCGAGCACGCTGCGCCGGTTCCACCAGTCGGTCGTATTTGCCCCCAAAACGTCGCTCCGGCGTCAGCGGTCGCGCCGCCCCAACAGGCGCAGCCTTAGCGCGTTCAGTTTGATAAATCCCTCTGCATCGCGCTGGTCGTACGCACCGGCATCGTCCTCGAAGGTCACGACTTTCTCCGAATACAGCGAATGCGGCGATTTGCGGCCCGTCACGATCACGCTGCCTTTGTAGAGTTTCAGCCGCACTGTGCCGGTCACCTTGGCCTGTGAATAGTCGATGGCGGCCTGCAGCATCTCGCGTTCGGGGCTGAACCAGAAGCCGTTGTAGATCAGCTCGGCGTAGCGCGGCGCGAGTTCGTCTTTCAGGTGCGCGGCGCCCCGGTCGAGCGTGAGTTGCTCGATGCCGCGATGCGCGATGTGCAGGATCGTCCCGCCCGGCGTTTCGTACATCCCGCGCGATTTCATGCCGACGAAGCGGTTCTCGACCAGATCGAGCCGCCCGATGCCGTGTCGCCGACCATAGCCGTTGAGCGCCTCCAGCAAGGTCGCGGGCGACATGCCCTCGCCATTGATCGCCACCGCATCGCCGCGTTCGAAATCGACAGTGATGACTTCAGGCGTGTCCGGTGCGTCCTCGGGATTAACGGTGCGCGAGTACACATAATCCGGCACTTCGTCCCACGGGTCTTCGAGCACTTTGCCCTCTGACGACGTGTGCAGCATGTTCGCGTCGGTCGAAAACGGGCTCTCGCCGCGTTTGTCCTTGGGCACCGGAATCTGGTGTTGCTCGGCGAAAGCAATCAGCGCGGTGCGACTGGTCAAATCCCATTCGCGCCACGGCGCGATGATCTTGATATCGGGCGACAGCGCGTAATAGCCGAGTTCGAAACGGACCTGGTCGTTGCCTTTACCTGTCGCGCCATGGCTGACCGCATCGGCCCCGACCATCTTGGCAATCTCGATCTGGCGCTTGGCGATCAGCGGCCGCGCGATGCTCGTGCCGAGCAGATAGACACCCTCATAGACCGCGTTGGCGCGCATCATCGGGAAGACGTAATCGCGGACGAATTCCTCGCGCAGGTCGTCGATGAAGATATTCTCTTCCCTGACGCCCATCAGCCGCGCCTTGGCGCGCGCGGGTTCGAGCTCTTCGCCCTGACCCAGATCGGCGGTGAAGGTCACGACTTCGCAGTTGTAGGTCTGCTGCAGCCATTTCAGGATGACGCTGGTGTCGAGCCCCCCCGAATAGGCGAGCACGACCTTGTTGATGTTCGCTTTATCGGTCCCCGGCACTTGGCAACTCCCGTGATTCGTGGTGGCCTCATACGGGTGCCGACTCGGGGATGAAAGCATGGCCGAAACCAAAACCAAGCCGACGCCGGTGAGCGTCGCGGATTTCCTTGCGGCGGTGGACAATCCGGAACGTCGCGCGGACGGAGAGACGCTCTGCGCGATGTTGATGCGGATAACTGGCGAGGAGCCCCGAATGTGGGGTCCGTCGATCATCGGTTTTGGCAGTTATTACTATAAATATGACAGCGGCCACGAGGGGACGTCGTGTCGCCTGGGCTTCTCGCCGCGCAAGGCGGAACTGGTGCTCTATGTCCAGTCGGGTGCCGACGACGAGGCCGACCGGCTGGGGCGCCTCGGCAAGCACAAGACGGGGAAGTCGTGTCTCTACATCAAGCGTCTGGCGGACGTGGACATGACTGTGCTCGAGGAATTGTGCGCCGCCTCGCTCGCCGACATGGACGCCCGCTATCCGCGCAAATGATTGATTCGTTCAACTGAGGTAAATCTTGGCGGCGCGATTCTGCCCGCCTGCGAAACGATTCCTTCGGAGGGACGCGATATGAAAATCTGGCAAATTATGACCGTATCGGCGGCAGCCGCCGTGACATTGCCTGCACTGGCCCAAATGACGCCACCCGCTTCGTCTGTGCCGCCCGCAGCGCAGACCCGTGCGGACGTGGAAGCGAAGGTGCGCGACCGGCTCGGCCGGTTCGACGCCGACAAGAACGGCACGGTCACGCCCGAGGAAATGAAAAGCTATGCCGAAACCCGGATGAAAGCGCGCAACGACGAACGCTTTGCCGCGATGGACACCGACAAGAACGGCGCCATCAGCCGCGCGGAGTTCGACACGCACCACAAGGGCGGCATGATGGCTATGGGCCATGGCGGCCATCACGGGATGGGTCAGGGCATGGGTGATGGCGACCGCGTCGTTCATATCGAACGCCGCAAGCCGAGCGGTCCTGACGGCGCTTCGGGTGCCGATGGCAAGCCCGCCATCAAGGAGGGCACCCGCATCATGATGATGGGCGGTCGCGATGGCATGATGATGATGCACGGCGACGGTAACGGGATCGTCATTGCCGATGCGGTGAAGAAAGCCCTCGAACGCTTCGACGCCGCCGATACCAACAAGGACGGCAAGATCAGCGCTGAAGAACGCAAGGCCCAGCGCGGGGCGTGGCGGATGAAGGCGAGCTGAACGCCTATTGTCGGAACGACCCGGGGGCAGCCAGTTGGCTGGCCCCGATCGCGAATGTACTTTGCGCGAGCCGGGTTAAAGCGGGTGGGGAGTGGCCTTTTGACCTTGTCTCCCGACGGTGAGCTGCCAGTCAGGACGCCCCCGCCCTGATCGACCCTCCGGAGCTATGGCAAATCCGCCTGCCCGCGCCGAACCCTGTTGCAGCGTCATCCACCGGCGATCGACTGGCGTTGTTTGACTGGCAATTGCCTAGGCAATCGCCAGTCGCATTTCACTCCCCGACACATTTACGTTACAGTCTCATCCAAAATGGATGAAACTCTTTTAGCCACGCGTGCCCGCCTGAGCGAGCGACAGCGCCAGTGTCTCGACTTGGTAGGCCAAGGATTTACGTCGAAAGAAATCGGACGCCACATCGGCTTGTCGCCTTCTACGGTCGACAATCATATCAGGGCGGCATTGGAACGGCTCAATCTCACGGATCGTGCGACAGCCGCACGCGCCTTACAGGCGCTCGACGCGATGCAGGAAAACACCTTGGGCGTTCCCCAAGCACAGCAATATTTGCCTTCGCTTTTCGCGCTGCCGCCGCTGGGCGGCTCAGTTAACCGCCTGAGCGCACGCCGCCGTGTCTGGCATATCGTCCAGATCGCGTTGCTCGGAATCATGGGGATGACAGCAGCAGTTATCACCATTGCGGGTCTAGTTAATCTTTTCAGCCGATGAAGGATGCGCGCATTATTGTCTCGCCTTCCAAATTCGGGGCGCGCAAATCGGGGGGCTTCATGCTTCAGATCAAACAGACCGTCGGCAGTGTCGTTGCAGCCGATACCCAATCGTCGATCGAGGCGCTCGACCGTGCCGTCGCCCAGCAGTCGCGGATGTGCGCCAGTGTCATCGAAGCGGCGCATGACTCGCATCTGGCGATTGCGACGACCCAGCCCTTGCTCGACGCGCTGTCGGCGGGTCTGCGCGGTTTGGTGGAAAGCCGCGCCAATCTCGCCAAGGCCGTCCGCGAAGTTGCCGTCATCCAGGCGAAATCGAACTTGCGCGAAACCGGGTTCGGGTGTCCGAATGGATTGGAACCGATGAAAGGTTCGGTAGCAGCGCCAAACGAATTGGTCCCCAGTTGAGTTCAGTGATCCATTCAGGCAGACGCGCGGCATGATTGTTGCCGGAGCTTTTTGGCTCTTTTTGATCTGCGTAATCGTAGTCACGGTTACGATGGGTGGATCGGAAGGCCGACTGCTTGTGATCACTTGTGTCACGGCGTCCGCTCTCACATATGTAGCCAATGTTCAGCTCGGCTTCGACTTTGCGCGATTAGTTGTTTTAGTGATTGATGTCGGAGTGTTCGCGATTATAATCGCGATTGCGCTTCGTAGCCGATCATATTGGCCGATCTGGTTCTCAGCTTTTCAAATGATAACGGTCGCGACGCACTTTGCTCAAATGACAATTCCGTCAAGCATCCCAGGAATTTACGGTAATGCGGCGGGCTTTTGGGCATTGCCTGCACTTGGCGCAGCGGTGGTTGGGGTGATGCTCGACCGCCGCGCAGGCGTAATCCAGTCTCAATAATTTTGGAGGCATGACCCTGGGTTGGGGTACAGCTTCTGTCTTCAGGGTCTCACCCCGCTCCCCGCAACCGCGCCTCCTCTACCGCCATATAATCGCGCGTCACCGGCAGGACGCGCCGGTCTTTGGCATATTGCAGCTGGTATACGCACAGCACGCCGTGTTCGAACGCGCTGGTGCAGCTCGCCAGATAGAATTGCCACATGCGGAAGAAGCGCGCGTCGTAGATCGCCTCGATCTCGGCGCGCTTGTCCATGATCCGCGCGTACCAAGCGCGCAGCGTCCAGGCATAGTGCAGCCGCCACGTCTCGCAGTCGGTCTGGATCAAATTGCTGCGCTCGCTGCCGTCGGTGATCTCGCTGAGCGCCGGGGCATAGCCGCCGGGGAAGATATATTTCGACGCCCAGGCATCGGTCGTCCCCGGCCAGCCCATCCGTCCGATGGTGTGGAGCAACATCACCCCGTCGTCCGCCAGCAGCGCGCGGCATTTGGCGAAGAACGCGCGGTAATGCGGCGGGCCGACGTGCTCGAACATGCCGACCGACACGATCCGGTCGAAGCTGCCGGTGACATGGCGGTAATCGACCAGTTCGAATTTCACCCGGTCGGCGACCCTGCGCCGTTCGGCATCGGCGCGGGCGTATTTGAGCTGTTCCTCGCTCAGCGTGATGCCCACCACGTCGCTGTCGTACCGGTCGTGCAGGTAAAACGCCATGCCGCCCCAGCCGCAGCCGATATCGAGCACACGCATCCCCGGCCCCAGCGCGAGTTTCGCCGCGATATGCGCCATCTTGTCGCGCTGGGCTTGGTCGAGGCCGACGTCAGGCGAGGTCCAGTAACCGCAGCTGTATTGGCGGTTTTCGTCGAGAAACAGGTCGTAGAGCCGGTCGTCGAGATCGTAGTGGTGTGCGACGTTGCGCTTCGACTTGGCGTTCCAGTTCCAGCGGTCGAGCTTGTTGGCGACCGTCTGCCACACGCGGCTGGTCCAGCGGGCGTCGTTCGGCCCCTCGCCGACTTCCCACGGGCTGTTGAGCCGCAACAGGGTCAGCAATCCCATGATATCGTCGTTCTCGACGATCAGCCGGTGGTCCATATAGGCCTCGCCCCCGCCGAGTTCGGGCTTTAGCACCACATCGCGCGCGACCTTTGCATCGGCAAGGCGGACGGCGACATCGGGGTAGCCTGGGGTCGGTGTGCCGACCTTGCTGACCGCACCCTTGTGGTTGGTGACGGTCAGCGTGCCGTGGCGGACGATTTGACCAAGGAAAGTGTCGAGCAGCGACATGGGCAGCCTCTGATTGTTACGCGCCAGCGTACCATTCATAGCCTGCGCTATCTTCCCAGAAACCCCCTTTGCCGCCGTAGATACCAGCAAGGCTTGCCACGGCCTCGATCCGGTTGACATATTTTGCGTGTTTATAGCCGAGCTGCCGCTCGACCCGCAGGCGCAGCGGTGCGCCGTTCTGGACGGGCAGGGGGCCGTCGTTCAGGTGCCACGCGAGGATCGTCTGCGGGTGAAACGCGTCGATCAGGTCGAAGCTTTCGTAATAGGGCGTGCCATCGTTCGCGTCGGCGCAGTGGAAGACGATGAAACGCGCTTCCGGCTTGAGGCCCGCGCCGTCGAGCAACAATTTGACCGGCACACCGGTCCATTTGGCAATCGCGCTCCACCCCTCGACACAGTCGTGGCGCGTGATCTGCTGCCGCGCAGGCATCGCGCGCAACTGGTTGATCGGTACGATCTGCGGGCGCGCGACCAGACCGTCGATGACCAATGTCCAGTCGCGGAACTCGGTCGCAATGTGGCGCGCATAAACGTCGCCGACCGGCAGGCGCGTGCCATTGGCGCGGAAGATCGGCGAGCGCTGGTTGGGCGCGAATTCCTTTGCCAGTGCCATCCGGTCGACCAGCGTGCGGTGGATCGCGTAATTGGCGTCTTCGCCGAATCCCAGCACCTCGCGGAACTGCGAATTGTTGCCGAGCGCATCGCAGCCGGAGAGCAACAGGCCGCTGCCCGCAGCCATGCTGCCGACGAGCGCGCGGCGGGAAAGCATCGTCGTCATGCTGCTTCTCCTGCGATTTCGGGGAGGGGATCAACCTTTGGCTTGCGGTCGTGCGGCACGCGGAACTTGCCGGTAATCATCGACCGGATTTCGTTGTATGGACCCGCGAGCACCACCAGCAGCAAGTGCACAACGATAAACAGCGCGATCCCGCCTGCGGCAATGAAGTGCAGCGACCGCGCCGTTGCCCGCCCGCCGAACAAATCGATCGCCCAGCCGGTGATCGGTGACAGCCCGGGCATCAGGCACATGCCGGTCAGGATCAGCAGCGGAATGAGGACGAACAGCACCAATATGTAGGTGAGCTTTTGCAGCGTGTTGTAGCTAAGCGCCGCCGCACCCGTCGGGAATTTGAGCTGCGCGTGGTGCACGACTTCTTCGATCAGATGCTTGGGCGACAGTTCGCCGCGTTTCAGCGCCAGATCGCGCTGGATATGCCGGTTGAGCAGGCTGACGATGATATAGGCGAGGAACCCGAAGGCGAGCACCCAGGCGAACGCAAGATGCCATTCGCGTGCCAGCGACAAATTGTAGGTGGAGGGGATCGTCGCCCAGCCGGGAAAGCGCCCGCCCTCGAGATAAAGCGTCAGATCGAGCCACGGCTTGTCGAGGTTCGCGCCAAATTGTCCCCAATAAAGCCGGGGGTGGGCGTTCGAGATCATCAGGCCCGACATCAGCATGACGATGATGGCAACCGCGTTGACCCAGTGCCAAACGCGCGTGAACAGCCGGTGGCGCTTGACGAACTGACCGCCCTGCACATCGCCTGTTCCGGTCATCGCTGTTCCTCGGCTGCCGCGACTATCATTGCCCCCGGACGATACGAGGTAAAGCATCGATTGGTTACAGGCTGGCGGCAAGGAGGCGAAAAGCAAAGGCCCCCGCTCCGGGGGCGTGGAGCGAGGGCCGACCTGCGTTCGTCACGCGGGCTGCAACCGGAACGTATCGGCTGACGGATAACAGGGGGAAATCCCGCCAAACCAGTCCAGTGCTGCAGCTGAATTTTTACGGGCGGCTACCTGTCGGGAATATGAACAGACCGCCTATTTCGGCCCGCGTCCCGGTGTCGGGTCGCGCCAGCGAAACGCTTCGTCGCCGACTGTGACGTTAAAGCGCTGGTTCGACAGCCGCACGGTCGTGCGGTTGTTCTGCCCGTCGAGCGCGATCCACCCTTGAAGCCTTAGTCCGGCGGGCGCCCCTTCTTCGCGCGCAAATGCCAGTGTCAGTGTGCCGTACTCCGGACGACGCGGGTCGCGTGCCTCGACAAAGACGATGCGCGGGTCGCCTACCGAAACTACCCGGGCGAAACGGGTCAAGTCTTTTGACGGGTCGAGCAGCACACCGAGCGGGCTGTTGCCGATCGGCCAGCGTTGTTTCTGCCCGACCTGATAGTCGAGGAACCACAACGAATTGCCGTCGGCAATGACCAGAATGGGTACGCCCGGCTGATACTGGAACCGGATTTTGCCCGGCCGTTTGAGTTTTAGCTGTCCGGTGAGCGTCTTCCCCGACCGGTCGGTCTGCGCGAAATCGGCGGTCATCGTCGTCACCGCGCGTAAATGCGATTGGACGGCGGCGAGATCGGCCAGCTGCGGCGAAACCGGCTGGGCAAGGGCGGGGGCAACGAATGCCGCCAAGGCAATGGGCGCAAGGAAAGTGCGGAACAACATGTCTCTCCGGAAAACGGGCTGATATTCGATTGGCAGGACTGGATTGAACCGGCGCTGAACCTCAGATCGCATGCCCCTCGGTATCCATCAGCAGTTCGCGGCGGCCGACATGGTCGGGGCGTCCGACCAGTCCATCCTTCTCCATCCGCTCTATGTGGCGCGCAGCGCGGTTGTAGCCGATCCGCAATTGCCGCTGCAGCCAGCTGACCGAGGCCTTCTGGCTTTCGGCGACGATCTGCACCGCCTTGCGATATTCCTGATCCTCGGGGCTGTCGTCACCCAAGGGAGCGCCGTCGAGCGCGAACCCGCCGTCCTCGGGCTCTTCGGTCACGGCTTGAATATAGTCGGGCACACCTTGAGCACGCCAATGATCGGCAATCGCAATGACCTCGTCGTCGCTGACAAAGGGGCCATGGACGCGGACGATCTGCCGCCCGCCCATCATATAGAGCATGTCGCCCTTGCCGAGCAGTTGCTCGGCGCCCTGTTCGCCCAAGATCGTGCGCGAATCGATCTTCGAGGTGACGTGAAAGCTGATCCGCGTCGGCAGATTGGCCTTGATGACGCCGGTGATCACATCGACCGAGGGGCGTTGCGTCGCCATGATCAGGTGGATGCCCGCCGCGCGCGCCTTTTGCGCGAGGCGCTGGATCAGGAATTCGACTTCCTTGCCCGCCGTCATCATCAGATCGGCGAGTTCGTCAACGACAATCACGATCTGCGGCATCACGTCGAAATCGAGCGCTTCCTCCTCGTATTTCGGCGTGCCGCTTTCGGCGTCGTAACCGACCTGCACGCGGCGCGTCAGCTTCTGCCCCTTGCCCTTCGCCCCGCGCACCTTGTCGTTATAGCCTGCCAGACTGCGGACACCGATACTCGCCATCTTGCGATAGCGATCCTCCATTTCCTCGACTGCCCATTTCAACGCACGGATCGCCTTGGCCGGTTCGGTGACGACCGGCGCGAGCAGATGCGGAATGTCCTCGTACGGCCGCAGTTCGAGCAGTTTCGGATCGATCATGATCATCCGGCACTGGTCGGGGGTCAGCCGGTAGAGCAGCGAGCAGATCATGGAATTCAGCCCGACCGATTTGCCCGAGCCGGTCGTGCCCGCGATCAACAGGTGCGGCATCGGAGCCAAGTCGGCGATGACGGGATCGCCCGCGATGTTCTTGCCCAGCACGATCGGCAGCGCGCCTGCGCCGTCCTCAAAGGCTTGGCTACCGATCATCTCATGCAGGAAAACCGATTCGCGGTGGGCGTTGGGCAGTTCGATGCCGATGACGCTGCGGCCCGGGATCGTGGCGATGCGCGCCGACAGCGCCGACATATTGCGCGCGACATCCTCGGCGAGCTGGATGACGCGGCTCGCCTTGATGCCCGCTGCCGGTTGCAGCTCGTACATGGTGACGACGGGGCCGGGGCGGACTTCGGTGATCGTGCCCTTCACATGAAAATCGTCAAGGACGGTTTCGAGCAGGCGCGCGTTACGTTCGAGCGCAGCCTTGTCGAGCTGTTGCCCGGTCGACGGCGGCGCAGGCTTGAGCAGTTTCAAGTCGGGCAGGACATATTTGTCACGCAGCGCGAGCGATTCCTGCCGCGCTTTTTTGGGCAAAGCGGGGGCGGCGGCACGGTCGGCAATGACGGGGCGGCTGCGGTTTTCGGGTTGCGGCGCGACTTCGGGACGCGGCGCGGCGGGCTCGCGGCGCGTGTCGCCTGTGGTCAGCTTGGGCAGACTAGGTCGGTCGAACTGCGGCATCCTGAGCGTCAGGCCGAGCATCTGCGCCCACAGCACAAAGCCACCGATGCCGAACAAAGCGGCGGCAACATAGCGCGCAATCGTCGCGCCGGTGTTGTCGGGGATGAACGCAATGGCCCATGCCAGAATCGATTCGCCGCCGAGCCCGACGATGCCGCCGAGGCCTGCAGGCAATCCCGCCACTGCGGTCGGACGCAACAGCGTCAGGGCAATGCCGATCAGCGCGACCCCGATCAGCGCGAATATGCTTCGGCGTTGCCAGCCCCCGATGCCCGTCCCGCGCCACAACAGACCGGCAATGGCGAGCGGCAGCGCGAGCATCAGCGCGACCGCCGGCCCCATCGCGGTCAGCAACAGGTCTGACGCCCAGGCTCCGACCAGCCCCAGCCAGTTGCCGATGCCGTCATGGCTCGCCGCCGTGCTCAGCGACGGATCGCCGCCCTTGTGCGTCGCCAGTGCGACGATCAGCAGCAATGCGGTGATGGCGAGTGCGGCAGCCGTCAGCATCGTTCCGCTGCGAACGACGCCTGCTTTCACGGTAGCGCGCCATTGGGGCGGGCGATTTGGTTGCGCGCGGCTGGCCATGATCTGCGTATCCCCGGGGCAGCGCGGTCAACGCGCTTCATTCCTGTGGATAAGAATCGCTCACTGGGGACTCGCCGTCAAGAGTCCCGATGATTACATGCATGTCATGGAAAGCAGCGATACGATCATCCTCGGCGGCGGGCTTGTCGGCCTGACCACCGCCCTCGCACTCGACGCACATGGCATTTCTAGCGTTGTTATCGATCCCGCACCGCCAGCGACGACACTGGCACCGACCTTCGACGGTCGTGCCTCGGCGATTGCGAGCGCAAGCTGGAACATGCTCGAAGCCATCGGGATTGCCGAGCAACTCCGCCCGCACGGCTGCCCGATCCGCCGCATCGAAGTGCGCGACGGGCTGCAACGCGATGCGCTCGATTTCACGCCGGGAGAAGGTGCGCTGGGCACGATGGTCGAGAACCGCGTGTTGCGAAAAACGCTGCACGAAGCCGCGATCAACGCTGCGAACATCACGCTGAAAATCCCGCATAGCGCCGCGAAGGTCGTGCGCGATGCGGCGGGCGCGGTGGTGACGCTCGACGATGGCAGCGTGTTCCGCGCCGACCTGTTGATCGCTGCCGAGGGGCGCAATTCGCCGACACGCACAGCGGCGGGCATCCGCGTCGCGCGCTGGCAGTATGATCACAGCGCCATCATTTCGGCGTTCGACCACAGTATTCCGCACGACAATGTCGCGCACGAGATTTTCTACCCCGATGGCCCGTTTGCGCTGCTGCCGATGCAGCCGGGCACGCGCTCGGCGCTGGTCTGGACCGTGGCCGCAAAAGATGCCGCAGGGGTCATGGCGCTGAGCGACAGCGCGTTCGCCGCCGAAGCCGCGAAACGCAGCGGTGGACTGCTCGGCGAGCTGTCAGCCGCCGCGCCGCGCTCGACTTATCCGCTCGGTTTCCACCACGCGGCACGGATTACCGATACGCGCCTCGCGCTGGTCGGTGACGCAGCGCACGGCATCCACCCGATTGCCGGGCAGGGACTGAACCTGGGCTTTCGCGATGTGGCCGCGCTGGTCGAGGTGATTGTCGAAGGATCGCGCACCGGCCTCGACCTCGGCGATGCGATGCTACTCGAACGCTATCAGCACTGGCGCAGCCTCGACACGCTGATGGTAGCGACGGCGACCGATACGCTGACGCGGCTTTTCGGAATTCGGGGCAAGACCGCGAGCAAAGTCCGGCGGTTCGGGCTGGGCGCGGTGCAGCGGATTAGGCCGCTCAAGGACTTGTTCATGGCCGAAGCACGCGGCGAGACGGGGAAACTACCCAAATTGCTGACGGGATCGACCGTCTAGTCGCCGAACGTCCAGCGGCGGTGCATCCAGAAGGTCGCCAGTGGGGTCAACACGATATTGGGCACGATCGGCCACCAGGTCGCACCGTCAAGATATTTGACGAGCAGCCAGACGAAAAAGCTGTTGATCGCAAAGCCAAACAGGTTCACCGCAATGAATCGCGTGCCCATCTGCGCGTGATTGTCGCGCTCGCCGTGCCCCGCAAAGCTGACCCAGCCATGCGCGAAATAGCCGACGACCACGCCGATAACGAAAGCGATACCGATCGAGATATTGGGGTCGATGCCGAACCATTCGACACCGAGGTAGTAAATTGCTTGCCCGCCCGCCGTGATAAGGCCGCCTATGATGCCGTAACGGACAAGCTGCCAGAAGGCGGCACGGGCGGTCGGGTCGGTGGGAATCCAGCGATCGACGAACATCAGGCTCCGGCGCGCCCGCGCACCCGCGCTTCGACGCCGGCCTTGACCATGGCGATGGGCTTGACCAGCCCGGCCGGGATCAGCCTGACCATCGCGCGGCGCGCGTTCCAGACGAAATCGCCGCCGATCTCGAGCGCGCGTCCATCCTCGACCCGCGACGCCAAGACGATGTCGGACAGGCGCGCCTGTCCCGCCGCATTGGCGTAAAGATAGCTGTTGAAACGATACCAGCCCTTGACTTGTTTCTGGTCGGCAAGACGCGGGCGCAGGAAATCGAACGCCGCATAGCCGCGCGCGCCGAACAATTGCCGCCAATATTCGGGCGGCTGTTCGTTGACGTGATGCTCGCCGCCCTGATGCGGGACGGCGGCGGAAAACAGCACGACATCGCCGTGGCGGGTGAGCGTCTCGACAAATGTCGCCGCCTTGGCGTGCGGCAGATGCTCGGCGACTTCGAGGCTCTGCACGAGGTCGAATTTGCGCGCCAGATCGAGCGGCTGCGACAAGTCCGCAGCCCTGAAATTCGCCGCCGGAATGACCAGCTGGTCGGCTTTCACATAATCGCCGTCGACTGCGAGCACATCGTTGACGCCCGCGGCCATCCATTCGGACGCCCAGGCACCATGCCCCGCGCCGACATCGAGCAGGCTGTCGATTTTCATCTCGGCGAGCAGCAGCGGGGCGAAGGTGCGCGCAGACGCGCGGCTGCCGTCGTCGATGTAATCGTAGAAATCGGTGTTGTAGACGTGGTCGGTCATCGGTCTGTCCGCGTAAAGGCCGGGTGTGCTGCCCGCGCTATGCAGCGGCACCGGTAAAGATTATGCGCGCCTTCGTCGAGAATTAAGGGGCGGATGTGCAGACGGACGAAATGGACAGCGAAAGCGCGAAGCTGGCGGCATGGCTCGACCGGCACTGGCGCGCGCTGGTGGCGGCGATCTGGCTGGTCACTTGTGCAATATTGGTCTGGCATCGCGCGGGCTTCATCCGCTGGTTCACCCTCCCCGATACCGACGACAATATGCGGATGTCGCAGGTCCGCGCGCTGCTCGAAGGGCAGGGCTGGTACGATCTGCGCCAGTATAAGCTAAACCCGCCCGAGGGTTTCAACATGCATTGGAGCCGGTTGGTCGACCTGCCGATCGCGCTGCTCGATTGGACCGCGCGGCTGTTCGTCGATGGACCGACGGCGGAGCGATTTGCCGCAGCGGTCGCGCCGATGTTGCCGCTCGGCCTCGCCCTGTTCGCGCTGGCACTCGCCGCGCGGCGGCTGATCGCGCCGAATGCCGGACTGGTCGCGGCGGGATTTACCGTCACCTGCTGCATGGCGGCGCTGTCGATGTTCATGCCGATGCGGATCGACCATCATAATTGGCAGCTGACGTTCCTTGTGCTGGGCATTGCCGGGATTGCCGATCTGAAAGCGCGGCGTGGCGGGATCACGATGGGGCTGGCCAGTGCTGCCTCGCTGACCATCGGGCTCGAACTGCTGCCGTTTCTGGTCATCATGGGCGCGGCGACCGTGCTGCGCTGGGTATGGCAGCCGGAGGACCGCGACCGGTTGTCGGGATACGGCCTGTCGCTCGCGGGCGGCTGTGCCGTCGGCTATCTGGGCTTTGCCTCCTATGCCAATGCGGTGCCGCGCTGCGACGTGCTGTCGCCGGTGTGGCTCGGCACGATGGTCGCGGCGGGGTGGCTGGCATGGCTGTTGCCGCAAACAAAGTCCGCCGACTGGCGGATACGACTGGGCGCGGCGGCGGTCGGTGGCGTCGTGCTCGCGGCAGGATTTGCCGGGTTTGCGCCGCAGTGTCTGGGGCGACCCGAACAGGTCTCGCCCGAGTTGTATGATTCGTGGCTGAAAAACATCAACGAGTTCAAGCCGCTCTACACCAAGGACTGGCAGATGATGGCGGGCACGCTGGCGCTGCCGCTGGCGGGCGTTATCGGTGCGTTCGTGGCGACATGGCGCGCGCGCGGGACGGCACCGTTCGCGGTCTGGGCACCGATTGCGCTGATCTCGCTGACCTCGATGCTGTTGCTGTTGTGGCAGACGCGGATGGGGGCGGCGGCGCAGCTGACCGCCATTCCGGGGGTTACCGCGCTCGTCTGGATTCTCGTGCCCGCTCTGCGGCGGAGCACATCGGTGCTGGCGCGTACCATTGGAGTCGCGGTCGTGGTGCTGCTGATCTCGGGCCTTGGCGTGCAATATGTGCTGGGCCAGATTCCCGGCCCCACGAAAACTGCGCGGAGCAAGGCCGTCGAACGCGCGAACGGTCGCTGCCCGACTTTGCCCGCAATGGCGGGGGTCGGTCGCTTGCCCGCGACGACGATCTTCACGTTTGTCGATCTTGGCCCTCGGTTGATTACCGTCACGCATCATAAGGCGATTGCCGGACCCTATCACCGCAACGGTGGCGCAATTCTCGACGTGCACCATGCTTTCGGCGGCACGCCCGATAATGCACGGGCTATCATCAAACGGCACGGCGCAACGCTGCTGATGACCTGCCCGAATATGAGCGAGTCAACCGTCTATCGCGCGCGGTCGCCCAAGGGGTTTTATTCGCAACTGGCGACCGGCACGAAGTTCGACTGGCTCCAGCCGGTGGCCATGCCGAAGGATTCGCCGTTGTTGGTGTGGCGCGTCAAATAGGAACCTTCTCTCTGATGCTATTTCGCCGTCGCGCCGCGTCCCGGCGTCAAACGAAGCAACCGCGCCCCGTCGCCGTCCTCCAGCACATAGATAGCCCCATCAGAACCCTGTTCGACCTCGCGGATGCGCGCGCCCATGTCGAAGCGTTCCGCTTCGCGGGCTTTGACGCCGTCGCCCGAACCTTCGAACGCGACGCGGATCAGCGCCTGCGATGACAGGCCGCCGATGAACGCGCTGCCCTGCCACTTCGGGAAGAGTTTGCCCGAATAGAACATCAGGCCGCCGGGCGAAATGACCGGGTTCCAGCTGACCTTGGGTGCTTCGAATTCGGGCCGCGTCGGGTGGTCGGGAATGTTGCGGCCGTCATAATGGTCGCCGTTCGAGACGATAGGATAGCCGTAGTTTTTGGCCGGGAGGACGAGGTTGAGCTCGTCGCCGCCGCGCGGGCCCATTTCCTGGTTCCACAGCCGACCCTGTGCGTCGAACGCGATGCCGAGCAGATTGCGGTGGCCGTAGCTCCATGTTTCGGGGCGGAAACCTTGTGCCGCGAGCGGGTTGGCAGCGGCGGGGGTGCCGTCGTCGTTCAGGCGCAGGACTTTGCCGAGCGTGCCGTCCTTGGCTTGGGCCGGATCGAATTTCTGGCGGTCGCCGTTGGTGAAGAACAGGTGTTTCCCGTCGGGCGAAAACGCGATGCGGCCCGAATAATGGCCGCCGCCGCTGACGAAGGGGGTCGCGCGGAAGATCGTGGTGAAACCGTCGAGGCGTACCTGCGGCGGACAGGGTGCGCGGATGCACTGGACGACTTGTTCGACCAGCTTGCCGCGGCCGAGCGCCACGCCCTTGCCGCCCGCGCCGCTTTCGGACCAGCTGAGGTAGACCATGCCGTTGTCGGCGAACTTGGGGTGGAGGACGACGTCCATCAGCCCGCCCTGTCCGGCGCTGTCGACTTTGGGGGTGCCCGTTACGGCAACCACGGTCTTGCCGTCAGCGCTGACCAGTTTGAGCGTGCCGCCTTTTTCCGTGACCAGCAACCGCCCGTCGGGCAGGAAAGTCATCGCCCAAGGGGCGTCGAAGGTCGCGACCGGGGTCGCGGTGAAGGGCTTGGCGGCGGCGGTCTGCTCACCGGTAATCGGTGCCTGCCCGACGCGCGCGGCGTCCTGTGCGGTGGAGGCCTGCCCGCAAGCGGCGAGAACAAGGGCAAGAGCAGTCGCGGCACGCTTCATCATCGTCTCCATGTTCAGGCTTGCTGCATAACGCGGTTGTGCGTATATCGCTCCTGTCCTCCTTACATCGTCGGTGTTTGGGTTCGGTTCCGCAAGGGTCCGGGCGCGAGACACGCTTGTTTTATCGAAAGAATTGATGGCCGATATCGCCGCCCTGACCGATTTGATCGAACCCGAAGCGACCGCTTTGGGCCTGCGGCTCGTGCGCGTCGGGTTTTTCGGCGGCCAGTCGGATCCGACGTTGCAGGTGATGGCGGAGCGGCCCGACACGCGGCAGTTGACGCTCGACGATTGCGCGGTTCTGTCGCGGCGGTTGTCGGAGGTGCTCGACGCGCTGGAGGGGACGGCGAACGATCCGATCCCCGATGCTTATCGGCTCGAAGTCAGTTCGCCCGGCATCGACCGTCCGCTGACGCGGCTGGCGGACTATGCCGATTGGGCAGGACATGAAGCGCGGATCAAGCTGGTTGAGCCCATCGAGGGCCGCAAGATGTTCGACGCCGATTTGAAGGGCGTCGAGGGCGATGAGATCCATGTCATTGCCAAGCACGGCGCGATGCTGATCCCCTTCGATGCGATTGCGAGCGCAAAGCTCATTCTGACCGACAAGCTCATCAAGGCGACCAAGCCGCTGATTGCGGACGACGCAGACGAAATTGAAGACAACGACCAAGATTCGATCGAAGAGGAAGTAAACTGATGGCCTCCACTGCCCCTGCCGCCGCCAACAAGGCCGAGCTGCTCGCCATTGCCGATGCGGTCGCCAAGGAAAAGCTGATCGACCGCGAAATCGTGATCGACGCGATGGAGGATGCCATCCAGCGCGCGGCCAAGGCCCGTTACGGCGCAGAGAACGACATTCGCGCCAAGATCGACACGACCAGCGGTGATCTGCGCTTGTGGCGCGTTGTCGAGGTCGTCGAGCAGGTCGAGGATTATTTCAAGCAGGTCAGCCTCGAAGGCGGCCAGAAGCTGCAGCCCGGTGCCGCCATCGGCGACTTCATCGTCGACCCGCTGCCCAATATCGAATTCGGCCGCATCGCCGCGCAGGCATCGAAGCAGGTCATCTTTCAGAAGGTCCGCGATGCCGAGCGCGAGCGCCAGTTCGAGGAATTCAAGGACCGCAGTGGCGAGATCATCACCGGCGTCGTCAAGCGTGTCGAGTTCGGCCATGTTGTCGTGGATCTGGGCCGTGCCGAGGGCGTTATTCGCCGCGACGCGCAGATCCCGCGCGAAGTGGTGCGTGTCGGCGATCGCATCCGTTCGCTGATCCTGAAGGTCGTGCGCGAAACGCGCGGGCCGCAGATTTTCCTGAGCCGCGCGCATCCCGACTTCATGAAAAAGCTATTCGCGCAGGAAGTGCCCGAAATCTACGACGGCATCATCACGATCATGGCCGCAGCCCGCGACCCCGGCAGCCGCGCGAAAATCGGCGTCATAAGCCGCGACTCCAGTATCGATCCCGTCGGCGCGTGCGTCGGCATGAAGGGCAGCCGCGTCCAGGCCGTCGTGCAGGAGATGCAGGGCGAAAAGATCGACATCATCCCGTGGTCGCCCGACATCGCGACCTTCGTCGTCAACGCACTCCAGCCCGCCAATGTCAGCCGCGTCGTCATCGACGAGGAAGAAGAGCGTATCGAGGTCGTCGTCCCCGACGACCAGCTCTCGCTCGCCATCGGGCGTCGCGGTCAGAATGTGCGGCTCGCCTCGCAACTGACCGGCAAGGCGATCGACATCCTGACCGAGGCCGATGCGAGCGAAAAGCGCCAAAAGGAATTCGTCGAGCGGTCCGAATTGTTCCAGAACGAGCTCGACGTCGACGAGACGCTAGCGCAATTGCTTGTCGCCGAAGGGTTCACCAGCCTTGAGGAAGTCGCCTATGTCGAGGTCAGCGAAATCTCTGACATCGAAGGGTTCGACGAGGAACTCGGTGCCGAACTCCAGAACCGCGCGACCGAGGCGCTCGAACGCCGCGAAGAAGCCAACCGCGAACTGCGGCGCGGCATGGGCGTCGAGGATGCGATTGCCGCGATGCCCCACCTCAACGAAGCGATGCTGGTCACGCTCGGCAAGGCGGGCATCAAGACGCTCGACGATCTTGCCGATCTGGCGACCGACGAACTGATCCAGAAGCGCCGCATCGAGCCGCGCCGCAAGACTGTGCCGACCAACGAGCCCAAGGGCGGTATCCTCGCCGAGTATAATCTCAGCGAAGAGCAGGGCAACGAGATCATCATGGCGGCCCGCGCGCACTGGTTCGAAGACGAAGTTGCTGAGGAGGACGCTGTTGCGGAACCCTCGCAATGACACGCTAGACGCTGACAACGAGAGCGATGCTGGCGGCAACGTCAGCGAGCGGACCTGCGTGCTCACGCGCGTCAAGGGCGAACGCGCGGCGTTGATCCGCCTCGCGCTCAGCCCTGACGGCGAAATGCACCCCGACGTGCGGGCAAAAGCGCCCGGACGTGGCGCGTGGATCGGCGTGACGCGCCCCGTGCTCGACGCGGCGGTTGCCAAGGGCAAGCTAAAGGGTGCGCTGTCACGCGCGTTCAAGACGAACGACATTTCGGTACCCGACGATCTGGGCGCGCGGATCGAGGACGCACTGTCGCGCGCCGCGCTCGAACGGCTGGGGCTGGAAGCACGCGCGTCGACGCTCGCGACCGGCAGCGAACGGATCGAGGAAGCTGCGCGCAAAGGCGCGTTGCACCTGCTTTATCACGCAGCCGACGCCAGCGCCGACGGCAACCGCAAACTCGCACAAGCCTGGCGCGTCGGCAACGACGAAGAGGGCTCGGGGCGGCAGGGCTTGATCCTGTCGGTCGACCGCACGATCTTGTCGGTGGCGCTGGGCCGCGAAAATGTGGTACATATCGGCGTGACAGATGCGCGCGCCGCCGAACGGGTGGCTGCCGCTGTCGACCGGTGGCACGGTTTTATCGATCATACGCCCGCGGGCGAACCTTGCGAAAATGCGTCGCAGGGTTCAGGGCCGCGCGGCGCGAATATCAAGTGAAGGGTTCGGGTTTAATTCATGAGCGAAACTGAAAAGCCGAAACTGGGCATGCGCGCACCGCTGGGGATCAAGCGCACGGTCGAGACGGGCCAGGTGAAGCAGAGCTTCAGCCATGGCCGCTCGAACACCGTCGTGGTCGAGGTCAAGAAGCGTCGCTTCACCCGCCCCGGCGAAGAAGCGCCCGCGCCCGAGCCTGTCGCTGAGGTCGCACCCGCGCCGGTCGCAGCGCCCATTGCCGCGCCCAAGCCGGTCGCGGCGCCCGCCGCGCCGCGCGCGCTGACCCCGCTCGAACGCCGCGAGCAGCAGGAACGACTGCTGCGCGAAGCCGAAGAAGCACGGATGTCGTCGCTCGAAGAAGCGCGCCGCCGTGACGACCGTGCCAAAATCGATACGACCGAAGACGAAAAGCGCCGGATCGAGGACAACCGCAAGGCCGAAGAGGAAGAGCGCCTCGCCGCCGAGGAAGCCGCCGCCGAAGCACTACGCAACCCACCCCCGCAGCCCGAGCCCGAAGTTCAGGCCGCACAGGAGCGCGATGGCGATGCGAACCGCACCGCCAAACCGACCCCGGCGGGTGCGTTGCGCCGTCCCGAACCGGCGCGCCCCACCGCGCGTCCGCGCGGCGGCGACGACCGTCGTCAGGCCGGCAAGCTGACTGTGACCCGCGCGCTCGAAGGCAATGAAGAGGGTGCCCGCGCGCGTTCGCTGGCGGCACTGAAGCGTGCCCGCGAAAAGGAACGCCGCGCGCACGGCAGCGGCCAGCCACAGGCCAAGCAGATCCGCGACGTCGTAATCCCCGAAACCATCACGGTCGGCGAACTCGCCAACCGCATGGCCGAGCGTGGCAACGATCTGGTCCGCGCGTTGTTCAAAATGGGCGTGCCGTCGGCGATGGGCGATACCATCGACCAGGACACCGCCGAGCTGCTGGTGACCGAATTCGGCCACAACTACACCCGCGTCAGCGCCAGCGATGTTGAAATCGACGTCGCTATGGACGTCGATGACGAGGAAACGCTGGTCACGCGGCCCCCAGTGGTCACGATCATGGGTCATGTCGACCACGGCAAGACGTCGCTGCTCGATGCGCTGCGTGGCACCGATGTCGTGCGCGGCGAAGCGGGTGGCATTACCCAGCATATCGGCGCGTATCAGGTAACGCTGAAGTCGGGCGAGCAGATCACTTTCCTCGACACGCCGGGCCATGAAGCGTTCGGCGAGATGCGGAAGCGTGGCGCGAACGTCACCGACATTGTCGTGCTGGTCGTTGCCGCCGACGACAGCATCAAGCCGCAGACGGTCGAGGCGATCAATCATGCCAAGGCCGCCGATGTGCCGATCGTCGTTGCGATCACCAAGATCGACAAGCCCGAAGCCAACGCGCAGAAGGTGCGTGAGGCGTTGCTCCAGTACGACGTGATCGTCGAGGAAATGTCGGGCGATGTGCAGGACGTCGAAGTCTCGGCGCTGAAGAAAACTGGCCTCGATGAGCTGACCGAAAAGCTGCATTTGCAAGCCGAATTGCTCGAATTGCGTGCCAACCCCGACCGCGCCGCCGAAGGCAGCGTGATCGAGGCCAAGCTCGACAAGGGCCGCGGGCCGCTGGCGACAATTCTCGTCCGACGTGGTACGTTGCGGGTCGGTGACATCGTCGTCGTCGGCCAGTTCTCGGGCAAGGTCCGCGCGATGATCGACGACAAGGGTCGCCAGCTTAAGGAAGCCGGTCCCTCGATGCCCGTCGAAATCCTCGGGCTCTCGGGCGTGCCGTCGGCAGGCGATCCGATGTCGGTGGTCGAAAACGAGGCGCGCGCGCGCGAAGTCGCGCTTTACCGTCTCAAGACTGCGACCGAAGAGCGTACCGTATCCGCCCCGGTCGATATCGAAAACGTCTTCGCTAACTTCGGTGCGGTCAAGGCAATGGAATACGCACTCGTCGTCAAGGCCGACACGCAAGGGTCGGTTGAAGCGATCATTGGCGCGGTCAAGCGCATCGAGACCGACGATATCAAGGTTCGCATCCTGTCATCGGGCGTCGGCGGCATCACCGAAAGCGATGTGATGACGGCGGCAGCTTCGGGCGCGCCCGTCATCGGCTTCAACGTCCGTCCGAACCCCAAGGCGCAAGCGCTCGCCAAGCGCGACCGCGTCGAATTCCAATATTTCGACGTGATCTATCATCTGACCGATCAGGTCCGGAACGCGATGGCCGGACAATTGGGGCCGGAGATCATCGAGCACGTCGTCGGTCGCGCCGAAATCCGTCAGGTATTCCCGGCGGGCAAGACCGGCAAGGCGGCGGGTCTGCTCGTCACCGAGGGCGTCATCCGCAAGAACCTGAAAGCACGCATCACCCGCGACGACGTCATCATCTACAACGGCCAGGTCAACTCGCTGCGCCGCTTCAAGGATGACGTGGCGGAGGTCAAAGCGGGCCTCGAATGCGGTGTCACCTTCGACGCGACGAACGACATCAAGGCGGGCGACTTCCTCGAGACGTTCGAGGTCGAGGAACGTGCGCGGACGCTTTGAGAGGCAAAAAGATCAAGCGTTGGAGTTTGGCTGAGTCCCTCGACTCAGAATCGGTTCGTCTTGAGCGAAGCGACGAACCGCCGGGCCTTTCCAGAACCATCGCTGTTACTGTTGCCAAAATCCTGAAAGAGGATCCCCGTTCTCGGGGAGAAATCTCGAAGGGTTTGTCAGTTTTTCTCGGCGAAGAGGTCACCAAACAGATGTTGGATGCCTATGCCAGCGAAAGCCGGGACAACTATAACATGTCTGCGGCCCGGTTCTTGGGATTGGTTGCGTACGCCGGAAGATGGGATGCTTTGGATGGCGTGATTCAAAGATTTTCCACCCGAATCGCGACTCCGACAGATGTTGATTTAGTCATGTTGGGTGCCGCCGTGAGATCGCGCGCGCGGTTAGACAGCGTGATCGAGTCATTTAGCAAAAGCGAAAACTGATGAAGGATGCCGAAACCCGCTCCGTCCGCACCCTTCGCGTCGGTGAAGCGGTGCGGCATGCGCTGTCGGACATCCTCCAGCGCGGCGATGTGCATGACGACGTACTCGCCGCGCACCCGACCAGCGTCACCGAAGTCCGCATGTCGCCCGACCTGCGCCATGCGACGGTGTTCGTGAAGCCGCTGCTCGGCCAGAACGAGGAGGCTGTGCTGAAAGCGCTCCGCACCAACACCGCATATTTGCAAAGCGAAGTCGCTCGGCGCGTAAATGGCAAATACGCCGCAAAACTGAAATTTCTGTCCGACGAAAGTTTCGACGAAGGCAGTCATATCGCGTCGGTGCTGCGACGGCCCGAGGTGGCGAGGGACTTGGGCGGGGATTGACAATTACATAGGTAAGTCTCATCTTACTAAGATGAATGCGGTCACGAAACTTTCGACCAAGGGTCAGGTCGTTATCCCAAAGGATGTGCGCGAGGCTCTCGGCTGGCCCGAGGGTCAGGCGCTTGTCGTTCGGCAATCGGGAGGCAGAGCCATTCTGGAACCGCCCGCACCGCCGCGTGAAAAGATTAGCTGGGAAGAGTTCCGCCAGCGGGTGCCGCGCTACGAGGGGCCGCCCGTGTCAATCGAAGAAATGAATGAGGCCATCGAAGAAATGTGGACGGAACGGGCGAAGCGGCGTTCGTGATTGCCGTCGATACCAATCTAATCGTCCGTATCGTGGTCATGGACGATGATCGCCAGCTGGAACTCGCACGGGAAGTTTTCGAGGACCAGCCCGTGTATGTTCCGGCCATAGCACTCCTGGAAACCGTATGGGTTCTGACGCGCAAATATCTCTATCCTCGTGACGCCGTGTTGCAATCGCTCGACGCCGTGTTCGCTTTGGGGTCGGTAACGCTCGAAAACGAGCCGCTTACCCGCTGGGCATTAGACCGTTTTGCTCGTGGGGCTGACTTGGGGGACATGTTGCTGCTTGTAGCAGCGCGCGAACAGGATGCGTTTGTCACCTTCGACACGGGAATTGCGAGGCGCGCGGGTCCGCAAGCACCGGTTACAGTGCGGACTCTCACCTGATGGCCAAGCTCTATTTCTACTACGCCGCGATGAACGCGGGGAAATCGACCACGCTCCTCCAGGCGGCGTTCAATTATGCCGAGCGCGGGATGGCGGCGATGTTGTTTACTGCCGCCGTCGATGACCGCGCGGGGTTTGCCAAGATCGGGTCGCGGATCGGGCTGGAGGCGGACGCGGTGCCGTTCGATGCTGTGACCGATATTGCCGCGCTGGTCCGGGCCGAGCGGGCCACGTGCAACATCGCCTGCGTGCTGATCGACGAGGCGCAGTTTCTGACGCGGTCACAGGTGTGGCAGCTCGCCGAACTGTGCGACCGCGATGACATGCCGGTCGTGACTTATGGTTTGCGGACAGACTTTAAGGGGGAGCTGTTCGAAGGGGCGGCGGCGCTGCTCGGCCTCGCCGACAGCCTCACCGAGTTGAAAGCAATCTGTGAATGCGGGCGCAAGGCGACGATGAACCTGCGCGTCGATGCATCCGGCGGCGCGGTGCAGGACGGCGACCAGACCGAAATCGGCGGCAACGACCGGTACATTGCGCTCTGCCGGCGGCATTTTGTGGAACGCTTGAACGCCTAAGTGCACGGCTGGATCATCCTCGACAAACCGCTCGGGCTTGGCTCGACGCAGGGCGTGAGTGCGGTCAAGCGCGCGCTGCGACAGGGCGGCTATGCCAAGGTAAAAGTGGGGCATGGCGGGACGCTTGATCCGCTGGCGACCGGCGTGCTGCCGATCGCGCTCGGCGAAGCGACGAAGCTGGCGGGGCGGATGCTGGATGCCAGCAAGGTGTACGAGTTCACGGTGGCGTTCGGCGCGCAGACCAATACGCTCGACCTCGAAGGCGTTGTGATAGCGGAGAGCGATGTGCGGCCCACTCTTGTCGAAGTCGAAGCAGTGCTGCCGCGCTTTACCGGCCCCATCGAGCAGGTGCCACCTGCGTATTCGGCGCTGAAGGTCGATGGCGCGCGGGCCTATGATCTGGCGCGGGCGGGGGCGGAGGTCGTGCTGGCGATACGGGCGGTGACAATTCACAGCCTTTATTGCCGTCATGCTGAACTTGTTTCAGCATCCACCCCTCAACCCGTACCGCCGCTTGTGACCGAGGGGTGGACCCTGAAACAAGTTCAGGGCGACGGTCTCAAAGAAATCACCCTTACCGCGCATGTCTCCAAGGGCACCTACATCCGCAGCCTCGCCCGCGACATCGCGCTTGCACTTGGCACAGTCGGCCATGTCACCATGCTCCGCCGCATCCGCGCGGGGCCGTTCGACCTGTCCCAAGCGATTTCGCTGGACTTATTGGACGAGGCCGCTAGTGGCGCGACGCTTGAGGCGCATCTGCGTCCCATCGAGGCAGGGCTGGACGGTATCCCGGCTTTTCCTCTCACCCCCGACCAGGCTGGCGCGCTCCGACAGGGGCGCGTGCTTGACGGGGTTGCCGCCTCTGACGGCCTGCACTTTGCAAAACTGGGTGATACGCCCGTGGCGCTGGTGGAGATTGTTGCCGGACTTGTCCGGGTCGAGCGCGGCTTCAACCTGTAACGATACCGCGAAGGAAGACATTTTGACCGTAGCTGCTGCACGCAAGACCGAAATCA
>ENA-OBLH01000076-OBLH01000076.1-metagenomes-genome-assembly--contig:-NODE-76-length-32969-cov-4.03685_pt1 | contig 32969 bp, 30 predicted proteins | sample MGYA00153382_OBLH01 | MGnify analysis MGYA00153382
CCTAAACCTACCAAAGTACTTTGATCTAACCCCGCCACACTGGCCAAGCCCCGGGCGATCGCCGTTTGCTTCATACGTTCAATGACATGACGAGCGGTAATATGCCCAATTTCATGACCAATTACCCCAGCAAGCTGGGCCTCATTATCCGCCGCCGCAATTAATCCAGCATTGAGATAAACAAAACCGCCCATAGTTGCAAAGGCATTAATCTGTCGATCGGCAACCACCTGAAAAGTGTAGGGAATATTAGTCCGAGTACTCGTAGCGGCCAAACGTTGCCCAATCTCATTCACATAATTATTTATAGCCGCATTCCGCAGCAACTCTACCTGATTGCCGACTATTTCTTGGTTGATATCTTGAGCGATCGATACCTCCTGTTGATCAGAAATATTAGATATTTGAAGGATTTGAATCCCCTGAAATAGCAAATCAAAGATGGAAAGAGCAAGGGTTTTTTGCTGTATACCTATGCCCATAGCTACAGTAACCAAAATCGATAGCAGGAAATAAGCCAACCTACGCCATAATCTTTGCCTAGTCCCAAATAACTGCTTATTCATAGATCAAATTTCCTAGTATTTTAGTTGTTATATATTATCAATCTTTAATTAGCCAACAGACCCAATTACTAAATAAATGTTCCTTAATATTTATCTCAAAAATTTCAAAGAAAGTATTAGGAGATACAAAACAATAGGACGGACTAAAATTTAATAGAGGCTTAAATTATTATCAAGATAGAGGTGAAATGTTACAGCCAGAAGCTATATTTAGGAATAAAGTTTACCCCAATTCCCAATCCTTTCTAGAATTTGATCACGTAGGATTAGAATACCTAGTAGACGGTGTACCTCGTCGCATTATTGAAGATGTATCTCTCTCCGTAAAAGCTGGGGAATTTGTTTCTGTAGTAGGCCCTAGTGGCTGTGGCAAAACCTCGATCTTGAAGATGGTATCAGGCTTAAATCCCGCCCCGATCGGGGCAGTCAAATTCCAAGGCGAAAAGATTACCAAACCCCTAAAAAATGTAGGCATTGCGTTCCAAAATCCCGTCCTCCTGCCTTGGCGCAACACCCTAGATAATGTCCTCCTGCCTTTGGAAGTAGTGGAACCCTACAAACGTAACTTTAAGGAAAATCTCCCCCGTTATACCAAAGCTGCCCAAGAATTGATCACTACTGTAGGTCTCCAAGATTTCCAAAAACAACTGCCTTGGCAACTATCAGGAGGAATGCGGCAGCGGGCATCTTTGTGTCGGGCATTAATTCATCAGCCAGAAATTCTTTTATTAGATGAACCGTTTGGAGCTTTGGATGCTTTTACTAAGGAAGATATGTGGTTGATGCTGCAAGAATTGTGGCTCCGAGTAAAGTGTGTGGGGATTTTAATTACCCATGACCTCAGGGAAGCCATATTTTTGTCCGATCGTGTCTATGTCATGAGTCCCCGTCCTAGTACAATCATTTATGAATTGACCGTCAACCTGCCCCGCCCCCGGACTCTAGAAATGTGTTTAAGCGATGAATTTAATCATCTTTTTTCTGATGTCCGTAGACATATTAAGCGTAGTTAAGATTGCCATAATTAAAAAATCATCTTCATGTCTAACTCATGCCTAAATTAAATAATTTTTTCAACTCTAAGCTCGGTAGTTTTATCCTTCCTTTAATCGCTACAATTTTACTATTTATAGTCTGGGAACTATTGGTAAATATTCTAGGAATTAAGCCTTTTACTCTTCCAGCACCTTCTGTAGTCATAGCCTCTTCTATTTCTAAAGCCGATATTCTTCTAACTAATGCGGGCAGAACTTTAACTACTACCCTACTAGGATTTTTTATTGCCGTAGTTACCGGAGTATTATTAGGTTTTTTAATTGGTTATTCCCGTGCTGCCTACGTGATTCTCTATCCCATTTTGGTAGGTTTTAATACTATCCCTAAGGTAGCCTTAGTGCCTTTGTTTGCCCTATGGTTTGGCATTGGGACTGTCCCTGCCGTGTTGACAGCATTTTTATTGGCATTTTTCCCGATCGCAGTCAATGTTGCCCTTGGTCTAGAAACGGTAGAAGTAGAAATGAAAGATGTGCTACGTTCTCTAGGAGCAACTCAAGTAGAAATATTTCAGAAAGTTGGTTTTCCTCACACCTTACCTTACCTCTTTGCTTCTCTAAAAATTGCAGTTTCCTTTGCCTTTGTAGGCTCAGTAATTTCAGAAACTGTGGCATCTAATGGAGGAATTGGTTATTTAATTGTCAGTGCTAGTTCTAACTTTGATATTCCCTTAGTTTTTGGTGGCTTACTTAGCCTTGCAGTTATGGGAATTATTCTCTATGGATTCTTTGCCGCTCTGGAAAAATATATGATTCCTTGGGCTCGTTCTTAACAGTAGTACTGAGTATTAAAATTGTCGATTAGACTTCTTGCGACATCGTGAGGATAAAACGGCTCTTTATACTTATCTAGATAGAATCGGCGATCGTCCCCAAAAGTTGATTAAAACTATATAACAATCCTAATTTTGATGCCAAGATCGAAGCGGCAATTCTCTAAAAAATGCAAGCAGCAGGCGCTAATATTGATCCAGAAATTTAAGGTTACGATCGGGAGGAGTTTATTCTATGGCGTATATTGATCCAGTCAGAAAAAATATCTCCTTACTGGCGTTGTGTCAAGCTCTATTCATGACTGGAAATACAGTTTTGTTTACTGTAGCCGCCTTGATTGGGCAATCCTTAGCCCCAGATAAAGCCCTGACTACCTTGCCCCTAGCCCTGTTGCAATTAGCGAATATGTTGGCAACAATTCCTGCTTCTCTACTGATGGAAAGAGTGGGGAGAAAATTGGGTTTTATGGTAGGGGTCTTGATTGGCCTTGGGGGTGCTGGGTTAGGAGTAGGGGCGATCGCTTCCCATAGTTTTATAATTTTTTGCGGCTCTACCACCCTTCTAGGAGTGAGCAATGGTTTTTCTGGCTACTATAGATTTGCCGCCGCCGAAGCAGCCACGGAAGCATGGCGATCGCAGGCCATATCCCTAGTTATCTCTGGGGGAGTCGTGGCCGCAGTTGCCGGCCCCCAGTTGGCAAATTGGTCAAAGGAATTACTGCCGGGGGCGATGTTTGGGGGGGCGTTTGTGACTATGGCAGTGCTAATGGCAGTCACCCTAGGGGTTCTGGGGCTGATTCAGATGCCGAAGGTTGTTAGCTCTGGGCAACAGGAAGCAGGAAGAGCCTTGGGAGTGATCATGAGGCAGCCAGTTTTTTTGGTGGCAGTGGTGGGCAGTATGTTGGGTTACGGGGTGATGGTTTTGATTATGACTGCTACACCCCTAGAAATTGTGGCAGCGGCTCACCCCTTCCATGCGGCGGCTACGGTTCTGCAATGGCATGTTTTGGGGATGTTTGCCCCTTCTTTTTTTACTGGGACTTTGATTGCTCGTTTTGGAGTTTTAAAGATTATTACCAGTGGTGCCGTGTTATCTTTGCTGTGTATTATTATCAATCTGCTAACTTCCGGTTTGTGGAGTTATACGATCGCCCTGACTTTCTTAGGAATTGGCTGGAACTTCCTCTACATCGGCTCTACCACCCTGCTCACGGAGGCCTATCAACCAACAGAAAAGGGTAAAACCCAAGCCGCCCATGATTTTATGATGGCGGGTTTTGTCACCTTCGCTACTATGCTTTCTGGGGGATTATTCCAAACCCTCGGCTGGGCAGCGGTCAACTGGGCGGGTTTACCCATGATGGCGATCGTTTTAGGGGCAGTTTTGTGGCTCCAGCAACAATCAAATAATCCCCGGCTCCTCAAGGATAAGAATTAATACCTAAACTCCATGAAAGTAGCTATTTTTAGTACCAAGTCTTATGATCGCCAATTCCTGGAAGCGGCAAATCTTGCGAATTCTACCGAGCCAGGCCAGCAACACCAGCTATCTTTTTTTGAGGCTCGACTAGACCAAAATACTGCTCCCCTAGCAGTAGAATTTCCAGTAATTTGTGGGTTTGTTAATGATAATTTTAGTGCCGATACTCTCAAGATTTTGGCTAACCAAGGAACTAGACTAATAGCTCTGCGGTGTACAGGCTTTAATAATGTGGACTTACCAACAGCAACTAACTTGGGGATCAAAGTAGTCCGGGTTAGTGCCTATTCTCCTTACTCGGTGGCAGAATTTACTGTGGGGATGATTTTGACTCTGAATCGCAAATTCCATAAGGCTTATAACCGCATCCGGGAGGGGAATTTTGCGCTTGAGGGGTTGGCGGGGTTTGATCTGCACGGGAAGACGATCGGAGTTATTGGCACGGGGAAAATTGGCTTAATTTTTGCCCAGATCATGGCTGGCTTTGGCTGTCAAATTTTGGGTTATGATCTATACCCGAACCCAGATTTTATAAAGATTCCCAATACTCGTTATGTAGACTTGCCAGAACTATTTGCCAACTCTCATATCATCTCCCTCCATTGTCCCCTAACCCCAGAAAATCGTTACCTGATTAATACTTCAGCTATCAACCAAATGAAGCGGGGGGTAATTTTGATCAATACTAGTCGGGGAGGATTGATTGATACTCAGGCGGTAATTATGGGCTTAAAGTCACAAATTATTGGGGCTTTGGGTTTGGATGTGTATGAACAGGAATCAGCTCTATTTTTTGAGGATCTATCCAGCACAATCATCCAAGATGATATATTTGAACGGCTATTGACTTTTCCTAATGTGATGGTGACGGGGCATCAGGCATTTTTCACGGCAGATGCCTTAGCGGAAATTGCCAGAACTACGATCGCTAGTATCAATAGTTTTGCCACTGGTCAGCCCCTAGCCAATGAAATCAGCATCAATCTTTAATATTTGCTTTAAGGTTCAACTTTGAGATACATTCTAAAATGTATCCTAGGATTTGTTTGAAATTTGTTTTGAGATTTATTATGAAATATCACCACTCTGCGTTTATTTATATTGCGGCAACCCTGATTGCTAACTACACAGCTAGTTTATTTGTACCGATTCCCTATATTGGGCAATTTGCGGTGGGAACTCTATTTTTTGGGGTGACTTTTACCCAGCGCGATCGAGTTCATAAATGGGGAAAAAAATACGTCTACCAAATGATCTTCTTGGCAGCGGTGCTGAATGTATTAATGTGTCTAGTCTTGAATGTGCCACCGAGAATTATTGCAGCTAGTTTTTTGGCAATTATTATTGCTGAAAGTGTGGATACAGAAATCTTTGCCGCATTGCATAGGCGATCGTGGTTCATTCGGGCTTTATCTAGTAACGCCGTGAGCATTCCGATCGACACTCTAATCTTCACAATGATTGCCTTTTGGGGAGATCTAAGTACTCCAGAAATCATCGGTTTATTAATCGGTGATAGCCTTGTGAAGTATGTAATTTCTTTCTTAGTAGCCTTGTGGAAGGAAAAGGACAATAATTCTTCGACTTGGGTAGAAGATGCTAGTGAGGGTTAATTTTCACTATTAAAATCAATTGCATAAATTACCTTTAAGAGTACTCCAAGAAACAATTTTCTAGTTCAGGATATCTAGAGAATAATCGATCAACACTAGCGATTTTTGCACCATATTCTAGGGCAGTAGCTATAATTAGGCGATCAAAGGGGTCTTTGTGGATAGGAGCTAGTTCTACAGACCTCGCAGCGATCGCACCTGTAAGGGGAAATAACTCAATTCTTGCCGGAGCTAATGCACCTTGAAACCATTCCTCAGCCGAACAAGATAGCTCTAATCTGCCACGTTTTTGGGCAAGAGCAATCTCGTAACAGGAAAGTGGCGAAACCCCTAAGCGATCGGCTAACTCGAAGCGATCGCGCCATGATGAGGGAAATTGCTCAAAATTTGAATTGACTAACCAAAGCCAAAGATGAGTATCAAGGACAATTATTTCAGACATTCCCAGTCCTCTTCATCAACAATAGGGCTAACAATATCTCCCAAAATCGTAACTTTCCCCGCCATCGATGCAACTGGAAAATGTCGCTTTCTTTCGGGAGGAGTTTCTTCTAAAACAGTAACAATAATTCGTGCAGAACTAATCTGTGGCTTTTCGGTAAGCCATTTGACTTGACCATTTTCATAAATTGCTTCATAACTTTTGAGCATGATTTTTTATCCTTAGATTTTCTAAATTATAATACGATCGCTTTCTTCAATTCCTAATAGTAATCGCAGGTGCTACCATAAATACTAACTAAAATTATGCCATCAGATGGGTAGCTATGCCTTTAAGCTGGAACGAGATCAAAAGTCGGGCGATCGCCTTCTCTCAAGAATGGCAAGATGAAACCTCAGAAAGGGCTGGGGCGCAGACGTTCTGGAATGATTTTTTTAATGTATTTGGTATTTCCCGGCGGCGGGTTGCTAGTTTTGAGCAGCCCATCAAAAAGTTAGATAATAAACAGGGATTTATTGATCTGTTGTGGAAGGGAGTAGTTTTAGTTGAGCATAAATCTAGAGGCAAGAACCTAGATAAAGCTACTCAACAGGCTAAGGATTATTTTCCTAATTTGAAAGAGATTGAGTTACCGAAATATATTCTAGTTTCCGATTTTCATAGATTCCGACTCTACGATTTAGATACAGATCTATCTACTGAGTTTGAGTTAAAAGATTTTGTCAATCATGTCCATTTATTTGGGTTTATGGCTGGCTATGAAAAGCGAGTTTATAAGGATGAAGATCCTGTAAATATCAAAGCAGCAGAATTGATGGGGAAGTTGCACGATCGCTTGAAGGATATTGGCTACACGGGGCATGATCTAGAAGTGTATTTAGTGCGGTTATTATTTTGTTTGTTTGCTGATGATACGGGGATTTTTGAAAAGGGGATTTTTTGGCAATACATAGACCTGCATACGAAAGCTGATGGTAGTGATCTAGCAATGCACATTGGTTCTATTTTTCATGTCTTGAATACGCCACCGGAGAGAAGATTAAAAAATTTAGATGAGAGTTTATTGCAGTTTCCCTATGTAAATGGCAAGCTATTTGAGGAGCCTTTGCAACCAGCAGCTTTTGATAGCAAAATGCGGGAAATGTTGTTAGAGGCTTGTGGTTTTGATTGGGGAAAGATTTCACCAGCGATTTTTGGCTCGATGTTTCAGGCGGTGATGAATCCGAAGGAAAGGCGGAATCTTGGCGCTCACTATACTTCGGAGAAGAATATCCAAAAGTTGATTAAGCCGCTTTTTTTGGATGATTTATATGTTGAGTTTGAAAAGGCTAAGGGCAGTCGGGGGAGGCTTCAGGAGTTTCATAAAAAGATTGCTAATTTATACTTTCTTGATCCGGCTTGTGGCTGTGGAAATTTTTTGATTATTACTTATCGGGAGTTACGAGATTTAGAGATTTTGATTTTGTTGGAGTTAAATAAAAGCGGGCAGTTAGAGATGGATGTTCGATCGATTATTCAGGTAGATGTAGATCAGTTTGCGGGGATTGAATGCGATGAGTTTGCAGTGCGGATTGCGGAGGTGGCGATGTGGTTGATTGACCACCAGATGAATATTAAGGTGAGTAATGAGTTTGGACTGTATTATGCTAGGTTGCCCTTGAAGAAAGCAGCAAAAATTGTGCATGGTAATTCGTTATGGATTGATTGGGAAACAATTATTTCCAAGGAAAATCTAAGTTTTATTCTAGGAAATCCTCCATTTATTGGCAAACATTTACAAAATGCTGATCAAAAAGCAGATATGAATATAGTTTTTGCAAGCGTAAAGGGTGCAGGAGTACTAGATTATGTCACTGCTTGGTATATCAAGGCGGCTCAATTTATTCAATGTGCAAATATTCAATGTGCTTTTGTTAGTACAAGTTCAATTTCTCAAGGTGAACAGGTGGGGATTCTTTGGCAGGAGCTTTATAACAAATATAAAATTAAAATTCATTTTGCCCATCGTACTTTTAGCTGGAGCAATGAAGCGAAAGGAAATGCGGCGGTGCATTGTGTAATTATTGGTTTTGGGTTACAAGATATTGAGAATAAGAGAATTTTTAATTATTTAGATATTAAAGGCGAGCCAACAGAACGCAAAGTCAGAAATATTAATCCATATTTAGTAGAAGGAAATGATTTAATTATCTTGAAGAAAACCAAACCAATTTGTGATGTTCCTGAAATGAAGAATGGAAGTAAACCAGCAGATGGTGGATTTCTTATACTAACTAAAGAAGAAGCTACAGAATTATCAGCAAAGGAAAGCGTTACTAAGAAATATCTAAAACAGTATATTGGTTCAAATGAGCTAATTAATGGGAATCCTCGTTATTGTTTATGGTTGCATAGTATTTTGCCTAGTGAATTACGTTCCATGCCATCTGTTCTAAGTAGAATTGAATCTGTTAGAGTATTTAGAGAAAAAAGTGTAGATAAAAATACACAAAAATGGGCAGCTTTTCCTACTTTATTTCAAACTGATAGACAACCAAGAAGTAACTATATTGCAATACCTGAAGTATCCTCAGAGAAACGAAAATATATCCCAATAGGCTTTCTAGGTTCTGATGTAATTGCAAGTAACAAGTTACAGACTATTCCCAACGGAACTCTTTATCTATTTGGTATTCTTACTTCTGAAATGCATATGACATGGATGAGATATGTATGTGGAAGGTTAAAAAGTGATTTTGATTATTCAAGTACGATCGTCTATAATAATTACCCATTTCCTGAAAATATCACCGATAAACAAAAACAAAAAGTTGAAAATGCAGCCCAGACAGTTTTGGATATAAGAGCAAAATATCCTGATAGTAGCTTGGCAGATTTGTATGACCCCCTGAGTATGCCCCCCGACTTGGTGAAAGCCCATCAAAACCTAGATAAAGCCGTGGATTTGTGCTATCGTCCCCAGCATTTTGTCAACGAATTAAACCGGATTGAATTTCTATTTAACCTCTACGAAGCCTTAAGCATTCCCTTATTTAAACCAGAAAAGAAAAAACGCACTAAAAAATCAGGAGATTAATTAAATATGACCCGTATCCCAAGCGATCGACCACCAACTCATCCGGGAGAAATGTTGTTAGAAGAATTTTTGATCCCTTTAGGACTAACTCAAAAAGATTTAGCATGGGCAATTCATGTTCCCTATCAAAGAATAAATGAAATCATTAATCATCGTCGGGGTATCACTCCTAGCACTGCCCTCCGCCTAGCTAAGTTTTTTTCCACTTCGGCGGAACTCTGGATGAATCTACAACAATGCTGGGATTTATACCATGCTCAACAAATAGAAAAGGACAACTTAAAGACTATTCAACCATTAACAACTTTATCGGCTACTAAATATTGAGTACTAGGTAACCATATTCCTGATGACTTAGTACATCCAATTATCAAAGTTAGATTAAACCAAAAATGACAATTTTCGCCCAAAATTATATGGATAAAACAGAAAACACTCCTATAGTTACGTCAGAAAATCTAGGATGGTCGCCCGGTTTCTTTGAGAAAACTAGCGGCAGTTGGGTAGGAGAACCATTGGTTAGAGAGCCGCAGCCAGAAACTCAGGAAAGGGATCCATTACCAAAAAATTGGGTTTAAAACCCCGTTCTTATAGGACGGATTTCTCCAAGTTTTTCTTTGGATTTATTGCCCCAATAACCTAGCCCGGACACTTTCTGCAATTTTTTGCCCCAAATATTCAGGAATTAAATTCTCATTCGGCCCCAAAAGATACAAAATTAATCTCGTCCTGCCCCGCCACACCAAAAGATTTGCATTCACCACCAGCAGGTCTTCCTGCCAGATAGCATACATTACCTTATAAAATAATCCCGGTTGATTATCCGCTTCTACCAACAACGCCGGTAAATGGAAAACCGGATCCACATAAAACTCAGTTTCCACCTGCTCCAACCCCGCATCCAGATTAAATTCCACCGCCAACATTTCTTCTACTTCAAACTTCCCCGCCAGCGCCTCCCGAATTGCCCGACAAACATTCTCAGCAGTCTTATCTGTCAAAGGCTTACTGCCACGGGAAACCACCATCTTGATAAACACCAACATCGGCGGCGTAATCTGCCCATAAAGACTAAGACTATGGATCGTCAACCCGTAGGCCGCCAAAACTCCGAAAATATCACTCAATAAAAAAGACTGATTCCGATAGGCAAAATGTAGCGCACTTTTGCTGCCTTCCTGCTTTAGTTCAATCACTGCCCGTTTAGTTTGGTACAGACGATAGGCTAATCTCAGGTTTTGCAGTTGAATTTCGCTACTAACAAATTGCTCATAGAACTGAGGGAACGATCGATTGAAGCGCTTTAGGAGTTCCAGTGTTGATGGTTTTAAGCCCGCCGTCATAGTTGCCATAGTTACCCAGTAAGACCTGTCTTCATACACAATTTCCCCTCTAGTTCTAGTTTAGCTAAGATTGTAGCTACCGTAACTGACCCAACTAAGGGTAAGACTTTAGGAAGATTAAACCACAACTTATCTCAAGCTGAGTTCTAGAAAATTATTTCTCTCATGAAGTAGGCAAACCCTGTCCCTAAATTGTGCCACTTGTAAGTAATAACTATAACGATACTTTTGGGAAACTTCATTGGGATGACCATGGCCAATTGTTGATTTTAAGCTACAATACCCTAGCAGAGCTATTCTCTCAGTACAGCCTCCTGAGGCTCAAGTCAGGAAAGTTGCCTGATAGTTAGCAAAAAGTCTTTAAAGTCCTTATTGATCAACCACACCTCATGGCTTTTTGGAAAACTTTATTTAGTGGCTCAGAAACAACAACACCGCCCCGTACCTATGATGGGGAAATCGGCATCGCCGGCACTCAGACCCGCATATTTTTTAGTACCGATCGAGAAATTGACCTCTACGAGCTAGAAGAACTTTGTGATGCGGTTGGTTGGTCACGCCGTCCCCTAAGGAAGGTTAAAAAAGCCATTCAGTTTAGTTTTATGGTCACAACTATGTGGCAACAGCGGGGCAACTCCCGACGCCTCATTGGTTTTGCGAGGGCCACCTCTGACCATGCCTTCAACGCAACTATCTGGGATGTGGTAGTTCATCCAGAGTTTCAAAGCCAAGGCCTAGGTAAAGCCCTGATGAAATATATGCTCAAGAAACTCCGCAGTGAAGATATTAGTAATATCACCCTGTTTGCTGATCCCCATGTGGTGGATTTCTATCAAAGAATGGGCTTCCTCTCGGATCCTGAAGGGATTAAAGGAATGTTTTGGTATCCCGATTGATCAAATAAAATCAGCAACCTAGGAAGAGCCATGATCACTACACCTATTACGCCCAAACTCTTTGGTCTTGAGGAGTACTTAGCCTACGACGATGGGACGGAGACTCGCTACGAACTAGAAGATGGAGTATTACTAGAAATGCCCAAAGAGTCACCCTACAACAATGAAATTACTAAAAGATTAATGTATGAACTAATGAAATTAGTTCCCCTGCCCCTAATTGCCTACAATATAGAAATAGAAGTTATTGGACGGCAGGCTAAGTGTCGTTTGCCAGATTTATTAATTCATTCAGAAGAATCTAGTGCTGCCGTGATTAGCAGCAACCTATCGGTGATTACTCGATCGATGCCCCCCCCAGCCCTAGCGATCGAGGTAGTTTCTCCCGGTTCCCAAAATCGCAGCCGTGATTATCGTTATAAACATACAGAATATGCTGCTAGAGCGATCGCTGAATATTGGATTGTAGATCCAGAAATGCAACAAATTACGGTCTGTCAATGGGTAGATGGCAAGTATGAAGATACTATTTTAACTGGGGATCAGCCCATCATTTCAGCAGTGATCCCCAGTTGGCAGTTAACTGTTGCTCAAATTTTCCAACAGCCTTAAGAGGGCGCAAAGCCTTGCGCCCCTACCTATGCTATTGGGCAAGTCCTATTTGGGATTATTCTGCACCTTCGATCGGGGCAAAGCCTTGGCGCTGGATATTCTCTGTGATTACCCTAGGTTCGAGGAATTGCAAGAGATAATCTGGGCCTCCAGCCTTGGAACCTACCCCAGAGAGTTTGAAGCCACCAAAGGGCTGCCGAGAGACGATCGCCCCGGTGATATTCCGGTTGATATAAAGATTACCTACTTCAAACTGGGCTGTAGCTTGGTCGATGTGAGAAGGAGTACGGGAATAGAGTCCTCCGGTCAGGGCAAAGTTAGTACTATTCGCTGCTTCTAGAGCCTCGGCAAAACTACTCACCCGGATCACTGCCAACACCGGCCCAAAAATTTCTTCTTGAGCAATTCGGGCAGTGGGGGAGACTCCACTAAAAATTACGGGAGCCACGAAATAACCGGGGGTGGGATTAGGCATTTCTAAAGCTACCTCTGCTTCCGTTTTGCCGATCGCAATATATTCCTGCATTTTCTCCTGGGCCGTAGCATCGATCACTGGGCCGACCTTAGTACTAGGATGCTCTGCTACACCCACATTTAAGCTCCGGGTAGCATCTACTAATCTTTCAAGAAAAGTATCATAAATGCTATCTAAAACAATCACCCGAGAACAGGCGGAGCATTTTTGTCCACTATAGCCAAAGGCCGACATAACCACTCCCTGCACGGCTTGATCAAGATCAGCACTATCATCCACAATAATGGCATTTTTACCCCCCATCTCGGCAATCACCCGTTTCAGGTGTTTTTGTCCCGGTTGCAAGATGGCAGCTTCCGCATAAATGCGACAGCCCACCGCTTGGGAACCCGTAAAGGCGATGAGATGAGTGTCTTTATGTTTCACCAAGTATGCCCCCACATCGGCTCCAATACCGGGAACGTACTGGAATACTCCCTGAGGAATCCCCGCTTCCACCAGAATTTCTGTGAGTTTGGCAGTAATTACCGAAGAAGTTTCCGCTGGTTTGAGGAGGGTACAATTCCCGGTAACTAGGGCCGCAACGGTCATGCCCGTGGCGATCGCTAGAGGAAAATTCCACGGGGCAATCACTACGGCAATCCCCCTCGGTTGGTAGATATAGCGGTTAGTTTCCCCAGCAAGATCGTAGGCAGTACCTTGATCTAAGCGCTCCATCTCAGCAGCATAGTAATTGCAAAAATCGATCGCTTCCGATACTTCCCCATCCGCCTCCCGGACTGGTTTCCCTACTTCCAAAACAATCCATGCCGATAGTTCTGCCCGGCGATCGCTGATCAATTGAGCCACCCGACGTAGGATCGCCGCCCGTTCCGTGGCTGGTGTATTTTTCCAAGCCGGAAACGCAGCTTTAGCCGCTGCCATAGCTTGCCCGGCCTGTTCGATACTTAATAAACCTACTTTGCCAATAATTTCCTTGGGGTTAGAAGGGTTTACCGATTCGATCGTATTTAGGGTATTGCGATATTCTCCATTAATTAGGGGTAGATAGGTTTTGCCTAGCTGTTCCCGCACGTACTGGAAAGCCTGTTGCGATCGATTGCGTTCTGTCAATACAGAATAATCCGTATCCTCCGCATTGGCAAATTGGTGAGAATTTCTAGCTAAAGTAGTTGCCCCAGTCACCACCGGAGGAGCTAGTAATTCAGCGATCGGGCGTTCTTCAAGGTTTTGGCGCAGGAAGGAACTATTCGCAGTATTTTCTAATAAGCGTCGAATTAGGTAGGCCATGCCGGGGATCAAATCACCGTAGGGACAATAGACCCGGACTCGATAGCCCTTGTTGACGATCGCTTTAGCCAGTTGATCCCCCATGCCGTAGAGGACTTGCATTTCAAAACTCCGCCGGGGTACTTGTAGAGACTCAGCGATCGCCATGGCCGCCCCTTGCGATCGGACATTATGACTACCGATGGCTACATAGACATACTGGTGATTCTCTAGCAACAACTGAGTAATTCGTTCAAAATTCAGATCCGTCTCTGCCTTGTCGTTATATACAGGCTGAGTCCAGTCTTTTTGTAACACCTTAATGGTTTCCTGATCCCAGTAAGCACCTTTGACCAAGCGAATTGTAATCGGCGTTCCCCGGTGCTTTGCCCAAGCAATTAAATCCGTGGCATCTTGACAGGAATCCCGCAAATAAGCCTGCACAGTCATGCCAATATCGGAGCGCTGCCGAAACTCTGGCTCTAGAAGTAATTCCTTAAGAATCTTTAGGGTAGTATCCTTAAAGGCATACTGTTCCATATCAAAATGCACCGCTGCCCCCAGTTCGCCCGCTTTTCTCAAGAGGATCCGCAGGCGATCGCTCACTTTTTCTTGACTTCCCTGTTCATTTAGGGGATCAAACTGAGAGTAGAAAGCCGTTAGCTTCACTGATACCTGTACCTTGGGCGACTCTTCATCCCCCACTTGATCGACAGCGGGTACTAAACCCCAATTTCGGGCGGCTTGGGTAAGTTGAATGATCATGTCTAGGTAGCGATCGAGGTAGGATTGGGCCTCGGTTTCCGTGATCACCGCTTCCCCTAGCAGATCCAAGGTAAACCCCATTTTATCTTTGCGGAGTTTTTCGATATTCCGCACCGCTTGCTGAATATTTTCCCCGGCGATATATTTTTTGGCTAAGGTTTCCACCGCCGTAGATACGGTAGTTGCTGCCACTTGGGCTGGCAAAGAATCGGCTTGGGTATAGTTAAGAATTCCCTTTAGCGCCGAGGGTAATTCCACCTGAGCGACCCCTAAGTATTCTTGCAAATGGCGAGCAATTTCTATCTTAGAACCCAAGGCAGGCAGGGAATCAATAAACCGGAATAGCTGCACTCGCAAGCCGGGGTTACTCATAGTCCAGCCCAGCAATTTATCATCCAGACGCATCTGGTCTTGCATTTGAGCAAAAAAGTTGCGTTTCTCTCTAGTTGCTTGTAATAGTTCCTTGGCAATTTCTTGAGTCTTGGCTTCGTAGGGACTGACGGACGCTGGTACAACCACGGTAGTTTCTCTCTATTTTCAATACTTACGGGTATTTTCTCCCAGTTAAGATTCTACCGAATTTTTGGTAAGCCGGGCAATCTGCTACATTAGTTAGAGTTGGTGACAAATACCCGGTTTCGACCTTGGGCTTTGGCGGCGTAGAGGGCTTGGTCGGTGGTTCTCATCAGGTCAATAACATAGCGATCGACTCTAGGCATTACTGTAGCAACTCCTAAACTAATAGTGACATAGCCTAAGGGACTAGAGCGGTGGGGAATTTGGAGATTATAGATAGCAGTCCGAATCTGGTGGGCCACTATCTCAGCCCCTTGGGTATCTGTATCTGGCAGGATCAGTCCAAACTCTTCTCCCCCATAGCGGGCAACTAAATCTGTCGATCGCCTCAGGGTCTGACTCATAGCTTGGGAGATTTGCCGCAATACCTGATCGCCCGCCGGATGACCGTAGGTATCATTGTAGGCTTTGAAATAATCAACATCACAAAGAATCAAAGATAGGTACTGTTGTTCTCGGCGACAGCGCCACCATTCTCGATCTAAACATTCATCAAAGTAGCGCCGGTTCCATACTTGGGTTAAGCCATCGATCGCTGCTAAACGGGCTAATTCATGGTTTGCTTGTTTGATGCGGGCATAGAGTTGAGATTGTTGAATAGCGATCGCCAATTGTAAAGCTAGGCGTTGTAAAAATTCTACTCGCCACGGTTCGACTAGATCTAACTTTTGACTATAATGGCAACAAATTAAACCCCAAAACTGCGTGTGCCCTTCTTGGGGTAGATTTGCTTGGTCTAGACCTAAAGCTGGTTGGCTTTGGTGAACAGGGTGGGAGTCGAGGATAGAAATAGGAATTACTAAATCCACATTACTTCCAGTTAAAAGAGACTGCACGGTGGCTAGGGAAGGAATTTCTGAGCTAGGATTCTCCAAGGGAGAGGCTCCCCCAGGGAGTTGGGGAGCTAGACAAACTGCCATACATTCATGACAGGGAAAATAGGCTGGATTAGCTGTAATAGCTGCGCCGCATTTCCCTTGACAAGCAGTACTTAATTGATAGATTGCCACCCATTCCACCTCTAAAAATTGCTTGATTTCTGTGGCTGTGGTTTCTAAAATCTTCTCTAGGTCTAAGGACTGGCGAATCCGCTGAGCGATGGCTGCCATTAGTTGATCTCGGTGATGCTGGAGTTGGACTTCTCGCTCAATCTGCTTGCGTTCTGTAATATCTCGCATGGAACCCGCCATCCGAATCGGGTGTTCCTGTTCATTCCAGATTGCCTGGCCTGCGGCTCTATACCAGCGGTATTCCCCTTGCTGAGTTAGTAGGCGATACTCGATATTCTGTAAAGACTTTTTAGAGTAAAGATGGTCTTGAATCCCTTGCAATAAACGCTCTAGATCTTCAGGATGGACACGGGAGAACCAACTATTGAGAATGTTAGGGAATTCTTGGTCAGAGTAGCCGAGGGATTGACGAAACCGGGGAGAGTAGTAGACCATCAGGTGGCGATAGCTAGGATCTGCCAAATCTTGAAATGCTTGAGGGGGAAGTGCCATATCCCAGATACCATCAAAGGCTGATTGAGCAATTAGACTGAAGCGATCGAGACTGCTGCCTAAGGCCAGTTCCATTTCCCGGCGATCGGTAATATCATAAATTACTCCCTCTAGGGCAAACAAATTGCCCTGCTCATCAAATACCCCATTTCCTTGTTCCTGTACCCATTTTATTTGGGCATCCGCAGTAATAATTCGGTACTCGTTATTATAACTTGTGACAGTTTTGCCAATTAATCTTACGGCTGCCCCGGGCTGGTCTTCAGGATGGATAATACTCATAAAAGTCCGCTCCCGGTCTTGCAAAAAATCCGAAGCTGGGTAGCCAGAAATTTCTTCAATATAGTTACTCATAAACCACATAGTCTCCGGGGGATGGTGGTCGCAACGGTAAACAGCACAGGGTAAATTCTCCATCAGGGAATGAAATCTGCGTTGACTTTCCGAAAGCATTGTTGCTGAGTGCTTATAGGTGGTTACATCCAAACCAACTGCCCAAGTAGACCAGCCTTCTACAGGAAATTGGACTGAGAGGCTAGACCAATCAAGGGTTTTAACTGTCCCATTTTTGCAAGTAAGATCCAGTCGCCAGTCCCGGAAATTATTCCCCATCTCTCGCCAATCATCGAACATATTTTGCCGATATTGGGGATCAGGATAAAGGAGTTCGATCGCTCCTGGATTATTAATTATTTCTGCTGCGCTATAGCCTGTAACTCTTTCGCATTCTTTATTCCACGCAATGAAATTATAATTATTATCTAGGGCATTCATCATCATGGGCATATTTTCTAGGACTGCATACCAAGGGTTCTGCTGGTGTAAGTTTTGAGGATCCCTCACCGCACAACAAATTAAGCGGCGATTCTCTTCTAAAACTAACGTGGCATTTACTTCCACAATAAATAAAGAACCATCCCGCCGCCGATAGTTACAATTACTTAAAAAATAAGATTTTGTCGTCAAAATATTTTGCAGATTCTGACGTATTTTTTCCTGTTGATCAACCACAAACTGCGAAATGCGGAGCTGGGGTATCTCCGCCGGGGTATAACCAATCATGGTACAAAAGGTAGAATTTGCCTCCACTACTAAGCTAGTATCTGCGTCATACCAATAAATACCTTCCGTGGCTTGCTCAGAAATTGTCCGGTATTTCCGTTCACTGGCCAATAAAGCCGCCGCCGATCGCTTGCGTTCCGTAATATCTTGGAACATAAATAGGTCAAAGCCCGGCAGAAAATTTTTAGTAGCAGAATAATCTACAAATAGTTCTGTCCCGTCTAGACGACGCAACTTTGTTTCTCCAGAAATCCAGCCTTGGGCTTGCCAAGTTTGCCACTCTAGAGAAAAATCTACTTCTGGAGCCAGAAAATCTCCTAAGCTTTTACCCAGTAATTCTTCAGGCGTAGCTCCAAATAAGATTATGGCAGCAGCATTAGCTCGGAGGTATCGCCCTTGGGGGTCAGTGATGACGATCGCATCCCGCATGGCTTGAAATAATTTATCAACTTCCCACTGGGGGTTTTCCTCAAAGTCTTCTTTAGCCGATTCCTCCACCTCTACAACTCCAATTAAGGGTTTCTGGTCTGCTAAGGAAAGAGAGATACAGTCTGAGGGTTCAGAAGATTGGGAATTTATCCTGCTGAGGGCAGTCTTTAGAGATTGATAAAACCGGGGATGCTTAGACATAAGGATGGTCAATCTAGTCGCTATTTAATAATTATTAAGGCTGACAAGTTTTCAGGAAAGCAGCTTGAGGGTATAAAAATTACTTCTAAGGATATAACAAAAAAACAGCTAAGAAATTTTCTAAAAAAGAACTCTATTATAACTAGAACATAAATACATCTAATGCCTATTTGTCATGATTGGCGGATGTAGCTGATTTACATAAATTGGTTAGCTAAGGAAAACTATTATCAGTTAAGTATCGCAGTAAAAATCAAATTAATTAAATTTATTTTAATAATTGAAGAAAAAAATTGAAGAAAAAATTAGTGATTTCTGTCAGCATAGTTCAGTATATTTGATAACTTTATTCATGGTATAAACCTTCTAAGATCCAGACGATCAATTATTTATAAAAATAGCCCTAGAACCCCTACTCTCTAAATGTAAGGGTATCAATTAAGAAAAATATCAGAGGCATAACTCATGAGTGGACTTGGCGGCTTAAATAAAACCCCTAACGGTGTAGTTTTAGGGATGGTACAACTACAACTGCCCACGGTGATTACCCTAGAACACTTGGCAGCCCAAACTCAACGGATCTGTGACATGGTAGCAAAAGCACGACGTAATCTGCCTACAATGGATTTAGTCGTATTTCCTGAATATTCTCTCCACGGTTTATCGATGGATACCAATCCAGAGATTATGTGTCGGCTAGATGGGTCAGAAGTTAGGGCTTTCCGGCAAGCCTGCATTGATAACCAAATTTGGGGCTGTTTCTCCATCATGGAATACAATCCCCAGGGTAATCCCTACAACAGTGGGCTAATTATTGATGACCAAGGGGAAATCCAACTGTATTATCGGAAGCTCCATCCTTGGGTTCCAGTAGAGCCTTGGGAGCCGGGGGATGTGGGGATTCCTGTCTGTCGGGGGCCAAAGGGTAGCACGATCGCCCTGATTATCTGCCATGATGGCATGTTTCCAGAGATGGCCCGGGAGTGTGCCTACAAAGGAGCCGAAATCATGATTCGGACTGCTGGTTATACTGCTCCTATTCGTCACTCTTGGCAAATTACTAATCAGGCAAATGCTTTTTGTAACCTCATGGTGACAGCCTCCGTATGTATGGGCGGCTCTGATGGTAGCTTTGATTCGATGGGAGAAGGTATGATTGTTAACTTTGATGGACAACCCTTAGTTATGGGCAGCCATCGCCCTGATGAAATTATTACAGCAGAAGTCCGCCCGGATCTAGTCCGGGAGGCTCGCAAATATTGGGGAGTAGAAAATAATATTTATCAATTTGGCCACCGGGGCTATGTAGCAGTCAAGGGTGGGGCGCAGGACTGTCCCTATACTTATATGCAGGACTTGGTAAAGGGGAAATATCATCTGCCTTGGGAAGAAGAAGTAGTACACCAAGATGGGACTAGCTGCGGGTTTCCCGCCCCTACCCGTACCTACAAAGATTAATTGAACCGATTAATTAAGCTTAAGGTATCTCTCTATACCGATCGTAAATCCTTTGCTAGATCAAATTGCTCCTTGTAAAAGATTTTGCCCGCCGACGGCGGGTGAAATAATTCAGGATTGCTATAGTGAGTTTTAGCTAAGTTTTATCAAAAAATTTATCAAGAAATTGGGTCTAAAACCCTGTGCTTCTAGCACGGCTTTGAAGTAAAATAGAAATGGTTGAAATCCCCAAGGTGGGCGGTTGTGAAGCGGCTTTTAGTCGGCACCCTCGAACCTGAAAACTCCTAGAGAGTAAAAAGAAGGGTAGCGAAAACCTTGTAAAACAGAGCTAGAGAATCAACGCATTCTCATTACCAGAAAATACATAATTTGGTTTGGTTAATTAAGGTAGGGCGGGGCACGCCCGAACTCTAGATCGTATTCTAGTACGCTTTTGGAGATAGACCCGCTGGGGTTGCTGTAAGTCAGGCTAGTCAATTGGTGTCTTTTCACGGTTGAAAGGTTTGAGGATTGCTCGCAAGAGATACGGTGCTTAAAGGTCAGTCGATGAATTAAGAATCTCCGTGCGTTCACGCCGGAGAGTGTCAAAATCTCTCAAGATTAACTGGGGATAAAAATATATTTTGCCCTTAAGAAAAGTGGTACATTTATGGTGGTTCAGTTGTAGAAGTTTTGGATAACTTCTACCATATAGATAGTCAAGACTCCTCATACAACATGCCGCTGAAATTAGTTTCGGTGGCTTTTCATTTCTAGTTCCTTTATATCCCCTATGCAACCTATGTTTGCTTTTTTGCGCTCCGACCTCACCCATCTCCGGGCTTACACTCCAGCCCATGCTGCCTCAGATACTCTCGATCGCTTAGATGGGAATGAAAGCCCGGTGGATTTGCCCCTAGAGCTGAAGCAAAAACTAGCTTGGACTTATCAAGAAATGATTTCGGCTAATCGCTACCCCGATGGTGATCAGGTCGAACTCAAGCAAGCGATCGCCGCCTACGTTAATACCTGTACCTCCTCTACCCCAGTAAATTTAGCTATCACTCCAGAACAAATTTCTATTGGGAATGGTTCTGATGAATTAATTCGCTCCCTGCTGATTGCCACTTGTTTGGGGGGTAATGGGTCAATCTTGGTGGCGGAACCGACTTTTTCTATGTACGGGATCTTAGCTACTACCTTGGGTATCCCTGTCCAAACTATTCCTCGCCATCAAGAAAATTGGGAAATGGATCTAGAGGCAGCAGCCCAAGTAATCAAGACTCAAGCTGCTACTGAGTCCCCGGTACGGGTAGTATTTGTCGTCCATCCCAATTCTCCTACCGCCAATGCTTTAACTAGTCGAGAAATTGATTGGTTACAGAGCTTGCCAGAGGATATTTTGGTGGTTATTGATGAAGCATATTTTGAATTTTGCCAACATTCCTTGGTGGGAGAACTGCCTGAGCATCCCAACTGGGTAATTTTAAGAACTTTTTCTAAGGCATTTCGTTTGGCTGCCCACCGAGTGGGTTATGCGATCGCCCATCCCCAAATAATTCAAGTCCTAGAAAAAGTTCGTCTCCCCTACAATTTACCCAGTTTTTCCCAAGCTACTGCCCTAACTGCCTTGCAACATCATAGAGATTTATTAGCTTCAGTAGATCAAATTATTAGCGATCGGCAAACTCTCATCTCCCGCTTTCGTCAACAACCCGCCCTCCAAGTTTGGGATAGTCAAGCTAATTTTATCTACCTCCGCCTAGCAGAGTCTTGTAGAGAATCTCAAGATCATGAACAGGCACTAACCCAGATTCGTCAAGGAATGGAAGCACAGGGAACCTTGATTCGTCATACAGGGGGAGGACTGAGGATTACCGTAGGTACTACCGCAGAAAATCAACGAACAAGCGATCGCCTGATCCAGGTTCTTTCTAAAAAGTAGGGGCGCAAGGCTTTGCGCCATTATCTCTGCCTCACTTTGTTCCCACTCCGGCAATGGGGTAGAGTAAGCCCCGCTTTGGCCCGTGGATGGGGTCTTCGACAATAATAGTCTGGTCACGACTTGCCCCTAGGGAGACTAGGGCGATCGGTACTTCCATTAGTTCAGCGAGGAACTTCAGGTATGCTAAGGCTTGAGGGGGCAAATCTTCCAAAGTCCGGCAATCTTCCGTAGACTGCTGCCAACCGGGAAAAGTTTTATATACAGGGCGGCAATTACTGAATATTCGGGAACTGCTAGGGAAATGCTGCCGAGTCTCTCCATCTACTTCGTAAGCAACACAGACTTGAATTTCTGGCAAGGTATCTAGAACATCTAGCTTAGTAATTGCCAAACAATCAATCCCATTAATCCGGACAGCGTAGCGACCAATCACCGCATCAAACCATCCACAGCGCCGCTTCCTGCCAGTGGTTGTCCCAAATTCTGCCCCTCGATCGCACAATAATTCCCCCATATCTCCATCTAGTTCCGTCGGGAAAGGTCCTTCCCCAACTCTAGTGGTATAGGCTTTCGCTACCCCAATCACGCGATCGATCATAGTTGGCCCTACTCCTGCCCCCACACAAGCCCCCCCAGCCACCGGATTTGAAGACGTAACGTAGGGATAAGTGCCGTGGTCTAAATCTAGCAAGGTTCCCTGTGCTCCTTCAAAGAGAATATTGCGGCGTTGCTGCACTGCTTCATAGATTGTTAAGGAACAATCCACTACATGAGGGCGTAATCTTTGGGCATACTTTTCGTACTGTTCAATGATTTCTTCTGGATCCAAAGGAGCTAAATCATACAGTTTTTCGAGAATGACATTCTTATAGTTGATTGTCCAAAGGAGTTTTTTCCGTAGAGCTTTGGGATCCATTAGATCCAACATCCTAATTCCCGTCCGTTCTGATTTATCTGCATAGGTAGGGCCAATACCCCGCCCAGTCGTCCCAATTTTGTGCTCTCCCCTCCGCTCCTCTGATGCCAGATCGATCAGCCGATGATAGGGCATAGTAATGTGGGCAGTTTCGGAGATCAGGAGCCGCTGGGTAGAAACGCCCAAAGCAGCTAATTGATCTAACTCCCCAATCAGGACTTGGGGATCAATTACAGTACCGGAACCAATCAAACAATCTGTATCAGAGTAGAGAATACCCGAAGGAATCAGGTGCAACTTAAAAGTCTTTTCTTGCACTACTACAGTGTGTCCAGCGTTGACACCACCTTGATAGCGAACCACGACATCAGCAGACTTACTGAGTAGATCTGTGATTTTACCTTTTCCTTCATCGCCCCACTGAGCGCCAATTACAACTACGTTAGCCAAGGGTTTATTAAATTTTTTAGAGTTTATGGACAATCTCTAATTATCTATAGGTAGTGTTATCGGTGTCAAGATGGCGGCTTAATTTTTTTGCTACTTTCCCAAAAATTAGTTCTTTGAACCTGATCAACAAAAAACAAGGGGCTTAAGCCCCTTGTCTATCCTAGTTGCTGGTAAGTATAACTTCTAGCAAATTATTAGACAGCGTAGGAGCGGACTAACTCTTCGATACCGTTTACTTGGACACCTTTGCCGATCGCTTCCATGTACCAATCATCCCCATCTCGATAAATTTCTGCCATGATCATCCCCGTAATTCCCCCCTGACCAGAGAGATTATAGCGAGCAAATTCTATATTAGTTTCCATGTCTACTAAACGCACGTAGGCATTTTCAATCCGCCCAAAATCCTGCTGGCGGAGAGTGCCTTCATAGATATTGACTGTAAATACTAGCTTAGTAATGGTTGGGGGGATTTTGCCCAACTCTACTACCACTTGCTCATCATCACCAAGGCCTGCACCAGTTTTGTTATCTCCTAAGTGTTTAATTCCCCCAGAGTGATGCTTGAGGTTATCAAAATAAATAATATTTTCTGGATTATCGATCGTCCCCTCGGCATCTAAGCAAATCACCGAGGCATCTAGATCACAATTACTTGCCTCCTCATGACCATTAAATAAGCCGCTAGGAGTATGGGAAGGAATATCCCAACCCAAACCACACATGATTTTCTGTAGATTAGGAACTGTCTGGGAAAGGGAAATACGTTGTCCTTGCTCTAAGGAAATAGATTCTCCCTGAGTGATGCGTTCCTTTGCTTGTAAATTGCTTGCCATTGGTGTTATCTCCTGGTTGTCGCCTAGATTTGCCTGACTAGTCTTGAAATATTACTGGAACATTACTACCTATTAATCTAATCCCATAATTGATCGATCGTTCCCTAGAAGTTCATAATAAATTTAGTAAGTAGTCATATTGTTATTAGCCGCTAAAATTCTTAATAAGTCTCTCAGCAAGTTTCTCAATTAACTGATAATTAATAGTAGCCAACTATACTAATCTTCTATTCTCTTCCCCAGTGATCGTCCCTATGAAATTTGCATTTATTCTCGACCCCATACCTCAACTTGATCCCACCCATGATAGTACGGTGGCAATGATGGAAGCTGCCCAAATTTTGGGGCATGAAGTTTGGGTAACTCAGGCTGCCCAGTTGAGTGTGGTGGGGGGCAAAGCCCATGCCTACCTACAACCCTTAGAGCTTGTCCCCGTCACCCTAGAAGAAAATCGCTGGATTGCTGTGCCAGACTGGTATCGCCTCCATGCTCGGCAGTTCCTAGGTTTGGAAGAAATGGATGCGGTGTTTATGAGAACCGATCCTCCTGTAACGGTACCCTACCTCTATGCTACTTACATTTTAGATTATATTGATCCTCAGAAAACCCTAGTAGTAAATTCTCCCCAAGGAATTCGGACAGCCAATGAAAAAATGTACACCTTAAATTTTCCAGAGGTGATGCCAGAGACGATCGTTACCCAAGATAAGCAGGTAATCCGGGATTTTGTAGAAAAGCAATCAGCGGCAGTGATGAAACCCCTAGGAGGCAAGGCGGGGGAAGGCATCCTATTTTTGGAACCGGGCGATCGCAATCTCAACTCCCTTGTAGAAATTAGTACGCACCAAGGCAAGGAACCAGTCATGGTACAGAGTTATCTACCCGCAGCTAAGGAAGGAGATAAAAGAATCATCTTGCTCAACGGTAAACCCATCGGGGCTGTAAACCGGATTCCTACAGGGAAGGAATTTCGGGGCAATATGGCAGTAGGGGGCAGGGTTGCGGGGACGGAGATTACCGATCGAGAACTATTTATCTGTAGTCAAGTTGCTCCGAGATTAGTCCAGGATGGTTTGTATTTTGTCGGTATTGATGTGATCGGCGGCTATTTGACCGAAGTAAACGTGACTAGCCCCACGGGAATCCGGGAGATCGATCGGCTCAATGGAGTCAAACTAGGAGAAGAAGTAATCAACTGGGTTGTTGGCAAGTTGGCATAATATCTAGTCGTACCTCAAAAAAATTGTAATCAGTTAGAAAACTTATTTGAAGCTATGAAGAGCCTAACAGCAATTATCGAACAAGCAGAAGAAGGTGGCTATTTTGCCTACTGCCCTGAAGTCAAGGGAGCCAATGGACAAGGAGAAACGATCGAGGAAATGCTGCAAAGACCTAAGACTTGCTATAGGACTTGTCCTTGAAGAAATGAAAGAGCTATTCCAGAACCAGAAATAAAGAATTACGACACTAGATCGAGAGACTACTTGAGATTGGTAACGTAATCTTGGAACTTGGCTAGGCTCTCATTGAGGGTATCTTCCACCGCTTTACCTAAAAATAAATTATCCATGAGCTGCCCCAGAACCCCCGGAATATTGTAGGCAATACTGAGCTTCACGATGCTGGTTTCTTTGCGATCGTAAAACCGCACCGCTCCCTGATTAGCTAACCCCGTAGTAGATTCCCACTGAATAATTTGGTTGGGGATGGTTTTTATTAGTTTAGAAGTCCAAGTAAATTCTAAGCCCCCCGTGTTTAAAGTCCAGTAAGACAGTTCCGGGTCCTTGGGGTCTACCTTCACCGATTCAATCCATTTCATCCAGAGGGGCATTTGTTCCAAGTCAGCCCATAAGCTCCACACCAGATCGATCGGGGCATCTACTTCCACTTGCACACTATGTTCTAACCAATCTGCCATGAGCTTATTTCAAATATTGAGTGTTTTTATGAGGTGGGCATTGCCCACCCTACTTTACTTTTAAGAGGAGTTGGTTGTATTAAAGCCCCCCTTGAAAGGGGGGTTGGGGGGGTTAAATCTTACTTCCCAGAATCACCTTAGCTGCTTTCCTGCCAGAAATAGTCGCCCCTTCCATACTATCAATGTAGTCCTGTTGCGTATAGCTGCCACAGAGGAAGAAATTATCAATGGGAGTTTTTTGGTCGGGACGGTAAGCATCCATACCCGGAGCTTCTCGGTATAGGGATTGGGCAAGTTTTACCACACTATACCAAGTCATGTTTAAGGCCTTGGCAGAGGGGAATAATTCTTGAACTTGTTTGAGGACATGGTGAGCGATCGCTTCATTACTTTGCTTGATAAAGGGATCTCCCGGAGTCAAAACTAATTGCATCAGGGAGCCTTCCCCTTCCCGGTAGTAATCCTCTGGACTAGTCAGAGCCATGTCGGCAAAGCAAGAGAAATCTGCATCGGCGGTGTAAAGAAGATTATCTAAACCCGCCTTTTCCTTGAGTTCCTTCATCGCTACGGGGTTTTGGAGTTCTGTCACCCAGCCATCAAACCGGAGTTGGACTGTGGCTACTGGGACTGTATCTAGCTTGTAAATGTTGTCAAATTCACTCCACTGCCGCCATGCTGGGGGTAATAATCGCTGGGTTCCCGGCACATCCGCCGCACAAACGTAGACATCGGCTGTAATGGTTTCTACCTGTTCTCCATCAGCGATCGCTATGCCTGTTACTTGAGTTGCTTTAGGGATTGACTCTAAATTTGTAAAGGAGTCTGGTAAATCCCTATAAAAAATTTCCCGGACTTGTCTACGTAGGTGAATTTTTACCCCTCGTGCTGTGAGGTAATCAACGATCGGCTTATGGAGATATTCTGCTGGAGAACCCGCCAACATCCTGAGAACAGAAGCTTCCGATCGCACGGCAAAAAACTGAAAAATAGTCAGCATACACCGGGCAGAAATATTCTCGGTATCAATAAAACCCAAGGCGTAGGCGATCGGATTCCACATTTTCTTGAGGCTACCATCATTGCCCCCATGACGGCGAAACCAATCCGCAAAGCTAATCCCGTCTAAATCCCGGATATTCCGCATTGCTCCTTCAAAATCTACCAAGCCCCGGACGATCGGACTAATTCCCAAGGCTAAGGAATTTTGGATTTTGTCTTGTAATGATAGCTGAGAGGTAGTAAAAAACGCCTTCAGACCATTAAAAGGAGCACCCGTAATGAATCGAAAATCTAGCTCTCCTACCCGTCCCCCCTGATTAATAAAAGTGTGAGTATGTTGTTTAAGCAATAAATGCTCAAAAGCTCCGACTTTCTTCATTAGGTCAAATAGTTGATAGTAGCAACCAAAAAAGACATGGAGACCCATTTCCACATGATTTCCCTGAGGATCAACCCAACTACCAACTTTCCCGCCGACAAACGGACGAGATTCAAAAATTTCTACTTCACAGCCTGCGTCTACTAAATCTACAGCCGTGGCTAAACCCGCTAAACCAGCCCCAACAATTACAACTCGCATCCAGAGATACCCTCAGAGTTACCCCAATAGTTTCTAATAATTACTTTACAAACTTTAACATAGATTTTAACACAGTTATAGTTTGGAGTAAGCTACCATGAAGTCGTTTAAGTGTTATTACGGAGATATTTTAGATGAGAGTTTATACCTTTGGTGCAGATTATAATACTCCAGTGGAATTACTTTATTCCTTACGCCCGGAGAATCGAGATAGTGTTTTTCAGCAATTTATCGATCAGAACCCTTGGCAGGAAGTCCACAAAATAACTGACTGTGATGTAGCAATCTTTCCCCACAAGGCCTTTGATCCAGAAACTCTCCAGCGTAATGATAAATGTTTCCTAGCGGCTCAGGAAGCAAAAGCTTACAACAAACCTATTATTATCGATGCTGCGTCAGATTGTGATGCGCCCCTAAATATTCCTACTGCAAATATTCTCCGTCTTGGTTTGTACCAAAGTTTGCAGCAGCCCTACGAGACCGAGCGCCCCTACTGGATTAGCCAAAAGAACCAAGATTACTTAGTTCCCCTGCCCATTAATAAGCGGAGAGATAAGCCTGTGATTGGTTTTTGTGGCAGTGTTGGCTCGGAGGGTAAGTTGTTTCAGGTAGGCGGGGCTATCCCTTTACGGGTTGGGAGAAAGATATTAGGCAAGGGGCGAGTTTCTCAAAAAGTTGATATTCGGCTTAAGAAAGGCATGAGTCATAGACTCCGGGGAGCTAGTATGCAAAATTTAGTGGCTGACTCTCGGATTACCACAAATTTTGATATTACCAATCAACTCCAAGACTATTACAATCCTAATAATCCTAATCGGCAACTCCTAGAACAGAAGTTTGCCAATAATCTGGCAGATTGTGAATATAATCTTTGTGTCCGGGGCAATGGAAATTACTCGATTCGCTTTTTTATGACTTTAATGGCGGGCAGAATTCCTGTGGTGTTAGATACAGATTGTGTATTTCCTTTTGAGGAGAAACTTCATCTGATTCGGGTTCCTGTCTCTGAGATCGATCGCATTGGTGATTTTGTCCTCCAACATTTTGAAAGTGTGAGCGATCGAGAATTGATAGAAATGCAGCAGGAAAACCGGGAAGTATATCAAAATTATATGGCTCCCCATAAATTCATCCCTAGCTTTATTGAGTCTGTGGTCGATCGCTCAAGGGATAGGGCTTACGCAAATTCTGCGGTTAACTATTAGAGATAGGGGGCGCAAGGTCGCGCCCTTACTAAATAAACCTAAATCTAAGTTTAGAAAAATACATCCATAGTCGATCGACCAGTGGTTTTTAGCCAGTTCTGAGCCTCAATATAATTATTCGGAGCAAGGCGGATAGCTTCTTTCCAGTATTCTGCTGCTTGATCATAAAAAGCTTCTGCCCGCTCCAAATCATTAGACTCCTTAGCTTTATCACCCTTGTAATGATAGATGACAGCAATATTGTTTAAGCCCTGAGGTAAGCGGGGATTAAGCTCGATACCCTTGTGGTAGAGTTCTAAGGCCTTATCATGCTCACCGTTGCTGGCATAGATTAAGCCCATATTATAGAGAATAAAACTGCGATCGTTAGAGTCTTCCTCTAAGCGTAATGCCTCTTCGTAGTTCTCCAGAGCCTCGGCATATTCCCCTTCAGATTGGGCAGATAAACCATCTCGGTAATAAACAAAAGCCTCTTTAGCTTTACGATTGGTGGGCAGCATCTTGAGGATCATATCTGCCATTACCGTAAAGGTTTTATCGATAAAATTATCATTTCGTTGACTTCTAGGCATGGTAATAAAAACAAATTTTTCTTATTCCTTATCAGACTATCACACTGGGCTATGGGATGCGATGAGGGGATTTTAGTTACAGCTAGCTTTGATTTTCGTAGGCGGTGACAATTCTTTGGACTAGAGAATGGCGGACTACATCAGCCTTCGTTAGCTGACAGAAAGCAATTCCTTCCACATCTTGCAAGACTTCTTGAGCTACAGCCAAGCCAGATTTCTGGTTGGGAGATAAATCATTTTGGGTCAAGTCTCCGGTTATTACCATCTTGGCTTGGAAACCAAGGCGGGTTAGCACCATTTTCATCTGAGATGGGGTAGTATTTTGGGCTTCATCTACAATCACAAAGGCATTATTCAGGGTTCTGCCCCGCATATAAGCCAAGGGAGCTACTTCGATTACACCCCGCTCCATGAGATTAGCAATTTTTTCTGGGTCGATAAACTCATACAGGGCATCGTAGAGGGGGCGCAGGTAGGGGTCAATTTTTTGTTGTAAATCTCCTGGCAGAAATCCTAGTTTTTCTCCGGCTTCTACGGCAGGACGAGTTAAGATTAACCGATCGTACTGATTTGCCAACAGAGCTTGAGCGGCCAAGACCACCGCTAGGTAGGTTTTCCCAGTTCCGGCTGGCCCTGTACAAAAAATCAAGTCATTCGCCAAGATAGCTTTGGTGTATTGCCGCTGACGGAAAGTTTTTGCCCGAATTTCTTCTCCCCGCCGAGTTTTGGCGAGGGTTTGTTGTTGGAGGTCTTGGAGGTCGTTTTGCCGATCGCTATCCAGAGCATTGATAACTGTAAGAATATCAACTTCACTGAAGTTTTTCCCTTGCTGCCAAAAAACTGATAGCGATCGTACCAACCCTCCTGCCCTTTCTACCTGAGTCTCTGTGCCAGAAATAACTAATTCAAGACCCCGTAAAACTAGATTCGCTCCCGTTTGTTTGGCTAGGGTTTTCAGATTTTCTTCTCTGATTCCAGCTAGGGCGATCGCACTGTCCGTGGTGGGTAGAATGAGGGATTTTGAGGTCATTAATGAAGCATTAATTAGGTTAGATATTTTGGCTACGCCGAATGGGAGGGCTAGCTTTACTAACAGAAGGACGGGGAGTATCAAGCGATCGGGAGGGGCGGGGGAAAGACTGGTCTCGCTTTTCACCTTGATTATCAAAGGAGCGTTCTGAGTATCTTTCTGAGGAGCGTTCTGGGCGATCGCCACCCTTCGGCTCATCATAGATTTCTAAATGTACAGACTGGCCAGCTTGAGTTGCCGCCATCTCTAGCACCACTCGTACAGCCTGAATATTTTTTCCCCACCGGCCAAATAATCTTCCCTTATCTTCTTCAGCTAGGGCAAGACGCAGCCAAGCCCGATTCCCCCCTTGGGAAATCTCACAGTCTAGTTTCAGTCCTTCACGAGATAGCAAGAAAGGCTCCACTAGAAACCGGACTAGGGCTAAGTAATCAAGACTTGTTGTTGGCTGCGGCAAGTTGTTCAAAGACATTATTTTTAGTAAGAATACTACGAACGGTTTCAGTAGGTTGGGCACCAGTTTGCAGGCGCTTGATAATTCCTTCTACATTCAGGCGGACTTCTTTAGTTAGAGGATTGTAGAAGCCCAATTCTTCTAGAGGACGGCCATCCCGGCGAGTATCGTTGTTCATGGCAACGATCCGATAACTAGGTTCTCTTTTTTTGCCGAATCTCTTTAGTCTTAGCTTGATCATGATTTACTCAAAATATTTGTACCTAATAATAACCCAGTTTTGCACAGGTTCTCTATTTTCTCATACTTACCCAAATAATGCTATAGCAAAAATTAGCCCATCCGCAATTACCCCTTCCGCCCAAATCTGATATCGGCATATCAAGCCAAAAATCAAGAAAAATTGTCAACTTATGCTACTCTTAGGGGGTATTGATAACAGCTTAGTTATTAATCGACCTAGGACGTATTTTTCTAGGCGGCAGTTTTTCTAACTGCTTTTTGTATCTATCACCCCCAGATTAAGTTTTTTTCAGCATGGCTATTTCTACTCAAAACTACTTTTATGGCTTTTACTTTTGGCACGGATACGGTTCCGGGTAGGTATAGTCATATCTGATGTTGAGTGATTAAGCCCGGAACTTTTATAGTTCTGGGCTATTTTTTTGCGTTTAGCCTTCTCAGCTAATTTTTAGTTAATTCCCACCTAATCTTAAAGGAGTTTTTTCCATGTTACAAGCCAAACTTACCAGCCGTTCTAGCTCTGAGCAGCAGACCATTGTGCATTTATCACCTTCCGTGGCGATCGGGGGACAGCAAATTACCATCATAGCCGGACCCTGCACCGTGGAAAGTCAGACCCAAATGGATTTAGTCGCCACAAAGTTGCAAGCTGCCCCGGTGCAAGCAATTCGGGGGGGAGTATACAAACCCCGCACCTCTCCCTACGCTTTTCAGGGTATGGGTGTGGAGGGTCTAGAAATTCTGGGACGGGTTCGATCGCACCACCACCTCCCGGTAGTTACAGAAGTTATGGCCATTTCTCAAATCCCAATTTTAGTAGAGCAAGCAGATATGCTCCAAGTAGGGAGCCGGAATATGCAGAATTTCGACCTGCTCAAGGAACTGGGGCAGATTAATAAACCCATCCTCCTCAAACGGGGTTTAGCGGCTACCCTCGAAGAATTTGTTATGGCCGCCGAATATATTCTCAGCCACGGGAATGACCAAGTAGTTCTTTGTGAGCGGGGGATTCGCAGCTTTGATACCTACACCCGGAATATTCTAGATTTGGGGGGAGTAGTGGCTCTAAAACAACTAACTCATCTGCCCGTAATTGTGGATCCTTCCCATGCCACCGGGAAACGGGAACTTGTGGCTCCCTTAGCTAAGGCGGCGATCGCCTGTGGTGCCGATGGTTTAATTATTGAATGTCACCCAGTCCCGGAAGAGTCTGTGTCTGATGCTCGCCAAGCTTTATCCCTAGAGGACATGATAAAACTAGTTCATGAACTCCAGCCCGTAGCAGCCGCAGTGGGTAGAACTATGGTGCAGCGGCAACTAGTGGCGGCTTAATAGGCAATAATAGGAAGGGATAAACGGGTATAGATTGGGTCGTATCCATCTATCAACAACTATGCAAGGAAAAAATGACCAGATTTATTGAAGTCTTACCGGATCTACCCAGTTTAATTGCCCGATCGCTCTCTCTTATTCTTGATAGGATTGATATTGCCATTGCTGATCATGGCTATTGTTCCATTGTCCTAGCTGGTGGTAGTACCCCAAAACCTCTGTACGAAGCGATCGCCCGTAAGGATTTACCTTGGGAAAAAATTTATGTCTTTTGGGGAGATGAGCGCTATGTGGCTCCAGAGCATCCAGATAGCAACCAAAAAATGGCTCGCACTGCTTGGCTCGATCGGGTCTCTATCCCCGCAGCAAATATTCATCCCATGCCCACCAGTCATGGCAATCCCCTAGAAGATGCCCAGAGCTATGAAGAGGAGCTACAGGAATTTTTTCAGATAGCCCCAGAACAATTTCCTAGTTTTGATATTATTCTTTTGGGCATGGGAGATGATGCCCATACCGCCTCGTTATTCCCCCAGACGGAGGCGTTGGAGGTGAGCGATCGCTTAGTCGCCGTAGGCAATAAAGATGGCCAACCCCGCCTGACCCTAACTATTCCTGTCCTCAACCAAGCTGCTACGGTCATATTTTTGGTGGCAGGAGTTAGTAAAAGACCAGCCTTAGCTGAAGTATTTGCTCCCTCCGCTGATCCCAAAATCTATCCCTCACGGTTTATTCAGCCCCAAGGAGAACTCTGGTGGCTATTAGACCAAGCAGCCGGAGCAGAATTACCTAGTTAACATCAGAGAGTACAGACAAGGGGCTTAAGCCCCTTGTCATCAAAATCTATAAATGTTCTAACTGAAGTAGCACTTGCTATAGTTGTTATCTTTTATGATCAATCAACTTTTTTATGGTGATAA
>ENA-OBLH01000078-OBLH01000078.1-metagenomes-genome-assembly--contig:-NODE-78-length-32769-cov-3.65529_pt1 | contig 32769 bp, 28 predicted proteins | sample MGYA00153382_OBLH01 | MGnify analysis MGYA00153382
ATTGCTCGCAAGAGATACGGTGCTTAAAGGTCAGTCGATGAATTAAGAATCTCCGCGCGTTCACGCCGGAGAGTGTCAAAAGTTAGCTCCTAGGAGAATTTTCTAAGATTCTTGTTTTGGAGGGGGATTTAGGAATATCGAGACTATCAATGCTTCAGCTATCTTCCACTAACTATTTGTAGTGACCTTTGGGCTTCAAGACGTAGAGCATTAGCAATGCGAAATAGTTCTTGTCCTGTGTGCAGATGCTGGTCATCATAACTAGTAGTAAACCAATGCAACTCTTCTATGCCTTCAGAAATGCGGCACAGGCAATGGTAGAGGTCGGCCGCTACCCCGGCGGCTTTTATAGGGTTGGGGTATTGCTGAAAAATCTGTTGCGCCTGGTGATGGAATTGACGACAATTTGTAATGTAACTTTCAAAATCTTCCATCAATTCTTGGTCAAAGGGATCTGCGGCCAGGGCATCTAGTTCTGAGGCGAGGGATTTAATTATCTTAGCTAAGTGACGGTTGATGGGGCTGTATACCTTTTTTTGCCAGTAGTCTAGCTGTCGATCAATATCCTGACCAGTTGCTCGATGGCGTTGGGCTTTCTGGGCTTGGGCGGTGCGTTGTTGCCGATCGCTTTTATTGCTGTGATTACTACTAGGAGCATATTCTGGAGTGGCTAGTTCTCGATCGTAGCTTTGGCGGCGCTGGTGGTCTCTCAGAATTTCGTAGGCAGCGTTAATCCGTACAATCTGCTCATGGTCAGCACTAGTACTCTGGCTATCGGGATGGAACTGCTTAACTAACTGCCGATAAGCCTGTTTAATCTCTGCTGCACTAGCTTGAGAACTAACTTGAAGGGTTTGATAGTGGTTAGAATGGTGCATGGATCATATTAATTCTTGGAGAAGAGCCTCGTACTGGCTAAGGATTTGTTGAGAACTGGGAATTGGGAGGGTTGGTAGGGGATTTTGCTGGAGGAGTGGGGCTAATTCTAAGATCGCTTCCCCAGCCGCTACGGGGTCACCGATCGCTACCAATCTTCCTAGCTGCCAAGGTTCAACCCAAGAATTTATGACCTCACGGGAGCCGGGATTATCGTAGGCAACGATCGCTTTTCCCGCGGCGATCGCCTCTTGCAACACTCTGGGTCTGCCCTCATTATCTGAGCATAGCAACACAATATCTGTTTCTTGAAGATGCTTGACTACTTCCCGCCGTTCTAACTTACCCTTAAGGCTAATCCGCTGCTCTAGGCCATAGCGATAAATTAATTCTACCATTTGGTCTCGATCGACCCCATCTCCACAGATAGTTAAATAGCAATCTGTCCCCTTTTGGACTAAAAAATGCATAATTTCCACCGCATCCAAGGGACGTTTCCGGGCTTTGAGTTGGGCAGCCATGAGAATCTGGATCGGTTTCCCTAAAAAAGATTTCTGGGGAGAAATTGCCTGAAAAGCAGATAAATCAATAGGGTTAGGCAGGAAAGTGATGGGAGCATTACCTACAGCTTTTTGGACAGAGGTGACTAGATGTTCGGCAATACAAATAATGCGATCGCAACCCCAGTATAGATTAACCAATTGCTTCCTTAGTTGCGGGTCTACTGCCTCTGTTCCTACTAATTTATTGATATAAGCTCCCCGGACAATAACTGCGATCGCTCCCCGGTGGACAGCCCGAATTGAGGGAACCTGCCATAGGAAAGACTCCCTGCCCAAAATTACCCAATCAAACTGCCCATACTTCAGGTATACCTGCTGGACATAGCTATCCATCACCTGTTGGGCTACTGGAGAAATCTGCAAGCTATCCGGGAAATCTGCCGCAAACCAGATTAGGTCTGGGTAGATGGGGCGATCGGTCTCAGAGCGGTAGGGAGCTAGATGAATCACCTCATGACCGAGATTCCGTAACCCTACTGCCAACTCCTGACTAGAATGGGCAGAACCACCACCTTGGGGAGGATGCACACTGAGTAGCAAAATCTTCATCAACCACCACTAATTAGTTTTTACACAATTAATCATACGCAGGGTTGCCGCTGCTGCATAATTTCTTTGGGTAGCATTATTAGGGGCAAATACTGTTCCCACCTCATTCACGGGCGAAGCTACCCGACAATAACCAGACATTTGACTCACCAAACCAGCCGCCCAGTGACCACTTATATCTGTAAAATTCACCGGAGTCTGACGGGGGGTAATCTGGGCAGTACTACCCCGCAAAGCTAAGGAATACTCCGCAGCCCGGCGCTGAACAGCAATCAACTCAGCCCTAGTCACCGGTTGCCCCGGACGAAAGCTGCCATCATCATAGCCACTAACAATCCGATTATCTTTGGCCCATTGAATCTTGGCAGCACTCCAGCGGACTCTTTCCACATCAGGGTAAGGACGGCTGGTTAGTTGGGTCGGCACGGTAACATTAATGTTGATATTCTTAGAAATTCCATCAAAAACCATAGAAACTAGTTGTTCCCGCGTCAAAGTTAGTTGAGGGCGAAAAGTATTATCTTCAAAACCAGAAATTATACCCAAATTAACTGCCTGACTAATCTCATTAACATAAATATCATTGGTAATATCAGGAAACGCTACGGGGATAGGGCTGGGGCTGGGACTAGGACTGGGGCTGGGACTAGGACTGGGGCTGGGACTAGGGAGGGGAATTCCTCCAGCATCAGCGACAACTTGATTGAGAGTACGATTATTGGTCAGATAAATATGTCCTAAAGGAGAGCCTTCATAGGTTCTTCTTGTCAACCGCCAGCCGGGATTAAGATTAACTTTCATGGGAGATTGACTTAACCCATTAGTTCTCCCAATTTCTATCTTTGCTCCTCTAGGGTTAAAAGGGTCACTACCCACCATTACCAAATCATTGCCCGATCGCACAAAACTAAAGCTATAACTAACTCCTAAATCTTGCCCCGCCATCCGAATTGAGTAGCCATTACTATCAGTAGCTCGGCCACAAATACCACTAAAATCAAACTGTAATAATAAGGGATTTACTATAGTTGGATTGCTGCCACTTTCACTCCAACAATTCCGAGTGCTAGATACTTGTTCAATAATAACTAATTGATAGAGATTGCTAATTGATGAGGGGATAGCTGTTACTACAAATTTGGTTTGGTCAACCTCAGAACTACCAAATAAGCTAGTTTGAGCGTGGCTGGAGATAGCTGTACCAAGGGATAAAATTGCTAAAGTTGTGGCAACTAATTTATTAATTAATGATTTTTTCATGGAGCTTTACCGATTTAGATGATTCTTCTGATTTTGACGTAGAATTAGTTAAACAGTTTCCTATTATCTAAGGATTAATAGAATAGTTTTCTGGAAAAACTAATAAGGAACTTAATTTAGATTTATTTGTCTTTTAATTACTTATATTATGAAATAATTGGTGATCATAACATCAGTTATAGCTAAGGGTACAAGGTTTTGCGCCCCTATAGCACCTAGGGATTTTGTATAAGTTATGTGATTAATTTCTAAGATTGATTCTCTTGCTTGATTCTAATATGCTAAGGGCTATTCAGGAAAAAATCTGCTGTAATTCCTGTCTTAAGGATTCTGAGTTTTGGAGTAGATCAGCTTGGTCGATCGCTCTTTGTTCCCCAGTCTTCAGGAATTTTAACTGAGCAGTATTATTAGCTGCTTCGGCATCTCCAAGGATTAGACAAGCTAAGGCTCTGGATCGATCGGCTCGTTTGAATTGTTTGGCGATCGCACTGCCACTGAGGTCTAGCTCTAAACCAAATCGCCATGATTTCTAAAGTGCTTATGGAGATTAGGTTTGCGAGGAAATAGTGCAACCAAATCCTCGCAAACTGCTGTAGGTACCACAACTAATAGCTACCACTGCCCTAGAGATGGGGGAATTTATCTAGCTTTTAGGGTTGTGTTACGCACCTGATCATCCGCACAGTTGCTGCTACTCCATAATTCCTTTGACTAGGAGTATTGGGCGCAAAAGCAGTCCCGACTTCATTAAGTGGGGACGCTACCTTGCAATAGCCAGACATTTGACTGACTAAACTAGCCGCCCAATGACCATTCATATCTGTGAAGTTAACAGGAGTTTGGCGGGGGGTAATTTGGGCAGTGCCACCTCGTAGGGTCAGGGAATACTCAGCAGCCCGGCGCTGCACAGCAATTAACTCTGCTCTAGTAATAGGTTGTTCTGGGCGAAAATTCCCATCATCATAACCACTCACGATCTTGTTATTTTTCGCCCATTGAATATTGGCTGCACTCCAGCGACTAGTTTCTACATCAGTATAGGGGCGGCTAGTTAGTTGAGTTGGTGTACTAACAGGGCTAATATTTCGAGAAATACCAGCTAAAACCATAGAAACTAGCTGCTCTCTGGTCAGGGGTAATAGGGGACGAAAAGTGTCATCTCCAAATCCTGCAATGAATCCGGGGGTAGTGCCCATACCGGCGGCTGTTTTAATTTCTTCAAAGTATGTGTCGCCAATAATGTCTCGGAAGGGGGGCTTTACACTGGGAATTACAGTTGGCGTTGGCGTTGGCGTTGGCGTCTGAGCATGGCTAGGGATAGTTGCGCCGATCGCTATACCAAGGCATGAAATTGAGAGAGTTGTGGTAAATAATCTACAGACTAATAACTTTTTCATAAAGTTTTACCTATTTATAGGGATTTTAAAATCAAGGACTTAGCCATAGATTCTATGATTTAAGTAATTCCTCTTAGCATCTCAGAATTAGTGTAGCTATTGGTCTATAGGTTAATGGATATTTACAAGGAAAGCTGCTGTAATTCCTGTCTTAAGGATTCATGGTTTTGTAGCAGGTCAGCTTGGTCGATCGCTCTTTGTTCCCCAGTCTTCAGGAATTTTAACTGAGCAGTATTATTAGCTGCTTCGGCATCTCCAAGGATTAGACAAGCTAAGGCTCTGGATCGATCGGCTCGTTTGAATTGTTTGGCGATCGCACTGCCACTGAGGTCTAGCTCTAAACTAAATCCTTGCTCTCTTAACTTTTGGGTCAAAACTACCGCCTGTTTTTCAGCCAGTTCGCCCTTAGAAATTACGTAGAAATCAGGTCTGGCCAAAGATTGTTGCCCCAATTGCTGCAAAAGAAGAATCAACCGCTCTAAGCCCATTGCCCAGCCCACTGCCGGGGTGTCACTGCCCCCCAGTTGCCCCACCAGATTATCGTAGCGACCCCCACCACAAACCGTTGCTTGAGCGCCTAGATCATCTGAAATAATTTCAAAGGCAGTGTGGGTATAGTAGTCTAAACCCCTGACTAGACGGGGATTCAGAGTGTAGGCAATTCCTAAATCCATGAGTAATTCTTGGACTTGCTCAAAGTGTTTTTTGGAATCGGCTCCGAGGTAATCCACAATACTGGGTGCGCCTAAGGCGATCGCTTGAGTTTTGGCATCTTTACTATCCAAAATCCGTAGGGGATTACGAGTTAAGCGGTCTTGGGAATCTGCATCTAGATCATCTTTGTAGGGAGTGAAATAATCTACCAACGCCTGTCGGTAGGTTTGGCGATCGCTAACATTACCCACAGAATTTAGATCTAGGTGCAAATTTTTTAAGCCCAAAGTCTGCAAAATCTGCACGGCCAAAGCAATTACTTCCCCATCTGCCCGGAAACTAGGGCTACCAAATACCTCTGCCCCTAGTTGATGGAATTGCCTTTGTCTACCCGCTTGGGGGCGCTCATAGCGAAACATGGCTCCGGTATACCACAGCCGCTGGACTCCCCCTTGAGCCATGAGTTTATGCTCAATCAGAGAACGGACTACACCAGCCGTATTTTCTGGTCTGAGGGTCAAGGAACGATCGCCTCGATCGGTAAAGGTATACATTTCCTTGCCTACCACATCAGTAGCTTCCCCAATCCCCCGCGCAAATAATTCGGTTTGTTCAAAAATTGGGGTACGAATTTCCCCGTAGGCAGCCTTGGTGAGAATAGCTCGTGCCGTTGCCTCCAATTGCTGCCACACTGCCGCTTCCTCCGGCAGAATATCCCTAGTTCCCCGGAGGGTTTTGATAGTTTCCATTATTTATTATTGAATGAGATGTGCGGCACATCTCATTCCCATGTATGACTACTTAATATAATCCTGCAATGCCTTGACTGCCATCGGCTGAGATTGCAGGGAACGAATCGCCGCCGCTGTGGCTTTTGCTCCAGCAATGGTAGTGATCATAGGCACTTTATAGGTAAGAGCCGATCGCCGGAGCAGCTTCCCGTCAGCTTGAGCTTCTTCTCCAGAGGGAGTATTGATCATCAACTGCACTTGCTGATTTTTTACCTGATCCAAGATATGGGGTCTGCCCTCATGAAGTTTAAGCACCAATTCTACTTCTAACCCCTCGGCTTTGAAAGCTTTCCGGGTTCCTTCCGTGGCAATAATCCGAAAACCTAGATCAATAAAATCCCGGACTACAGGAATAACCTTGGACTTATCCCGATCGTTCATGGAGAAAAACACCGTGCCACTTAGGGGCAGTTTATGACCCGCACCAAGGGCAGCCTTAGCAAAAGCTACGGCAAAGTTCTGGTCAATGCCCATTACTTCTCCGGTCGATCGCATTTCTGGTCCGAGCAGCACGTCAGTCCCGGCAAACTTTTCAAAGGGCAGCACAGCTTCTTTGACCGCCACATGGGTAGGGATTACTTCCTCTGTAAAACCCAACTCCTCTAGGGTCTGCCCCGCCATAATCCGGGAGGCAAAACCTGCCAGGGGAACCCCGGTAGCTTTAGAAACGTAGGGAACGGTGCGAGAAGCTCGAGGATTAGCCTCTAGGATAAATACCTGATCTCCTTGGATGGCAAACTGGATATTCATCAAGCCAATGACCTGTAAGCGTTGGGCTAATTTCACTGTCTGCGATCGAATAGTTGCCAAAACTTCGGGAGTCAGGGTCATAGTCGGAATAGAGCAGGCAGAATCCCCGGAATGGATCCCTGCTTGCTCAATGTGTTCCATAATTCCACCAATTACTACCCTACCCGTCTGGTCTGCGATCGCATCCACATCCACTTCAATAGCATTTTCCAGAAACTTATCAATCAAAATCGGGTGATCCGGCTCAATCTGCACTGCATAGGTCATGTAGTGCTTTAGCTCATCATCAGAATAGACAATCTCCATGGCTCTGCCCCCCAAAACGTAGGAAGGCCGCACCACTACGGGATAGCTAATTTTCTTAGCCACAATTAGGGCATCTTCTGTAGTTCGTGCCAAACCATTGGGAGCTTGCTGAATGTCTAATTCCCGAAGGATAAGATCAAACCTTTCCCGGTCTTCAGCCATGTCGATCGCATCGGGAGAAGTCCCCCAAATTTTCGTAGAGGAATCAGCCGCCTCTAGATATTTTTGCAAAGGAATTGCCAGTTTCAGAGGCGTTTGTCCGCCAAACTGGACAATGACCCCCTCCGGTTGCTCGGCTTCAATAATGTTGAGGACATCTTCCTTAGTTAAGGGTTCAAAGTAGAGGCGATCGCTGGTGTCGTAGTCGGTGGATACGGTTTCGGGGTTGGAATTGACCATAATGGTTTCCCAGTCTGCCTTACTTAAGGCGTAGGCGGCATGACAACAACAATAATCAAACTCAATCCCCTGACCAATCCGGTTGGGACCACCCCCCAGGATCATGACCTTCCGGCGAGTGCTAGGCAATATTTCTGACTCTTCTTCGTAGGTGGAATAGTAGTAGGGGGTGAGAGCCTCAAATTCTGCGGCACAGGTATCTACGGTTTTGTAAGCAGGTACAACTCCCAAGGATTTCCGGTACGCCCGGACTTCATCCTCGTGTTTTTTGGTAGCAAAACCAATCTGGCGATCGCTAAACCCCTGCTGCTTGATACTCCATAATTTCTCTTTTGTTAGTTGGGGCAGTTGAGTTCGTTTGAGGAACCGTTCTGTTTCTAGCAATCCCTCCATTTTATCCAAGAACCAAGGGTCAATCCCCGTTAGCTCATAGATATCCTCCACAGTCATCCCCATCAGCATGGCATGACGGATGGTAAAAATTCTCTCTGGATTCGGAGTTCTTAAGCCCACCCGAATTTGCTCTAAACTAGGAACTTTTTCTGGTTTATCACAACCCCAGCCGGCCCGGCCGGTTTCTAGGGAACGCAGAGCTTTTTGGAAAGATTCTTGGAAGGTGCGCCCGATCGCCATGGCTTCCCCTACGGATTTCATCTGGGTAGTCAGGTGAGGCTCGGCACCGGGGAATTTTTCAAAGGCAAACCGGGGAACCTTGGTAACTACATAATCAATGGTCGGCTCAAAACTAGCGGGGGTTTTCTTCGTAATATCATTGGAAATTTCATCTAGGGTATAACCCACAGCTAACTTGGCGGCAATTTTAGCGATCGGGAACCCCGTAGCTTTGGAAGCCAAGGCAGAAGACCGGGAAACCCTAGGGTTCATCTCAATTACGATAAACTCCCCAGTTTGGGGATTGGTGGCAAATTGAATATTGGAGCCACCAGTTTCTACGCCGATTTCCCGAATAATTTTAATCGAAGCATCCCGTAATCTCTGGTACTCCTTATCAGTCAGGGTTTGGGCAGGAGCAACGGTAATGGAATCTCCCGTGTGGATACCCATCGGATCCAAGTTTTCGATCGAGCAAATAATTACCACATTATCTGCCAAATCCCGCATTACTTCTAGCTCGTATTCCTTCCAACCCAGTAAAGATTTTTCTACCAAAATTTGGGACATGGGGGAAGCATCTAGCCCGATCTGGGCCATCTCTTCATATTCTTCTTGGTTGTAGGCAATCCCTCCACCACTACCACCAGAAGTGAAGGCGGGGCGAATAATTAGGGGATAGCGACCAATCTGGTGAGCAATTATCTTGGCCTCATCAATATTATTTGCGATTCCGGAAGGACAGACTGCAACCCCAATTCGAGCCATTGCTTCTTTAAATAACAACCTATCTTCCGCCATCTCGATCGCTGGCAGTTTTGCCCCAATCAGTTCCACATTATATTTTTCTAAAACTCCACTCTTAGCCAAAGCTACGGCAATATTTAAGGCTGTCTGCCCCCCCATGGTCGGTAACAAGGCATCGGGTCTTTCCTGGGCAATCACCTTCTCCACAATATCGGGGGTGAGGGGTTCAATATAGGTACGATCGGCAGTTTCTGGATCCGTCATGATACTAGCGGGGTTAGAGTTGACAAGGACAACTTCATAACCTTCTTCCCGTAGCGCTTTACAGGCTTGGGTTCCAGAGTAATCAAATTCACAGGCTTGACCAATGACGATCGGGCCGGAGCCGAGGAGTAGAATCTTCCGAATATCGTTACGGCGTGGCATAGGTTTTCTCTAATAATCTTTCACTTTGACTGAATCCCAACTATTTTAAGGGATGGTGACAAGGATTTTTGTGATTTCACATTTTCCTTCCCTGACATTAAGAGCGATCGAGCCTTTCTCTGGTAGCTTAAACTACAAAATCCCGACAACAAACCTTTAGTGCAAAAGACTCAAGCCAAGAATTTAGTAGGCCGAGTCTTTGGATAAGATTAAAGAGAGTTTAATTTACAGCAGTTTTCTGTTATGGGAAGACAGGCCTTTCCCATAAAACAAGGGGCTTAAGCCCCTTGCCTATTATTCATGAGATAGAAAAGTTCTGTCTAGGAGGTTCGTGCTGGGGAAAGTACAATATCAGTTAATCAGGTGCTACCTGTGAAGAAGACTTCGGGAAATTGTACCTGTGCTTCTGCCATAGTTTTCTTTTTTCCTTCCTCTTGCCAGTAATTAATCACTTCTGTGGCTTTGTTGAGGAGTTCTACCCGGTCAATTTCCGCAATCCAGTGCTTTGCTTCCATTTCATTTTTGAGTTGTTCCCAAGCATCATTCCGGGGCCAGAAGAAGTAAGAAGTTAGGGGACTAGTGCCTTTCCCAACTACTTGATCTACTGCTAAAGCGACATTTTCATCTAGCCATAATACTTTAAGAATAAATTTTGACATAGAAATCCTCCATAACCATACTTAACAATACTTAAAATTAAAAAATCAACAGTATTACATCATAACCTAGTCTGCAATTTTGCACGTTAATGTTTTAGGGACTGCTGTGGCTCATGAAAGCAGTTTCGTTAGTCAGTTGAGATACATTTGCCTCTTTTGACTCAAGCTCTGGGGAGAGAGAAGAGCGATCGCTATAATTTTCTAGATGATTTAGGATATGTACAAAGTCCCTAATTCCTTGAAACTGCTGATATACCGAAGCAAATCTGACGTAAGCCACTTCACTCAAAAGTTGGAGTTGTTGCAGCACCAATTCACCAATATCATTGCTGGCAACTTCTCGCTCTGGATTCTGTTGAATTTGAGATTCAATTTCCTCTACTAAAGTTTCTAGGCGCTGCTGAGGAATTCCAGTTTTTTCGCAAGCCCGGATGATACCCCGGAGGAGTTTGGAGCGATCGAAAGACTCTCGTTTGCCATCCCGCTTCAAAACTACGATCGGCACAAACTCCACCCGCTCATAGGTAGTAAAGCGATACTTACAGTGCAAGCACTCCCGACGGCGGCGGATACTCTGACCTGCTTCCGTAGACCGGGATTCTAATACCCGACTGTCGGTAAATTGACATTGAGGGCAGTGCATAGGAGTAAACTCACCAAATATTTAGATACACATTAAAACTTACATAGGGCAACTGCCAAGGAGATTAAAATACGGCAGTTTTCAGTTATAAGAAGACAGGCTTTTGATTTAGAGCAAGGGGCTTAAGCCCCTTGCCTGTCGTCCACAAACGAGAAAAGTGTGTAATTTGGTTTGTGTAATCCTTCTTGCACCCTCAGGGTTATCCAAACCTATTCTAGTTAGCGATGACTACAATACTTATTATGAGAAATTCTGAGCCGCTCAAGTTCTTGCTTTTAGAGCAAGGAGCAGCCCAGGATTCTGGAGCTTGATAGTAATACTACTTAGATCCGCCAACTATACTTAATCTTTACCACGCCACCGGGGTGGTTCACGAAATGCGATCGCAAAAAAGATTGTTGACAAAGCTCCCGCTACAACCAAAATGTAAATAACACTTTCCATGTCATTATCTCCTGATAATTTATTGGGCTATATTGAAATCGCTGAAAAAGTTAGCTAGAGGGCAAGAAATTAACTTATCTCCTGCCCCCAGAAAACTAATTAAACAGCCTCCTTGCTCCGAGTGCTCTTGTCTCCCAGTTTTTGGAAACGTCCCCACTCCACTTGCTCTTCCATATCGGCTTCCACCCCGGCAAATACATCCCGGAACAGAGTCCGAGAGCCGTGCCAAATGTGACCAAAGAAAAACAACAAAGCGAAGACCGCATGACCAAAGGTAAACCAACCACGAGGGCTAGTGCGGAATACCCCGTCAGAGGCCAAGGTCTCGGTATCAAAATCAAACATCTCGCCTAGTTGGGCGCGACGAGCATACTGTTTTACTAACAGAGGGTCGCTAAAGGTTTGACCATCCAAGGCTCCGCCGTAGAAGGTAGCAGTAATCCCGGTTTGTTCAAAACTATACTTCGACTCTGCTCTCCGGAAGGGAATATCCGCCCGGACGATCCCATCTTTGTCGGTGAGTAAGACAGGGAAGGTTTCAAAGAAGTTGGGCAAGCGGCGGACGTTTAGTTCCCGTCCTTCCTTGTCAGCAAAGACTGCATGACCCAACCAGCTTTGGGCAATCCCATCACCCTTATCCATCTGCCCCGTGCGGAATAAACCACCCTTAGCAGGGCTGTTGCCTACGTAGTCAAAGAAAGCTAATTTTTCTGGAATTGCTTCCCAAGCCTTGGCTACAGTCTTACCTTCTGCTACGCCCGCTTCTACCCGCCGGCTAATTTCTGCTTGGAAGTAACTACTATCCCATTGATAGCGAGTTGGCCCAAAGAGTTCGATCGGGGTAGTTGCACTGCCATACCACATGGTTCCTGCCACCACAAAGGCAGCAAAGAATACCGCCGCAATACTACTAGAGAGCACTGTTTCAATATTCCCCATGCGGAGAGCTTTGTACAATCGCTCTGGGGGACGGACAGTCAGGTGAAATAGTCCAGCAATAATGCCGACAATTCCCGCAGCAATATGGTGCGCCACTACACCACCGGGGTTAAAGGGGTTAAACCCTTCAGGTCCCCAGGACGGAGCCACTGGTTGCATACTTCCGGTTAAACCGTAAGGGTCAGAAACCCACATCCCTGGTCCAAATAAACCAGTTTGATGGAAAGCTCCAAAACCAAAACAGAGGAGTCCAGATAGGAATAAATGAATACCAAACATTTTGGGCAAGTCTAAAGCTGGTTCCCCAGTGCGGGGATCCCGGAATAGTTCTAGATCCCAATAGACCCAGTGCCAACAAGCAGCTAAAAATAGTAACCCGGACAGGACAATGTGAGCAGCAGCTACTCCCTCGAAAGACCAAAAACCAACGTCAGCAGCACTTTCACCGGGAACAATACTCCAACCACCCCAAGATTTTGTCACTCCTAGTCGAGCCATGAAGGGCAGGACAAACATTCCTTGCCGCCACATGGGGTTAAGAATGGCATCACTGGGGTCGAAAATTGCTAATTCGTACAATGCCATAGACCCAGCCCCCCCCGCCACGAGCGCCGTGTGCATAAGATGGACAGATATTAAGCGCCCCGGATCATTGAGGACGACTGTGTGTACACGATACCAGGGTAGTCCCATTGACTATTTTCCTCCCCTTGAGAATTTAGTTTACTTAATTTGCCCTGTGCCTCAGATAGTTGTTCTTAATACCTGAAGACAGGGTTTTTGATATGTTTGTTTTTTAACCATTATGCAGTCTGCGGGCAAAAATGAGACTACTCTTAACAAGTGTAAAGGTTTTTGAGAAAAGATTAACTAAGCTGGACTGAAAATCTGAGGGTTTTGCTCGATCGCCCCGACTCCCCTCTAACTCCTAATTCCCCCTGCAATCAATCAAAAAATCTGAGCCAGAATCAAACCTTCTGATCATCAGCCAATTTAGAAACTGGATTAGGTTAAGTTATGGGGTTGATTTTCACCCCTAGAGTAGAAAAATACTATCTCTGTTACAAGGTTTCCTAGCGATGATTAATAAACTCCGTTCGATAATTAACAGACTGCGTTATCTCCTCAATCGATTTTTCCGTAAATCCAGCACGCTCAACCGTCAACCCCTGAACGGCGGGAGCTTAGTCGTAATTATCCTGATCGATATTTTTATTTTAGTTAACATTTTTCTAGGGCTACATGAAATTAGTAGTTGGCATCTTAGCCCTGATGGTACCTACCCTTGCTATAGCCAATGGCGCAATTATCGTAACAGTAAGGAGGGTAGCAAAGATTATGATATTGTGCGTCAAGGGATAGGTGTTTCGTTAATTGAGTCTAATCAGGAAAGTTCTAGCCTACGCTTAGTTGAGCCTGATCGTGATATCCCTAGTCTACGCAATAATTACAAACAAACAGAAATCGGTCATCTAGGTAAAGTAGATGCGGCGTGTCTTAACTTTGCTGATTTACAAGATGCGCTCCGTACGCCCGAAAATCAAAAAACGATTGTGGCGATCGATGACAAATCGACCAAAATCACCCAGCTTGATGACAGGAATCGTAGTATCCGCCAACAGTATGATTCCACCTTGCTGGAAAAAGCTGCTGGACAAGCCCCCAGCCAATCGATCAATAATGTTAGTGCGGAAAAAGCTAGACAGACCCTAGAGACTAATAACGCCAGTATCACGCAACTTAATCAAGAGGTTAGTGATCTCAAAAAGAAATTGCTCTCTCAACCTCCGGCGATCGCCCTGTTCAGCCGATTACAAGATGGTAAATCTTTTGATGCGATCGAGAAAGATTATCGTCATGCTGCGTTTTGGTATCCCAGTATTCAGCTTGGTTTCCAAGCACTATTTTTATTGCCGCTGATTTTTGTCTTTAGTGCAATTCATCGCTTCGCAGTCCGCAAGAATTATGGACTGGTGGCTTTAATCAGTTGGCATTTGTTGATGATTTCTGTCATTCCAGCTCTTTTAAAGCTGTTTGAATTTTTGCAAGTGGGGGCGTTGGTACAGTGGCTGGCAACAACGATCGCCACAATCTTTGGAGGATTGTTATTTCTAGTTTCCTATGTACAAATATTGCTGATTCCGTTGGCTGGTTTTGCGTTAATCAAACTAATTCAACGGGTTAGTAAGTCGGGGGGAAATCCGCAACTGCAAGCAACGAATCGAGTCTCTGAATCCCGTTGCCTGAGTTGTGCCAAAAAAGTTCGCCCCCAAGATAGGTACTGCGCTCACTGTGGTTATCAGCAATATGAAGAATGCCCTAGTTGCCATGATTTTACTCACCAGCATCTGCCCCATTGCACTTTGTGTGGTGCTGAAACCCATTTTGATGCTAACTTGAGGCGGTGATCGAGGAAGGAGTCTCGATCAAGTCAAGGCTAATTCTGTCAAATCTTCCTGAACAGTCTAGGTAACACAAGTATTAAATAATCAGTAGATGCACCCTGATTATAGAGACCCCCGACTTAGTTGTGGGTCTTTTATTTTTGGCTAATGTTAACGTGAGTAATGTATATCTGAATGTTTGAATTGTATAAGTATCACTAAAACACTCAAAAGGTAGAGGTTATATTTAGTAGATTATGTCAGCATTCTATTAATAAAAGAAAATCTAATAGAGGCGTCATCATGAGTATTGCGATCGACAACTTTACTAACAAACTCCATGACAACCTAGAAGCAGTGGAAGTCCGGGCAAAATCCTTGAAAGAAAGTATTAAATCTGCCCCTAAGAAAACCCAAGCTGAGATTCAATTGCTTCTTGAAGAAGCAGGAAAAACTCTAGAAGCTAAAAAACAGGAATTTGATGATTACCGAGAAAAGCTCAAAACTCAATTTGCAGAAAAAGAAGCTGAGGTAAAAGCCCATGTGGAGGAATGGAAAACTAGTCGTGAAGTTAAGAAACTTGAACATCGAGCAGATAAAGCTGAAGACTATGCTAACACAGCAATTTTTTTAGCTATGGCAACTATGGAAGAAGCTGAAAAGGCAACTTTGGAAGCGATCAATGCCAGATTAGATGCCGAATCTTCGGTGACAACTCTAAAAGAATAAGCCCTACAGAATAGTAAATACTAGGAAAACTAACCTAGAAAGAGTCAACTTAGAAAAAACCAATATAGAGCTAAAAGTAGATAATCAACTAACAATGCAATGGTTTAGTTTTGCAGACTAATACTAGATCTAGGAGGAGTTGATATTGTAGGTGTTGCTAATAGAAGATAAAAGGCAAACTATATCGTTATTTAGCAACGCTGAATTACTAGTTTTCAAAGAAAATTATAGGACAAATAAAATGACAAGCAAATTAACAAATACCATTGACTTAAGTGAATCTATCCCAAGTAAACAATGGGGAGAATTTTTCGATCAGTTTTCTATCAATAATTCTGGGCGAAATATTTCCATTGAAATTATTAATCCTGAACTTGGCAATGAAGAATTAGTTAAAGATTCACCTTTATTGGCGATGATTTACGATCGCCCCGGTAAAGGAGATAATCTTGCGATCGAGGTGGGTATGAAGGAAGTAACCTATGCCCATAATATCGAAGCCCCCACAAGTGTTTCTACTGGACAAAATAATCAAGGAGATACGATCGCAATTTCCATCACTGATCCTACCGGAACCCAAACCCTAGTCAAACTCCAAGCTAGCTGAGCAAGGAGTGCTGATCGAGGGAGGGAGAAATTCAAGGATTAACATCTTGTCGGAGGAGCTTTACTATGCAACCAGATTACTTAATTATCGGCAGCGGTCTATCCGCCCTGACGGGGCATTGATGGCAAACTCTGGCAAAATAGTGCAAATTCTTGAGGCTCATGAACATCCCGGTGGCTTTGGGCATACCTTTACGATGGCCAAGAAGTATACCTTTAATGCTCAATTTCACTACGTCTGGGATTGCGGTGAGGGGCAGACTGTTAATAAGGTACTCAAGAAATTGGGTTTAGATCAAGAAGTCACCTTTGAACATTATGATCCCCAAGGCTTTGACCATATGCGAATGCCGGGCTATGCCTTGGATATTCCCTCGGAGCCGGAGGAATTAATCCAGCGCCTAGCAGCGTTGTTTCCTGAAGCTAGTGCGAACATTCGTCAATTTGTCCGGGCAGTAGAAGAGACTGGGGCAGGTTTGAAAACTCTCTCGCCGCCCCTCAAACCTACGGAATTATTAAGACATCCGATCGAGGTAGTGAGTACCATCCAGTATCTCCATAGCACTCTCCAAGATGTATTCGATAAATTCCAACTACCCCAAGCCGCCCAGACCCTATTAGCTTTGCAATGGCCAGATTTTTTGCTGCCCCCCAATCAACTTTCTTTCTATGCTTGGGTTGCTTTGTTCCGGGGCTATCAAGCGGGGGCATTTTACCCCACCCAACATTTTGAGATGGTGATTAATTCCCTAGTCAAGGTGATTGAATCCCACGGGGGCCAGGTGCTACTCAACCGGGAAGTCATGAATTTTCGAGTTGTTGATAAAACGGTGATAGGAGTGGAGGCGATCAATCTCCTGACCCAGCAAACCTCTGAATTTACGGGAAATACGGTGATTTGTAATATTGATCCCAAAAAAGCTGCCAAGATGATCGGGGTAGAAAAATTCTCGAAAAGCGTCCGCCGCAAACTGGACTACGAATATTCGGCATCTAACTACATGGCTTATTGTGTGGTGAAAGATATTGACCTAGGGGACTACGGCTTTGGCAAATGGAATCTCTTTCATACAGGGCATGAGGATCTAAATGCAGCCTTTAGCCAGATGTACGATCGCCATGATTTTTCTAACCCTAGTTTTGCTATCACCACTCCTACTTTCCTGACTACTGCCAGCCGGGATTGCCCCGAAGATTGCCAAATTGTGGAATTTCTCACCGTGGCAAATTATGGCTATTTTCAGCAACTACGGCAGAGTAGTCATAAAGCCTATACCCAGAAAAAGCAAGAAATTTTTGATTTTATTCTTGATGTGGTGGAGAAACATTATGTACCGAATTTTAGAAAACATATGGTTTTTCATATTACGGGCAGCCCCACTACAAATGAGCGCTTTTGCTGGTGTCCCAGTGGGAATTCCTACGGCTCTAGCCTGACTCCCCACAACATGGGGCTGGGGCGACTAAATCAGGAAACCTCCCTGAAGGATTTCTATTTCTGCAATGCCTCTTCTGGCTACCCCGGCTTTGCCCCCACCATTTGGACGGGCGCACTGCTTTATCAAAAATTATCGGGAGATGTGATTTTAGGTAGTAGTTAACATTTTATTAATCTGGAGGTTAGCTATGAGAATTGCAGTGATTGGCGGGGGTGCTAGTGGCATGGTTACGGCTTACCTCCTTGATAAACAGGGGCATCGGGTGACGGTATTTGAACGGCAATCTACCTTGGGGGGGCATATTCGGACTCTGAACAAAAATGTCCTGCCTAATCAAGCTGATTGCCAAGAAATGCTGGAATGTGGAGTTTTGGAATTTCCAACAGTATTTCATAACTTTATTGCCCTGATGACAGAGCTAGGCGTAGAACTAGAGCCTGTTAATATTGGTTCTGCTCTGTTTCTCAAAGATGGCAGTCATTTTCTATCGGGAGTGGCGATCAATAAAAATTTCTCAGGAATCCAGCGCCTAATGGAATATTTGCGCCTCGATACTCTCTATGCTCGATCGGCGGGCTTGTGGTTCAGAACAAAATTTGCAGATGTGCAGGATTTTTCTAATCAACCCCTTTCCCAATACTTGCAAAGCCAATGTATGCGTAATACATGGATAAAATTGCTGGTCATGTATAGCTACTCTATGCCCTTGGAGGCGATCGATGATTTTCCCGCAGAATTGGCACTGCCCATGTTAAGAGATTACATTTCTGTCAATTGGGTAAAGATTAAAGGAGGGGTATATTCTTATATAGAAAAAATCTTGGCAAGATTTAAGGGGGAGGTGGTGCTAGGGGCGGAGATCGATCGCATTTCTAGAGATGCAGATAGAGTGCAAATTCGGCACTTAATAAAGGAAGTTCAGGAGTTTGATAAAGTCATATTTGCCACACCCCCTGATCAGGTAATGGCACTATTAGGAGACCCCACAGAGGCAGAAGTTAAGCGGTTTTCTGCTTGGCAAGCAAATCATATCAATAGCATCGTGCATAGCGATAGTTCTTTATACAATCCTTTTAAGATTCAAAACCCTTCAGAATTTGATTTCTTCCAAACAAATAATAGCTGGGGCTATAACAGTTACCTAAATCAGCTTTGTAGTATTCTATCATCCCAAAAATACTTTCTATCTTACCAATTAGAAGATTTGATTACTAGAAGTAAGATTATCCATATTCAAAAATATCATACGCCCCGGTACACCACAAAGTCTTTTCAATACCGAGATGAAGTAGTTGCTACCAACGGTGAAAATAATACTTACCATGTGGGGGCTTATCTTGGTGATGGTCTGCATGAAGGGGCAATTACTTCAGCTTTGCAAGTCGCTCAACTGATTGGAATACGGCAACTTGTTTCATTGGCATCGTCCCCGGTCTAAAGATACTGATATTGTTTCAGGAAAAGAATGATACTTATAATTTTTAATTCTATAGAACCCATTGGAGATCTTGCAATACCCATCAATTATTTTCGTAGGATGTGTTAGGCGCTAGCCGTAACGCATCCAGCCCTGTCAAGGTTGCAAAGATGACTACTAGGAAAATCGTTGTGGGCGATCGCAAAATTTTCTGATTTTGATGACCACCTACGTCTAGGATGACGGAACCACGTCGACTCACCTTGACAGGGCTGCCGTAACGCATCCTACAGGGGCGATATCAAATGGGTTCTATAGAGGGAGCAAAGTCGACCTTAGTGTCAACTTAACTTCAAAGGTAGTACCAGTCTGCTGTTTGATGCTCAGCCTTTGATCCCCCCTAGCCCCCTACCCTACGGGAAGGCAAAGCCTATAAAAAGGGGGCGAGAATTTACTCAAACTAGGCAGCGTTGCTGGTGGGGGAATAGTTGTAGCTAGGGTCGGTGTTTTTGGGATTGTTGGTTAGATTGTTATTGCGATCGATATAACGCCGGATAATTTGTTTTTCCTCTGATTTCCCAGTATCCATCTTTTCAGCAATCAGACGTTGGAGCCGCGGAATTTCTGCACTATTATAGACCCGAAATTCGCTACTCACCGTTGCTCTAGCATTCCGTACTGCTTGATTTAAGACCAAGGAACCATCGGGGTCAGAGATGGAACGGTGAAAAGTATTGGGGGGAATGCGGAGGATTTTACCGTTAGCCTCTAGGCGGACAATATGGAAGGGGACTTCCCAAGCAAAATTAATTAGAAAGAAAGTCCGCCCTCCTTTCAGGGAGAGTAGGTTATCTTCTTGATTTGGATGTAGATAGAATTGCCAAGCGTCTTCAGAAGTATTGTTAGGACTAATGGCTGGACCTTCGTGACATACCAAGTCACGAGCATTAGAAGCTGCGATCGTAATATCAAAAAATCTGACGCTGGGGGTGTCCCGGAACTTTTCGTAGGATAACAATTCAAACATATACTCCTCACAAAATCTTTCTAATTGGGCAAAATGCCGATCAATAGTATTGGTAATGATGAAATTAGCTAAGTCGTGTAAACTTTTATTTCACTACTTCCTACAGCTTAGTCTGACTCTATTCCGGAATCAAAACCCTTAGTGCATAGCATCTATGCGCTAACCGAATTAAAATAATAACAAGACAACTTATAGTGAATTGATGAATATTTTTCAGCTAGAAACCCTGATTGCAGTGGCAGAACAAGGAAATTTCTCTAATGCGGCTCTCAGTTTAGAAGTATCGCAGTCGGCTGTGAGTCGAGCGATCGCTTCCCTAGAAAAAGAATTAGGAGTGCCGCTTTTGTTACGGGGAAGATTTGGGGCGCGTCCTTCCTTAGTAGGAGAAAGAATTATTGCCTACGCTCGGAAAATGGTACAAATCCGGGAACGTATTGATTATGAAATCTATTTAGAAAAAGGATTAGAAGGAGGTAGGATTCGGATTGCTTCTTTTCGGAGTGCTGCCACTCATTTATTACCACCAGTGATTGCCCGGTTTAATGAGCAATTTCCCCATGTGGGCTTAGAGATCAGTGAAGATGATCCCTCGGCAGTAGAGCAGGCTTTACGGGAAGGTCATGCAGATATTGGTTTATTGTCTTTGCCTCGATCATCAGAATTTGATACTTGGGAAATTTCCAGAGATGAATATGTAGTATTGCTACCTAAATCTGTGGGGGACTTGCCCGATCGACTTACTTGGGAAGATTTAGCTAATTTTTCCTTTATCTTGTTTAACTATGCTGAATGTACTTCGGCGGTTCGGGATCACTGGGCGCAGTGGGAACAATCTCTCAGGGTTGCCTATGTAGTTAAAGAAGATTCCACAATTGTCAGTATGGTAGCCCAAGGTTTAGGCGCCGCAATTCTACCCCGGTTAGCAGCAATTCCTATTCCTGAAGAAGTCCAAGTAAAAAAACTACCAGTCCCTCTAGAAAGGGTAATTGGTGCGGCTATTTGGGGTAATGCGCTCCATTCTCCTGCGGTATTTGCCTTTCTAGATGCCCTGCGTAATACTGGCAAGTTTCATGTTTAACAGCTTTTGCTAAAGTCCCATAGTATGGGGTGAATACCTCTTAAAAAGTTATTTTGATACAAACATTTGCCCCTACAGCCATTTTAAGTAACTATGCCCCGCCAACGTCTCAAGTCTGATTTTCCTAGTAAAATTTGTCCTGTCTGTGGATTGTCTTTTTCTTGGCGCAAGAAATGGGCAGATTGCTGGGAAGAGGTAAAATACTGCTCAGAGCGTTGTCGCCGCCGTAAATCTAACTCTTTTGAGGAAATTTAACTTTGCCCAAGCTCAAAATCTTAGTTATCAGTAACTTGTTTCCACCCCAAGTGATTGGGGGCTATGAAAGGGCGATCGCAGACTATGCCCGCCGCCTCCACCATCGGGGTCATGAAGTTTTAGTCCTCACCGCTAATGTAGAAGGGTTAACTACTAGCTATAGCCAAAGCGAACCAGAACCGATGGTGGTGAAACGTTGCCTAGCTCTCTGGGGTAGTTTAACGGAACCGGGATTTCCCATGTATCCTCAACCCTACGCCACAGCGATCGCTATTCAGAATTACCAAGTTTTAGACCAAGAAATTCAACTTTTTCAACCTGATGTTTGCCTAGCTGGAAATATCGATTATCTAGGACAAACGGTATTAGAACAGGTGTTAGCTTATTCTATTCCTGTAGCTCATTATATTATGAATGCAGTCCCCGGATATCCCGTAGATTTAGCTCCTCAAAGTCCTTTATATAAATATATTACTGTTAGTAATTGGGTGAAAGATAGCCTGACATCAAAAGGTTATCCTACTGCGACTGCCCAAACAATTTATCCCGGAGCCGCCGTAGAAAAATTTCATCAATCCCAAATTCCTGCCCATGACAAACTACGCATTGCCTACGCTGGCTTAGTGATGCCTTTCAAGGGAACAGATGTATTAATCGAAGCCTTATATTTACTACATCAGGAGGGGATTGATTTTACAGCGACGATCGCTGGCGGTTGCCATACTCCAGAATTTCGCCAAGACCTAGAAGATTTTGTAACCACAGAAGGATTTGCAGACAAGGTTAAATTCACAGGTTTACTTAATCAACAGGAATTAATAGGACTATATAAAGATCACAATATTTGGATATTACCTTCTCGATTTGATGAACCTTTTAGTATTGGCTTATTAGAAGCAATGGTGGCAGGATTAACTATTATTGCTAGTGATACAGGTGGTTCTCCTGAAGCGATCGATCATCAAGAAAATGGGTTAATTTTTGCCTCAGAAAACCCCTTAGATTTAGCTGAAAATATTTCCTTTCTTGCCCTTCATCCTGAGCAATGGCAAAGCATAACTTATCAGGGACAGCAAAGAGCCTTAACAGAATTTAGCCGGACTAAAACTATTGAGGAAATTGAGTTATTTTTTTATGATTTGCAACAGCAATCTGCTATATGATATTCCTAAACTATTTATAGCAATTCTAAAGACTTAGATCGCTTCGACTACGCTCAATCGTCAATTGGGGGCTGAGCATAATCGAAGTCCATCACCACTCATTTAGAATTACTATGCACCTATTAAGGAGAATTATTCTCTTTGCAAAAGCTGAAAATCTTAGTTATTAATAATCTATTTCCGCCCCAAGTTGTCGGGGGCTATGAACGAGCGATCGCCGACTATGCCCGCCGTCTCCATCATCGGGGTCACGAAGTCCTCGTCCTCACTGCAAATGTAGAAGGTTTGACTACAGGCTATAGCCAAAACGAATCAGAACCAATGCCTGTTAAGCGGAGTTTCTCTCTTTGGGGAAACTGGGGAAACCGTGGTGCTGTGCCTTATCCAACGGTCTATGGAGCAGCGATCGCAGTCCAGAACTATCAAGCCTTAGCCCAAGAACTCCAATTATTTGCAGCAGATGTTTGTCTGGCGGGAAATTTAGATTTTCTGGGTTCGGCAGTGGCAGAGCAAATTTTAGCGGCGGGGATTCCTATTGCCCACTATGTGATGAATGGGCAACCCGGCTATCCCCCAGACTTGGCTCCCCAAAGTAATTTCTATCAGTACATTACCGTCAGTGATTGGATTCAAAATAAACTTACGGAACAGAATTACCCCACCACCACAGCCCAGACTATTTATCCGGGGGCAGATGTAGATCAGTTTTATCAACCAGATTTACCACCACGGGACAAACTACGCATTGCTTATGCTGGGTTAGTTATGCACTACAAAGGTACAGATGTTTTAACAGAAGCTTTGTATTTGCTTCATCAAGATGAGGTAGATTTCACCGCTACGATCGCTGGCGGTTCTCTTACGCCAGATTTTGTAGATATGCTCAAAGAATTTATAAATCAAGAAGGACTACAAGATAAAGTCAAATTTACAGGTTTACTCGATCAACAGGGATTACAAGAACTTTATAAAACCCATAACGTGTGGGTTCTCCCATCTCGATTTAATGAACCTTTTAGCATTGGGCTAATTGAAGCAATGGTAGCAGGATTAACTATTATTGCCAGTGATACGGGTGGTTCTCCTGAAGCCTTGAAGCACCAAGAAAGTGGTTTAATCTTTGAATCGGAAAATGCCCTAGACTTAGCTGATAATATTTCTTTTCTTGCTCTTAATTCTAATAAATGGGAAAGTATCGCTCGTCAAGGACAGCAGAGAGCCTTAACAGAATTTAGTCGCAATAGAACGATCGAGCAGATAGAGATTTTATTATTAAAAATGCACGAGAAAAAATAAATAGCTCAAGTTAATCAACTTAAACTTTAATTAGTCAAAATACCAATTAGGCAAATTCCCAAGTTGGCAGATTTTTCAGTTCCATTATATTTGTAGCAGTCTTATTTTCTAAAATAAGTGGTAAATGATAATTAATTTGAGATAGCAAAGCTTGCCATTGATCCGCATCTAAGTTCCCAATAAAACTAACAGATGGCTCACCGTTATTAACTATTTCTTCTTGCATTAACAAATCTATTAATACTCCAGAAAACACTAAACTAGCATCTTCTTCATTAGTGCCAGTAATATCAACAAGAATAGCAATATTTTCACTTTGGGGATGGGTGATGATTTTAGCGATCGCCCCCGACAAATCTTGTCGCAAATCTTCTTCTGTTTGTGTCCAATCAGGGCAGACAAGAATATTAATATCTCTTAGTTCATAATCTAGAGAATTTAGTGGCGATCGAACTTCAGGAGCTACTTTCTTAAGAAAACCATTAGTACACCAAGTTAGATTATAACCAAAATAATCACAATATTGCTGGTCAATTGTATATTCTGCACCGTAGATAGAAAGAAATTCTTTTAAGGCTCGATGAGGACCAATATTATAATTGGCATCTTGAACTAAATCAGAAATAATTCCATCTTCAACAACAATATATTCTCCTATCTCTAGATAAGGATCAAAGAACTCTAAAACAGCTTTACTAGTTTCATAGGCATGATCAGCATCTTCAATTACTAATAAAGGGTGCGGCAAACCCTGCATAAATTCATCACTAAAAGTTTTAGCTAAATCCCGACCATTACCTTGCAGAAAAGATACCCGTGGATGAGCAACATTATCTACTTTGACAATATCTACAGAATATATATGACTATCTAGACCAAAATTATTCACCTGATCAGCAAACCATAAGGCACTACCTCCTTCCTTGGAACCAATTTCAATAATTGTCCTAGGTTTCACTTGCCATAGTAGTAGGGGATAGAGGGCAAAATCAAAAGGGTTTTTGATCATAGGAACTCCTCGATAGGAATAACCCATACTTGCCTGTTGGATGGATAGTAAAGTTTCCCTTGGGAGGCTAGTTGCCCAAGGTCGATCGCCCAATTCTGTTTCAATTTGAGGTTTCGTTAAAGCTTTAGTTAAACTGTTAACAATTTCTTGAGACTTCCCATGATGAGGATTAATTTCTAATTCTTTTTGTGCTGATGCCAAGCCCTCTTTGTGTCTCCCCAAATTATAAAAACATATTGATTTTAGATAATTAGCTCCGGCAATATCAATATCTAATTTAGTTAAAGATTCTGCTAAATACATGGCATCAACTAATTGGTTTGTACTCATTAGTTGGAGAATTTGAGCAAGTACTGGAGCCGATTTAATATAATGAGTAGTAGCTAATTCTGAAGAGCTTAAACCACTAACTTGATAGCCTTCAAGGTGATTAGGTAACTGCCAATTTACCTGAGGGTCAGGAATATGTTGAATTGGTTTCACATTACCCCGCCATGCGACTCCCATGATTTGCATAGTTTGATAAACCATTGTCTGCCAACCTTGAGATTTTAGGTAATCTAAGCCTTGGGAAACATCGGGAGCAGCGAGGTCATGGAATAGAATCAAGGCATCAGGGGCAGCATACTTGGCACAGGCGATCGCATCTTCCAGAGGACCTGGTGCTTCATGGTTGCCATCAATAAAAATTAGTGACCATTGTTTATTTTGCTGATTATTTTTCTGGACTAATTCTATGACTTGAGCAGGACTAAAACCGGGGACAAGGTTTACTCGATCGATCACCCCTGCCTCAGTGAGGGAGCTTGTCACGCTACCATAAAATTCTTCCCGGCCTAGTAAAGGATCCACCACATCTAAATGTACCCCCGCTAGAGCTAGATGACAGGCAGACCAACCCAACCAACAACCAATTTCTAGGGCAGGTTGGCCAGCAAATTGCAGGGCAGTATTGTAGAGAATATGTGCCTCATCTCGACTCAGGAAACCTACATAGGGTTGCCGTCCATCTACATACCAATTGTGGGGAATTTCCCGCCGCAGATATTGCCAAGGCTGGGTGTTGGTATCCCCAATCGTCATGTTGGGGAAGCAGCGATCGGGCATAATTACCTGAAAATTAGGTGAGACATAATCTCCCACTGGAATATCGGTAGCTGCAAGCATCTCTGTCTCCTTAAGTGAAGGTATTAGAAGGAAAAGTGGTAGTCCTAAAAAGATAAGGATATTGTGGGTAAGGATTTCCCCCGCGCTGCGGGGGAAATCCTTACTTCGTTAGCACTACAGGGAAAGTTATTTCAACTTTGATTGTGCCTCAATTAACTCTAAGGGGGTTAGTTTTAAACTATCTTTTACATTAGTTTCTCCTTTGATTTCTACTTTGATTTCTGGTTTTACTTCTAAACTCACCTCTGGGAGAAGCTCTGTATCTAGTTCTGGGGATAGGCCAAGGACTTCATAATAAGTTCTAATATATTCCTCGGCAGATTTATCCCAGCTAAAATCTTGGGACATTCCTCTTTTTTGGAGTTCTGCCCATTGGGGTTTGAAGCGGAAGGCCTCGTTAGCTCTAACCATTGAGGTAAATAGGTCTAGGGGTTCGTAGCGATCGAAACAATAGCCCGTACCTGCTTGATTAATTGGGTCATGGTGAGATACCGTATCCACTAAGCCCCCAGTGCGGCGGACGATCGGCACACAGCCGTAATGGAGTGCCAACATTTGGCTAATACCACAGGGTTCAAACCGGGAAGGCATCAGGAAGGCATCAGAACCGGCATAAACTCGGCGAGACAGGGCATCATTGTAGAGCAATTGGGCTGTCATCCGACCGGGATAGCGGGAGGCTAGTTGCCACATCTGGGTTTCATAGTAACGATCGCCCGTCCCCAGCAAGATAAATTGGCTATCGGTGTAAGCCATGAAGCGATCGAGGACTTGTAACAACAAATCTATCCCCTTTTGCTCCACCAAGCGAGTCACCATCCCCACTAGAAAGGCTTGGCTATTCACTTCTAATCCTACTTCTTCTTGGAGAGCAATTTTATTAGGACGGCGCTGCTCTAAAGTCTCGACATTAAAGGTTTGGGGAATGTACTTATCTGTAGCTGGATTGTAACTATCCACATCAATCCCGTTCACAATCCCAGTGGTTTTGCCACTAATGAAAGATAGCAAGCCTTCTAGGGTTTCCCCGTATTCTGGGGTTTTGATCTGGTTAGCATAGGTAGGCGAAACCGTGGTGACGCAATCGGCAAACTGTACGGCTGCTGCCATTGTATTATGCCCCTGCATGTACCACGGACACCAAGTTATTCTTTCTAGCTTCCAACTCCAAGGACCTTGGTAGGCAAGATTATGAATGGTAAACACTGTAGAAATATCTGGAGATTGGTGCATCCACACAGGGATCATCCCTGTATGCCAATCGTGGCAATGGATAATCTGGGGTTTCCAATGGTTCCAACAAAATTCTGCTGCCCCATTGGCAAAGAAAGTAAAGCGCCAATCTTCGGTTTCCCCCCCATAGACCTGCCGCCCGGCAAAGGAAGGATGCCCCATAAGATACAAAGGTACATCTGTACCGGGCAGTAAGGTTTCAAACACATTGAAACTCTCAAACATGGCATTACCAGACCACACAGGAGTTTTTGGAATGGTCATCTTATCTGGCAGGAAGCCATAGTAGGGCATGAAAATGCGGACATCATGACCCATTTTGCGGAGTATCTTGGGCAGGGAACCTACCACATCTGCCATCCCACCTACTTTAGCGATCGGGGCAGCTTCGGCAGCTACAAATAAAATTTTCATTTTTTTGGGGATACTGGGGGGAATTGTTATTAGGAATTTTGTGATGGACTTCTAGGATGACCAGATTATGGCTAATTATCTTCTTTAGCCTCCTCAAGGTTCTCTGCCTCCGTATCCCCATCTTCATCCTCGTCCTCATCCTCTTCTTCCGTATAGTCAGCAACGGTTTCTTCAAACCGTTCTAGGAAATCATCCAAAACTTCGGCGGCAATAGCTAGGTTAAGCCTCAGGGGATCTTCCAAACCCCAAGTGTTCACCCCTACCACTTCTCCTGATAGGTTCAATAAAGGCCCACCAGAATTTCCGGTGCTAATGGTAGCATCAGTTTGTAGGGTAAAAACCTCTCCCCCTTCAATTTCTTCATCTGGCTCCCGGATCGCCGTAATTGTCCCTTCACTGATGGTTCCTTCTGTTTCTCCTAGGGGATTGCCGATCGCCAAGACTCGATCGCCCACTTCCACATCAAAGGACAAACTTAAAGCTGGGTAATCCTGCACAGATTCCACCTCTTCCCCAGTAGTAGGGTCAAGAATATAGTCAGTGGTCAGGAGAATTACCAAATCTTCTTCCTCATTCCCGGTAAACACCACCTCAGCTAGGCGGAGTTGTTGGTCAGGGGTGGCAATCAAAACGTATTCTCGCTCCTCTTCCACGTAGAAAACATCAACCTCGACTAGTTCTTCAACTAGATGATAATTGGTGATAATTAAATCCGTATCTAGGAAAAAGCCACTGCCACTGGCAATAATCTCCTCAGTGTCCCAATCGATCGCATAGATAGAAACCACGGAGGCTAGAGCTTGGGCAACCACTCCCCCAAGTTCTGGTGAGGCTTCTTTGATCTGAGCCAATTGTTGTTCACTAGCAGTGTGATCGCTCAGGACTTGTTGATAGAGCCGCTTGATTGTTTTCATGCCATTTATCTCGATTGCGTTTCAATTAGGTTTCAATTACGTTGAATTTCTGCAAAAATCTCTGCCAGAATTTCCTGCGCTCCCTGTCCCCGGAGGTCGTTTGCTAGTTGGGTTCCTAGGCTTTCTGCTGATCCAGTATCATCGGTGATTACTCCCGTAACAGTACCCTGGATTATCCGCTGCCCATCAACACTGGCGACAATTCCCTTCAAGGTTAGGCGATCGCCCACAATTTCTGTATTTACCCCGATCGGGACTTGGCAACCTCCTTCTAGATCCCGGAGAAATGCCCGCTCTGCATAACACCGTTGGGCAGTAGGGAGATGTTCTAAGGATTTCAGTAAGCCCAAAACTTCCTGATCGTCTGTCCGGCACTCAATCCCCAAAGCACCCTGCCCTACAGCATGGAGGGAAATAGTAGCCGGTAAAAGTTGATGAATGCGATCGGCCATGTCTAGTCTCTGTAATCCCGCCGCAGCGAGAATTAAGGCATCATACTCCCCTGCATCTAGTTTAGCTAATCTGGTGTTGAGATTGCCTCGCACATCCTTAAAAGCAAGGTGGGGGTAGTGGTGGCGGAGTTGAGCCAGGCGGCGCAGGGAAGAAGTCCCAATTACTGCCCCTTCTGGCAGGGTGTCAATTTTTTTATCCCGGTGCTGTTCATGTACCACTAGGGCATCAGCAGGATCCTCTCGCTCTGTGACGACTCCTAGCATCAATCCGGGGGGCAGATTAGTAGGCAAATCCTTCAAGGAATGGACAGCTAAATCAATCTCTTGATTTAACATGGCATTCTCTAGCTCTTGGGTAAATAAGCCTTTATCCCCAATTTTTGAGAGGGCAACATCAAGGATTTTGTCCCCTTGGGTATTCATAGTTTGGACTTCAAAGATGCGATCGGGAAAGTGTTTTTGTAATTGTTCCTGTACCCAATAGGTCTGCACCAAAGCTAATTGACTTTTCCGCGAACCAATGCGAATTGTCCGGGGGGGGCTACTTACAGTTAAGGACATGATATAAGCAATCTTTTAATTTAAATAATCAAACATACTTAACTTAGATTACCCTAGCCTGTACAGTTTTTGACATCAGACCTCTGGCAATTTGCAATAATCTCTGTCTACTGAAAATGATAAACTAGGAGATGAACAAGATATTTTTTTACGAGAAAGCGAACATTACATGAGCTTACTTTCAGCAAGCGTTCAGACTACCGTTGCAGCTAATCAAGCTGATGTTTTTGAGTATATTGTGCCTATCGATCTCACTGCAATCTTTCAAGGTTATGGGCTACTACTATCTGTCACGGGTATTGAAAATCAAGTTGGCGCTTGGGATGCAGCGGGGCAAACACGCACTGTAAAGTTATCAGATAATAGCTCCGCCCAAGAGCTACTAACAAAATATGAGCATCCATCTTATTTCAGCTATACAGTTAGCGATTTTACTAGTTTGCTGGGATTTTTAACAACGTCTGCTCATGGAGAGTGGTGGTTTAGCGTCGGCTCATCAGGTCAGACCAATATCAAGTGGCGGTATGCTTTCAATGCCCGGTCTGTTTTGGCTGTTCCCATACTTTGGCTAATTACCAATTTATTGTGGCGTAATTATATGAACAAGGCACTACAGCGATCGAAAGTTCTGATTGAGCAGAATAGGAATGGTACTGCTCAGGCTACTGATGCAATATAGGTATTTAAGACTAATCCTGCTCAAAGGTTTTCCCCAAGGCGGCGGGGGGCGTAACTTGGATGGTTTGGGCGATGATTCTGCGGAGGGATAGGGGTAATTCTTGGAGGAGACGGTTTAGCCCAGCGCTGGAGGTGAGAACCAAGAGAATAATCATTAGGGCAAAGGGAGCAACGGTGAATACTTGAGTTGGCACGTTGGGGATGGCGCTCTGAGCCACGCTGGAGAGGGATTGCAGAAGTCCAAATAGGTAGGCTCCCCCAGCGACTCGTAGGGGATTCCAAGCGCCGAAGATGACGATCGCTAGAGCAATCCAACCATAACCCGCTGTGTGGCGATGGCTCCATCCAGCCTTGAAATCTAAGGAAAAAGCTGCTCCGGCAATGCCCATTAAAGCTCCTCCCAGAAGAGTGTAGAGGTAACGTAGCAATACAACATTTTTTCCCCTAGCAAAGGCGGCGGCGGGTTGTTCACCGATCGCTCTCAGTACCAAACCTTGGGGAGTGCGATAAAAATAAAACCAAGTGCCAATAATTAACAAGTAGCTCAGATATACCAAGATATCGTTCTGGAAAAACACCTTTCCTACAACAGGTAAATCCTTGAGCAATGGCAGGGGAAAGCTCGGTACTGTGAGACCCGGAACCCGAACGACGGGATTGCCCAAGAAAGAAGAAAGATCGCTGAAGAGGATAGTCAAAACAAAGCCGATCGCTACTTGAGATTGCTTCAGGGTAATTCCCCCAAAGGCGACTATCAGAGCAATTAATGCCCCGACCAGAGCCGCTGCTCCAAAGCCTAACCATAAGTTGTCGGTATATTTCGCCGCCGCAAATCCAGTCATCGCTCCCATGAGGATTGTCCCTTCGGCCGAGAGATTAATTACCCCCGCCCGTTCGGTAATGGTTTCCCCAATACAGGCAAAAATTAGGGGGGTAGAACTAGCGATCGCAGCAGCCAAAACGGTTAGTACATCCATAAAAGCTCTATTATGAGGATTGGAACAATATATCAGAACTTACGCAATATCATCGGTTTATTAAGGGCGCAAAGCCGAACTTGGTGTCAACTTAGGGCTGAAACCATAGATAAACATAGCTTTCCCTTGAATCTCGATCCCCCTTTTCTTGTATGCCCGAAGGGCTTTAAGCCCCGTGCTAACGCACCGCTGCGCTAGAAAAAAGGGGGACTTTAAGAAAACTCTTTTTTAAATAAAAATATTATGACTGTAGAGACTATAGAAACGGAAGCAATAGACCTAACCGCAATAAAAGAGCCATCTATCGGGGTTTCCCCAGAGCAAGAAACGTTGATTCAGCCTTTGTTAGGCAGAACTTTAGAGGTATTGACCGATTGGGTAAAATCTCAAGGGCAGCCTGCTTATCGGGGTAAACAATTATATTCCTGGATTTATGAAAGAGGGGTACGATCGCTCTCCGAGATTACCGTTTTCTCTAAGCAATGGCGGGAACAGGTGGCAGAGATCCCCATTGGTAGATCTACTATCCATCACCAGTCTGTCACTCCCGATGGTACTCGCAAGTACCTATTGAAATTGCAGGATGGACAAATTATCGAAGCTGTGGGGATTCCTACTTCTTCCCGACTGACAGTATGCGTTTCTTCCCAAGTAGGTTGTCCAATGGGGTGTGACTTTTGTGCTACAGGGAAGGGGGGCTGGGTAAGAAATTTGGCTGCTCATGAAATTATTGATCAGGTCTTAACGGTGCAGGAGGATTTTCAGCAACGGGTGAGTAATGTGGTGTTTATGGGCATGGGAGAGCCTTTGTTAAATACCGAGAATGTCTTGGCAGCAGTGCGATCGCTTAATCAAGATGTGGGGATAGGCGCGCGATCGATCACCATTTCCACCGTCGGGCTACGGGGGCGGATCCGGGAACTGGCCCAACACCACTTACAATCTACCCTCGCTGTCAGTCTCCATGCTTCTAACCAAGTCATGCGGGAAGAACTCATCCCCAGCGCCCTCCATTACCCGTTACGGGAACTCCTGGCGGAATGTCGGGAGTATGTGGAGATGACTGGAAGACGGATTACTTTTGAATATATTCTCTTGGCAGGATTAAACGATAGTCCTGAAGATGCGGAAGAATTGGCACACCATCTGCGAGGTTTCCAAACCCATGTCAATTTAATTCCCTACAACCCCATCAAGGAAGTCACCTACAAGCGCCCTAGTCCCCAAGCAGTGCGGGATTTTGTCGAGGCGCTGGAATCTCAACACATCACCGTGAGCATTCGCCAAACTCGTGGACTTTCTGCCGATGCCGCCTGTGGTCAACTCCGAGCAACTTTAATCAGTTGAATGAGTGTTTTGGCGATCGCTAGATTTGATTGCTAGATTTTAGATGCGATCGATGCGTCTGAGTCGCAGTATCTGACGCACTTGGGCAAGAAAAGGCGAATCGGATGGTTTATAAGAATTTGTAGTGTTTGTAATGTCAGACATACAAGCAAAGTATTGAGAGATATAAAATTACTGTTGGCAAATTCAGAAATGTAGGGTTGAAAAAGTCTTTGATAAAAAGTACGGTTATGCGGTAATTTATAGTGACAGGCATTACTGTACCCCAACTGCGGCACAATTACTAGTTAGACCTCCAAACGCAAAAAGGGGTTAAATAATGAAGGAAGAAAATATAAGAAAACCAAGCTTTCGTAAAGTTTCAGCAATTTTGCGACAAAAACTGTTGGAGAAGCATAATTATTCTTGTTCTATTTGCGGGATTAAGAATGAGGACGTTCCATTAGAAATTGCTCATTTGATCCCGTTTTATCAAAGTGGAGAGACAAACGAAGATAATCTTACGCTCTTATGTCCAAACTGCCATAGAGCCCTAGACTCTCAACCTAGAGAGATTGCAGCAATTCTCATTATGGGAATATCCCTTGTCCAAAGAGTCGATCCTTGGC